>Ga0181573_10003143_pt1 | contig 14839 bp, 12 predicted proteins | sample 101ome_25_FD_148643 | JGI IMG/M metagenome (GOLD analysis project Ga0181573, IMG submission 148643) | Coastal salt marsh microbial communities from the Groves Creek Marsh, Skidaway Island, Georgia - 101409BT metaG (spades assembly) | ecosystem: Environmental > Aquatic > Marine > Intertidal zone...
TGCCTGCCTATATACCCGCTGTCGTGGTTTGAACGTTCAAAAAGTCCAGACATACGATAACGCGACGCAAATGCCATAACGGGTTCGCGTTGCATGACATCGCCTAATTAAGAAAGGGATCAAAATGGGAAAAGTTATTGGTATCGATCTAGGTACTACAAACAGCTGTGTTGCTATCATGGATGGCTCTCAACCTCGTGTGATTGAAAACGCAGAAGGTGCACGCACAACGCCGTCAATCGTTGCCTTCGCAAATGATGAACGCCTCGTAGGTCAGCCTGCAAAACGTCAGGCCGTTACAAACCCATCAAACACAGTGTTTGGTGTGAAACGTTTGATTGGCCGCCGCGTGGATGACGCAGATTTGGCAAAAGACCTGAAGAACCTCCCCTACAACGTTATCAACGGTGGTAACGGTGATGCTTGGGTTGAGGCACACGGCGAAAAGTATTCTCCTTCACAAATTTCTGCTTTCACGTTGCAAAAGATGAAAGAGACAGCCGAAAGTTATTTGGGTGAAGAGGTCACACAGGCCGTAATCACAGTGCCTGCGTATTTTAACGATGCGCAGCGTCAGGCAACAAAAGATGCGGGTAAAATCGCGGGTCTAGAAGTACTGCGTATCATCAACGAGCCGACAGCCGCTGCCTTGGCCTATGGTTTGGACAAAAAAGAAACAAAAACAATCGCAGTTTATGACCTTGGCGGTGGTACATTCGACGTGACCATCTTGGAAATCGATGACGGTCTATTTGAAGTAAAATCAACGAATGGTGACACATTCCTGGGTGGTGAAGACTTTGACATGCGCATCGTCAACTATCTTGCGGAAGAGTTCAAAAAAGAAAATGGCGTTGATCTGACACAAGACAAAATGGCCCTTCAGCGTTTGAAAGAAGCCGCGGAAAAGGCCAAGATAGAATTATCATCTGCAAGTCAAACTGAGATCAACCAGCCGTTCATCTCAATGGACGGTGCAACTGGCCAGCCGCTACACTTGGTTCTTAAGCTGACTCGTGCAAAGCTAGAATCTTTGGTTGGCGATCTAATCAAGGCGTCAATCAAGCCTTGTCAGGCAGCATTGAAGGACGCGGGACTTACAACATCAGATATCGACGAAGTCGTCTTGGTCGGCGGTATGACGCGTATGCCAAAGGTAATGGAAGAAGTGTCCAAGTTCTTTGGCAAAGAACCACATAAGGGCGTGAACCCTGATGAAGTTGTCGCCATGGGCGCGGCAATTCAGGCAGGTGTTTTGCAGGGCGATGTCAAAGATGTTGTTCTGCTTGATGTAACCCCATTATCGTTGGGTATCGAAACCTTGGGTGGCGTATTCACACGTCTGATTGACCGTAACACAACGATCCCAACAAAAAAATCACAGGTGTTCTCAACAGCTGAAGATAACCAAAACGCTGTAACAATTCGCGTTTTCCAAGGCGAACGCGAAATGGCCGCTGACAACAAAATCTTGGGCCAATTCAACCTAGAAGACATCCCACCAGCACCGCGTGGTATGCCACAGATCGAAGTGACCTTTGACATTGACGCGAACGGCATCGTGTCCGTATCTGCGAAAGACAAGGGAACAGGCAAAGAGCAAAACATTACGATCCAAGCCTCAGGTGGATTGTCAGATGATGACATCGATCGCATGGTTCGCGAAGCTGAAGAAAACGCAGATGCGGATAAGGCACGTCGCGAATTGATAGAAGCCAGGAATCAGGCGGAAAGCTTGATACACGCAACTGAAAAATCAATCGAAGAGCATGGCGATAAGGTTGATCCATCCACGATCGAAGCGATTGAATTGGCAGTTGCAGCGTTGAAGGACGAGCTTGAGAATGAAAATGCCGATAAAATTAAGTCTGGCATTCAGAACGTAACCGAAGCGTCCATGCGCCTAGGTGAAGCGATCTACAAAGCAAGCCAAGAAGGCGATGATCAAAGTCCAATGGATATGGGCCATGAGGACAGCGGGGATGATGACATCCTTGATGCGGACTTTGAGGACCTCGGCGACGACAAACGCTAAGGAATTGATCGAACGAAGCGCCGGCCTGATCACACCAGGTCGGCGCAAGTATTCTGAAGGAGGCGCAATCGGTGTCTAAAAAAGATTACTACGATGTGCTTGGGCTCGCGCGAGGTGCGTCAGCAGATGAGATCAAGAAAGCCTTTCGCAAAAAAGCCAAAGAACTTCATCCTGACCGCAATGCTGACAATCCAAACGCAGAAGCGCAATTCAAAGAAGCAAATGAAGCCTATGACGTTCTAAAGGACACGGACAAAAAGGCGGCCTACGATCGTTATGGCCATGCTGCATTTGAAGGTGGCATGGGTGGTGGTGGAGCACGCCCTGGCCAAGGCGATTTTTCAAGCGCGTTCTCAGATGTTTTCGACGATTTGTTTGGCGATTTTATGGGCGGAGGTCGAGGCGGCGGCCGCAACCGAGCGACACGTGGTGCAGATTTACGCTACAATCTGCGCATCAAATTGGAAGAAGCATACAACGGTTTGCAAAAAACGATCAATGTTCCAACATCTGTTGCCTGTGACGAGTGTAATGGCAGTGGTGCCGAAGGTGGTTCAGAACCAGCAACCTGTCCAACATGTGCAGGGATGGGTAAAGTACGCGCAACCCAAGGATTCTTCACAGTTGAACGTACCTGCCCAACATGTTCAGGTGCTGGTCAGATTATTAAAAATCCATGCAAATCCTGCCACGGTCAGGGCCGCAAAGAAAAAGATCGAGCACTTAGTGTGAACATCCCTGCTGGTGTCGAAACGGGCACACGCATTCGATTATCCGGTGAAGGCGAAGCAGGATTACGTGGTGGTAGCACAGGTGATCTTTATATCTTCATAGAGGTGGATGAACATGAAATCTTCCAACGCGATAGCATAAATCTCTATTGCCGTGTCCCTGTTTCAATGGTGACTGCCGCACTGGGAGGCGACATCGATGTCCCATCAATCGACGGCGGCCGTAGCCGCGTCAAAGTGCCCATGGGTAGCCAATCTGGCCGTCAAATGCGCCTACGCGGCAAAGGTATGCCAGCGGTTCGCTCCAGTCAGACTGGAGATATGTTTATTGAATTGTCAGTGGAAACACCCGTCAATTTGACCAGTAAGCAAAAAGAACTGTTGCAAGAGTTCGAGGAACTTTCCGAAGAAAATAGCCCCGAAAGCTCAAACTTTTTCTCTTCTGTTAAATCCTTCTGGGATTCGATGAAAGGCTAAGTTCTCAAAAAAACACAATGCTGGCCCAATTGGGCCAGTTTTTTGATTTCAAAATTTTTATTACTTTTCACATTTTAGAAAGCAATCTAGTGTGAAAGCTCAGCCTCTTTCAAGACAAACTAATGTTCTGCTGCCAAACGCGCACTGCATTATTCGGCAAGTTGCGTGGCAATAATCATAGGTCACTCCGGCGGATAAAGACCCAATGAAATATTTGTCCAACCAAAGTGTAAAATTCTTTAAAGTGTCTCGATTGCGATCGCGATTCCCTGACCTCCACCTATGCACATTGTGATCAATCCTTTGCCACCGCCGATGCGTTCAAGTTCGTAGAGCGCTTTGATTGTGATGATACACCCCGTTGCACCAACAGGATGACCCAGTGCAATCGCACCGCCATTTGGGTTCACTTTTGCGGGGTTAATTCCCAAACCTTTGTTCACGGCCAAGGCTTGTGCTGCAAAAGCCTCGTTGCTCTCAATGACATCAAAATCACTTATCGATAGTCCCGTTTTCGCCATCAAATTTTCTACCGCTGGAACGGGGCCAATGCCCATCACCTCTGGACGGACGCCGGCATGTGCATACCCAAGAACACGCGCGCGTGGTTTCAGTCCTGATTTTTCCGCAGCTGTTGCGGTTGCCAGAACAATCGCAGCAGCACCGTCATTGATGCCGCTTGCATTTCCTGCTGTGACAGAACCGTCCTTTTGGAAAACGGGTCGAAGTCCCGCCAACCCTTCGGCGGTTGTGGACTTTGGATGTTCATCGCGTAGAAATGGAACCATGTCACGTTTGACTTTGACATCCACAGGTGTGATTTGACTGTCAAAATATCCAGCCGCAATCGCCGCCGCAGCACGATTTTGTGATTCCAATGCAAACGCATCTTGCTCCACACGTGAAATATCGTGTTCTGCGGCTACATTTTCAGCAGTCACACCCATATGACCTGTGCCAAAGGGACAATTCAGTGCCCCCAGCATCATATCCAATGTGCGTATGTCACCCATCTTTGCACCCCATCGCTGGTCCGGCACGATATAGGGTGAACGGCTCATATTCTCAGCACCACCTGCGAGAGCAAAATCAGCATCCCCCAGCATAAGCGCCTGAACCGCCGATACAATCGCCTGCGCACCTGATCCGCAAAGACGATTCACATTCATTGCGGGTGTGGTATCTGGAATGCCAGCTTGCATGGCCGCGACACGGCTTAGGTACATGTCTTTTGGCTCAGTATTAATCACATGACCGAATACAACCTGTCCAACCTGCCCACCTTCGACACCAGACCGTTCAAGCGCGGCTTTGGCAGCAACAGCGCCCAGTTCAATCGGGGGTTTTGACGCCAGTGATCCACCAAACGTGCCGATTGCTGTCCGTGCTCCATCCAAAATAACGATATCGATCATATTCGCTCCTTCAATTTTGCTGTGCCCACTATGCTGAACTCATCCACAATGTCAGTTGGAACGTGTCGTCATATTTGGGCATTTTCTCCTTGTAACTTAGTACCTGTCATACAAATTAGAAGCATGACCAAATCAATGTTTATATTCGGCGCGGGGTATACCGCGGGCTTTCTCTCAAAAATACTAACGGAACAAGGATGGACCGTTTATGGAACGACACGGCGTCAAGAACGGTTTGATGAAATTGCAAAATCGGGCGCGCACCCCCTGTTGATCGATGATCCATCAGTATCAATACGGCTTAGATCTTGTTCACATGTGCTCATTTCAGCGGGACCTTCAGAAAATGGGGATCCAACATTAAATAAACATCGATCAGTATTTGTTTCGAATCAGTTTGATTGGGTTGGGTACCTGTCTACCACAGGTGTTTATGGAGGAACCGAAGGTGAATGGGTCGACGAAGACACTCCGCTACACCCCACAACGATACGCGGTCAGCAACGTAAATTGGCCGAGGAAGCCTGGTCAGAGGTACGAAATCTACCTCTGCACGTGTTCAGATTGGCGGGAATTTACGGCCCGGGGCGCGGCCCATTTTCCAAAGTGAAATCAGGCAAGGCTCAACGCATAATCAAAAAGGGTCAGGTTTTCAACCGTATCCATGTAGAAGACATTGTGCAGGTTCTATGCGCATCTATCGCCGCGGGAACAAATGATGGTATATATAACGTGTGTGATGATTATCCTGCCCCGCCACAAGATGTAATTGGATATGCTGCCGAATTGCTTAGACTACCCATTCCACCTGCAATCGCCTTTGATGATGCAAACCTAAGCCCTATGGGCAAAAGTTTTTATGCCGAAAACAAACGCGTCGCGAATGCACGCATTAAATCAGAATTGGGAGTCGCACTGAAATATCCAGATTACAAAGCAGGTCTTGATGCGCTTGTCAGGTTAGAAGAAGGTCGCTAGGCCTTCTTTGCTTCGATCACATCGACACCTAATACCTGCAGCACCTTTTTCTCGATATCTGATGCGTTTAACCCTGCAATGTCATACATGGCTTTCGGGCTTGCCTGATCGATAAAGACGTCAGGGAATTGCATCGTGCGCACCTTCAATCCTGTATCAAGTGCACCTTCATCGACAAGCAATTGTAGGACATGGCTGCCAAAACCGCCCACTGCACCTTCTTCAATCGTGATAATCGCGTTATGCGACGACGCAAGATTCATGATCATGTCACGGTCCAAGGGCTTTGCGAACCGCGCGTCGGCTATAGTAGGCTTTATTCCAAGCACGCGCAGGCTTTCCGACGCTTTCTGAACCTCACCCAAGCGCGTCCCAAATGATAAAATGGCAACTCCAGAACCCTGTTGAACGATGCGCCCCTTACCGATTTCCAATCTTTCAGGCGTTTCAGGGATTTCTACGCCTTCTCCTTCACCTCTGGGATAGCGAAACGCGATTGGGCCATCATCATACGCGGCAGCAGTCGCCACCATATGTGTCAATTCCGCCTCATCTGCAGCAGCCATAACAACCATATTCGGCAAGTTCGCTAGATATGCAGTATCAAAGCTGCCCGCATGTGTTGCACCATCAGCACCAACCAAACCCGCACGGTCAATTGCGAAACGCACAGGCAGATTTTGTAACGCAACATCATGCACAACCTGATCATATCCACGCTGCAAGAACGTTGAATAAATGGCACAGAACGGGCGCAAACCGCCTGCGGCCAAAGCCGCCGCAAATGTCACACCGTGTTGTTCCGCAATCCCAACGTCAAAACAGCGGCTTGGATAGCGTTGCGCAAAAGTTGCAAGCCCTGTTCCATCAGGCATCGCTGCTGTCACAGTGCAGATGCGTGGATCAGCTGCCGCAGCGTTTAACAATGCATCCGAAAAAACAGAGGTATAACTGGGCGCATTCGAAGGTGATTTGACTTGTTTCCCCGTTAAAACATCAAACTTGGCCGTTGCATGACCCTTATCCCGCGCGGCCTCCGCTGGGGCATACCCTTTGCCTTTTTTGGTGACAATATGTATCAAAACGGGCCCATCTGCGCGTGCTTTGACCGTGCGCAGAATGGGCAAAAGTTGGTTCATGTCGTGACCATCCAGTGGCCCGACATATGAAAAACCCAATGCCTCAAACAGGGTGCCGCCAACGGTCATCCCCTTGATCATTTCCTTGGCACGTTTGGCCCCCTCACGGAAAGGTGCAGGTAAAAATCCAATGGCTCCACGCGCAACATCCCGCAGATCTTGTAGCGGAGCTTCTGCATAAAGTTGTGATAGATAGGAGGACAAGGCACCAACAGGCGGCGCAATCGACATTTCATTATCGTTCAAAATAACGATCAGGCGCTTTTTCAAATGGCCTGCGTTGTTCATCGCCTCATAGGCCATGCCAGCGCTCATTGATCCATCACCGATCACGGCGATGGCATCACCATGCCCCGTATCGCAAGCACCGCCCAAATCGCGCGCTACCGCGAACCCAAGGGCGGCAGAAATCGATGTACTTGAATGCGCCGCGCCAAAAGGATCATACGCACTTTCGGCGCGTTTAGTAAATCCGCTGAGGCCATCTTGTTGACGCAAGGTGCGGATACGATCTCGACGACCTGTCAGGATTTTGTGTGGATAGGCCTGATGACTGACGTCCCAGATGATTTTATCGCGCGGGCTATCAAAGATCGCATGAAGCGCAACCGTTAGTTCAACTACGCCCAATCCAGCCCCCAAATGCCCACCTGTTTCAGAAACGGCAGAAATGGTTTCCTGGCGCAATTCTTCGGCTACTTGTTTTAGGTCTGCATCTGAAAAACGCTTAAGGTCTTCGGGCAACTGCACCCGATCAAGCAGTGGAGTATTCGGACGATGTGACATAAAACAAAAGGCGCCTTGGGTTAATTTTCCCGAGAAATAGCGAAGCGCGCAACATCCTGCAAGTTTTGCGCCTTATTTCCATAACATGAAATAGCCTCTTCCGCCTGCTCAACAAGGGCGCGCGCACGTTGCTTCGCACCGTGCAAACCAAGTAAGGAAACAAATGTGGCCTTGCCTGCATCGGCATCTTTATTCAAACGCTTACCCGTTTTGGCCTCATCTCCTTCTACATCCAGGATGTCATCGGCGATTTGAAATGCCAGACCAACGGCTTGAGCGTAAGTTGAAAGGGGCATAATATCAACGCCAGCCATGATCGCACCACTGATCGCAGACCATTCAATTAATGCACCTGTTTTTCCATTTTGTAGGTGTTCAATTTGCTTGAGCGTCAGGGGTGTTTCCGCGGTTTCCGCAGCAATATCCAACGCCTGCCCTAAGACCATTCCATGTGCGCCGGAAGCCTTTGCCAATGTTTTGGCCAGTTCGGCACGCACATCCGGCGAACCTGCATGAACGTTCAAGACTAGTTCAAACCCCATCGTTTGGAGCGCATCACCAGCAAGCACTGCTGTTGCTTCGTCCCATGCCTTGTGCACAGTTGGACGCCCACGGCGCATATCATCATTGTCCATGCAAGGCATATCATCATGTACCAAAGAATATGCATGCAATGCCTCTATCGCCGTTGCAGGCCAAATCGACTGTTCGATTGTAATACCGAACATAGCAGCACTTTCGATAACCATATAGGCCCTCATGCGTTTGCCGCCCTGAACAGCGTAACGCATTGCATCAACAACTGGCTGTTGTGCATATGTATCAAGATAGGCGTTTAAATGCGCCTCAACCGTGAGGGCATTCGCAGAAATGCGTTCGTAAAAATCCATCACGCACCATCAAGCGGAGTGGTACCTGTCGGTGTGCCAGTCGCATCTAATGTGATGGCGGCTACTTTTTCTTCAGCTTCCTTCAATTTCGCTTCGCAGCGCTTTTTCAGCAATGCACCACGTTCATAAAGTGCGATCGACTGATCCAATGCTACGTCACCACGTTCAAGTTGCCCGACAACGCGCTCCAGTTCGGACATTGCTTGTTCAAATGTCATTTCTTCGACGGGTGTTTCACTCATTTGGGGGCCTCGATCAATTCGTTCACAAACACCTTAGCGGATGCTGCCAAGGCCCGTAAATCATAACCACCTTCCAGAACAGACACCAGACGCCCCTGACATATTTCGTGCGCCACTGCACATAATTCATGCCCCAACCATTGGAAATCTTCGGTTTCCCAATTCAGTTGCGCCAATGGATCATCCCTATGGGCATCAAAACCCGCTGAAACCAAAATGAGCTCTGGTGCGAAATCACGCAGCCGAGGAAACACGTTCTGTGTATATACTGACCGCATTGCAGCACCGTCGGCTTCAGGTTCAAATGGGATATTCAATACGTTGTTGTATTCACCCGTTTCAGTCGCAGCACCCGTCCCCGGCCACAAAGGCATTTGTTGCGATGTAATAGTGAGCGCGCGGGATTCGTCCCAAAGAATATCTTGCGTCCCGTTACCGTGGTGCACATCAAAATCAACAACTGCAACCCGTTTCAGGCCATGATAATCCAAGGCATGTTTTGCGCCCAGAGCCACGTTTCCGAATAGACAAAAGCCCATCGCCATTGCGGTTTCTGCATGATGTCCAGGCGGACGCACTGCCACAAACGCATTCTTTGCCTCGCCGTTCAGAACCATATCGATAGCACGCAATGTTCCACCAGCCGCGCGATACGCCGCGTCGACTGATCCAGGCGACATGTGCGTATCTGCATCAACCTGATACGTCCCCGAATCTGGTCGCATCCGTTTGATTTCATCGATGTATGACTTTGGGTGAATACGCAGCAAATCATCGTCTGCTGCCATTGGAGCAGTGACGCGTTTTAAATCCAGTGGTGCGAGAGCATGCAAAACATGTTCCAGACGGGCAACCTGTTCAGGATGACCAGCAGGTGTATCATGATCCAAACAATCCGCGTGAGTGATCAAGGCGGTTTTCATAAAGGCCCCGGCCCTGCTCAGCTAGGGGACATGCCGCGCAACCGTTCAGAGCGGCGACGCAACAGTTCAACAACCGTCAGAAGCGCAATAGAAATAATCACAAGGATCGTAGCAACTGCAAGAATCGTAGGGGAAATCTGTTCACGGATACCTGAGAACATTTGACGCGGAATGGTTCGTTGTCGCACGTCGGCAAGTTGCAGCACTGCGACAACTTCGTCAAATGAAGTGATAAACGCGAATAGCGCGCCCGAAATCACACCCGGCAAAATAAGAGGCATCTGCACTTTGAAAAACGTACGTATAGGTCCCGCACCCATGTTCGCGCTGGCGCGTGTTAGTGATTTATCAAACCCTGATAGGGTCGCCGTGACCGTGATAATGACAAAAGGCGTCCCCAATACAGCATGCGCAAGGATGATACCCCAATAGGTTTTGACCAAATTTATGTCAGCGAAGAAGAATGCCAACCCCGAAGCGGTAATAACCAATGGCACAATCATAGGCGAAATCAACAGCGCCATAATCGGGCGGCGCCATGGCATATCGCTCGAAGCTAGGCCAATGGCAGCGAGTGTCCCAAGGGAAGTCGACAGGATGGTTGCCAAAATTCCAATGTAAAATGAGTTTCGGATTGAACGCACCCATTGCGCATTGTTCCAAACATCCGACCACCAGCCTGTGATCGCCTCGGGATCCACCATGCCGTTTTGCAAAATATCCCAATACCAGCGTGCCGAAAACGCTGCAGGGTCTAGTGCCAGCATACCTGGCGTGAAACTAAAATATGGCTCTTGGTTAAACGACAACGGAATTAGAATAATGATTGGTGTGATCAAGAACACAAATATTGCGCCACAGATTGTCCTGAATGTATAAAACCAGAGAACTTCTTTTGAAGTCGCATAGGGTGGTAGCGGCAAGCGATAGCGTCCGCTATCCAGCCACAACACCATGCGTCCAATAACAAATCCCCAGAGAGCCATGAGCACACCAAATGGGAAGCTGATCAAACCACTGCCCACAGCTAAAAAGACGAGGACACCGACCCAACCGGACAAACCACGCCCAACGCCCGACTTCAAGAGCGCTAGTCCAAACACCGAAAACAACAATGATCCGACAACCAAATATAGTGGCATCAGCACTACATCACCTTGGGCCGTCAAAAGCCCTGTGAGCGCCCCAAAACCGCCGATAATGCCCAGAGTAAAACCAAGCGGTGGCTGAGGGGGTATGTATTTATATTGACCTGACATCACCTAACCCAATTTCATATTATCAATGCCGACAATGCGGTCATAAATCCAGAACATGAACAACACAAACACAAGCATCACCAAACCCATGGCCGCAGCTAGGTTCCAGTTCAATGACTTACGCATGTGGAAGTCGATGAAGTTTGAAATCATCTGACCATCCTGGCCACCAACCAATGCGGGCGTGATGTAGTAACCGATTGCCAGGATGAATACCAACAACGCACCTGCTCCAATCCCAGGAACGGTCTGTGGGAAATAAACACGCCAGAATGCTGTCCAATTCGTGGCACCCATTGATTTTGCAGCGCGCACATAACTGGGTGGGATGGTTTTCATCACGGAATATAGAGGTAAAATCATAAACGGCAGTAGGATATGCGTCATCGCAATCAGGGTGCCCGTTTTGTTATAAATCAGACTGAAGCGATCATCATCTGCAGCCAAACCAAATACGACGAATAGGTCGTTCAACACACCTTGAGCCTGCAGCATAGCAATCCACGCCGTCGTTCGAACCAATAGGGATGTCCAAAACGGCAGAAGAACAAGAATAAGCAACAGGTTAGAGGTACGCGCAGGCAATGTCGATAGCATGTAGGCCACGGGATAGCCCAGCAGGAAACAAAACACTGTGACAAGAAACGAAATCTCGAGCGTTCGCCAAAACAGGATCACATGAATACGACGCTCCTCCTCTTGTCGAACGATCGTGCCGTCAGCTAACATCTTTAGATCCACAGCAGCTGCCAGATAGGCGGGCGTATAAATGCGGGAAGCCGTTTTCATGGCCTGCCACACCTCAATATCACCCCAATCTTTATCTTTCTTGATTAGGGCTTCCATGAATGGTGCTTCCATTTTTTTGGCAGAGCGAGCGGTTTTGGTGAACAAACTGCGTGTTCCAGACATTTCACGGTTAACACGCGTTGCAACCTTGCCAATGGTCTTTTCTTCTTTCGCCACCACCAAATCAGCAACCAACATTGCCGCCATTTCTTCGGTGGGCTCGCTAACTGCATCCCAATCTTTTAGTACTTCCGTCGTTCCTGGCATCAATGTCGCAAAGCGCTCATCGTAAAAAGCTTGGGTCAAAAAATTCGCAATCGGGTAAACAAACAACACCAAAATGAAGGCCAACAGTGGAAAGGCCAAACCAAATGCACGTGCTCGCGATCTTATCAAAGACTGCGCTAACTTGCGTTTCAGCGGTGTTCCATCAGCGGCGACAATGGGTATTGTGGTATCAGACATTTTTTATCCAAAAATAGAAAGGGTGCGCGAAAGCCTCGCGCACCCAAGTCGTGATTAGTTTGCCAACCATGCGTTGAAACGTTCGTTCAACTCGTCTTGGTTGTCCGCCCAGAATTCAAAATCATTTGAAATCGCTGTTGCGAAGTTTTCTGGTGAAGTTGGCATCTGTGGGCCCATTGCTAGGCTTGCGTTTGAGTGGTACGCACCAACCAAAGGCGCGGATGATTTACGCGCTGGGCCATATGAAATGTATGATGCTTGCGCTGCCAGCTGTTCAGTCTCTGTTGAGAACTTCAAGAAGTCCATTGCCAAGTCTGCATTTGGTGCACCTTTAACAATTGCCCACATGTCAACGTCAAAAACCTGTGCGTCCCAAACGATTTCAAATGGCTTATTTTCTGATGCAACCGCGTTGAAGATACGGCCGTTGTATGCTGTTGTCATTGCGACTTCGCCATCCGCTAGCAATTGTGGAGGCTGCGCACCAGCTTCCCACCAGACAACGCTGTCTTTGATCGTATCTAGTTTCGCAAACGCACGATCAACACCTTCATCTGTACCTAGAACTTCATAGATATCAGCTGCTGCAACGCCATCCGCTGCAAGCGCCATTTCTAGGTTCGCTTTTGGTGACTTACGCAGACCACGCTTGCCTGGGAAGGCATCAAGGTTAAAGAAGTCGCCGATAGATGTTGGGCCATTTGCTATGACAGAGGAATCATACGCGAAAATTGTTGACCAAACGATATTTGCAACAGCGCAATCTGTGAATGATCCAGGAATGAAATCATCAGCCGCAGCCGAACCATCCGCACCATTTGGCAATGATGAATGGTCAATTTCCATGAATAGACCTTCGTCGCACCCACGAACGGCGTCTGACTTTTCCACGTCAATGATATCCCAGGTTACTGAACCGGACTCAACCTGTGCTTTGACTTCTGCCAAACCACCTGAATAGTCTTCTGATACAACTGTGTTACCAGTCGCGGCTGTCCAAGGCTTGTGATACGCCTCAACCTGCGATTTTGTGTATGCACCACCCCAAGAAACGGCAGTGATGGAACCTTCGGCAAATGCAGTACCTGCGCTGATCGCAAGAACGCTTGCCGTTGTTAATGACATGATAGTTTTCATTATTTTCTCCCAGTTGGTTTACACGCCCACGCACAAAACGAGGGCAATTTCAAAATGCTCAGATAATCATGCGTCAAGCGCACGACAATCTTCCGGTTGCCACCCGATCTCAATTACTTCTCCGACGTTCAGACGTGTCTGATCCGGAGCATTCCGTGTTTTCACGATGAATTCTGTGTTGCCTGCCACATTCAAACGCGTCCGCAGGATGTCACCCATATAGATCACTTCCAAAACTTCTGCGTTTAATAGATGTGCGCCTTCTTTTAGGCGATCTTTTCTAAACTCTACGCGCTCAGGGCGTATGGAGACGCGGGTTCGCTCTCCTTTCACGCTGACGTTGACGGGCTTGGCGTCAATCACATCGCCATTGTCCAGCTTTACAAGGGCTATCCCATCTTTAATTTCTTCGATGACACCGTCTAGCGTGTTGTTTTCACCGATGAACTGCGCAACAAAGCTATTTTTAGGTTGTTCGTATAAAACATCTGGTGCGTCAATCTGTTGAATCACACCATCATTAAACACGGCAACGCGGTCTGACATCGTTAGGGCCTCTGTTTGGTCGTGCGTTACGTAGACGACGGTAATGCCCAAGTTGTGCGCAAGACGCGTGATTTCAAACTGCATTTTTTCGCGCAGTTGTTTGTCCAAGGCACCCAATGGTTCGTCCATAAGAACCAATTCGGGTTCAAAAACCAAAGCACGCGCTAATGCGATGCGTTGCTGCTGCCCACCAGAAAGCTGTGCGGGACGACGACCACCGAAATCACCCATCTCAACCATGTCAAGTGCGCGCTTAACCTTGGCTTCGCGTTCAGATTTACCCAAATTCCGCACTTCCAACGGAAACGATAGGTTTTCCGCAACTGTCATGTGCGGGAATAAAGCATAGTTTTGGAAAACCATGCCAATCCCACGTTTATGCGGTGGAATATTGTTGATCGACACACCGTCCAATAGGATTTCACCGTGCGTGGCTGTTTCAAAACCAGCCAACATCATAAGACAAGTTGTCTTACCAGAACCAGATGGTCCCAACATCGTTAGAAACTCACCTTTTGGAATGTCTAGATTAAGATCTTTGACGACGAGGGATTCACCGTCATAGCTTTTTTGCACCCGATCAAATCGAACGAACGCATTGTTTGTTATGTCTAAGGCCAAACTAGGCTCCCTTATTCCTACGGTCTTGTGCCGTTGTTGACGCAATTGTAAACATATCAACCGCTTATGGTGCAACAAGCTTTTTGCGTTTTGAGCGAATTTTTTGGTCCGTTCTGCGTTTGAAGCAGGATGAACTGTTTAATTGCATCTAGCTAGAAACAAGCACATTGCTCTTCCCACAAACCTTGTTCTTTGACTATCTCCATCGCCTCATCCAGTGATTTCCGCGCGCGCACGATCAGCAGGTCAATTTCATCGGTGGAAATGATTAAGGGAGGAGAAATAATCATACGATCCCCAACGTGACGCATGATCAGGTTGTTTGCAAAACAGCGTTCGCGACAAATATACCCAACCGTTCCCGCATCCGATTTGAACGCTGCGCGAGTGGCTTTGTTCGGGGTCA
>Ga0181573_10003144_pt1 | contig 14828 bp, 9 predicted proteins | sample 101ome_25_FD_148643 | JGI IMG/M metagenome (GOLD analysis project Ga0181573, IMG submission 148643) | Coastal salt marsh microbial communities from the Groves Creek Marsh, Skidaway Island, Georgia - 101409BT metaG (spades assembly) | ecosystem: Environmental > Aquatic > Marine > Intertidal zone...
AGGCCCTTTGCCCTTTGCCTTTTGCCTTTTGCCCTTTTGCCCGCCGCCCCCTCCACCCCCGCCCCCCGACGCCGACGACGGTCCGTCGGGACCGAGCATGTGAGCCCTCTCTCAGGACGGAGAGTCGACGCGTCGGTGGGCACTGCGATGGTGGCACGCGTGCAAGGCAGCGGGCGCATTGGATGAAAGCGCTGGACGTGATCCGGCATCCAGACTGCGGCGAACAACTGGCGAGCACTGAGCCGAGGCGACTCTCTCTCGGCCTGACCTCCGACTAATTTTCACATTGCGCGCATCGACACGGCCCCGAGTTGTGTAATGGTGTAATAGCAGGCGTGCGAAGCAACGAATCCCGCAAGAGACGCCCCGGCGAGTCCCGGAAACCGCATCCGAAATCACGCATCGCCCGAGTTGCCCCAAAATTCTGGTCTAAACTGGACGGGAGGCTGTGCATTGGACGTGTGACCTTCGTATAGTGAGAGTTGCGGGTCGAGGGGCGCACATACGATAGGCACGCGAACGCTTGGCACCAAGTCTATCTCCCGGTCTCAGGATGCAAGGAGGAGCACGTGCACGGGGCGACGTCTCCCCGAGCTCGCGGCCTCCGCGTCTTGAGATGCAGCTGACGGCAATCCGTCGAACGATTCGGCCGGCGCGGTGCACGCGGTCCATCCGACCCGCTGCCATCGTCGCCACGAACGGGTCGATACAACAACGTGGCCAACAGTATGGCCAACGCGGTCAATGCCGCGTCGCCAGCCAGAGCCGCTGGCCGCTGCACGTATGTCGGGCGATGCCGGTGCCAGAACCAAAGTCGTCAGATCCGGCCCAGGTGGACACGACGCCCGGATGGAAACGGCGGTACACCATCGTGGCGATGTGTTTCGTGGCGTTCATGCTGTGCAATATGGATAGGGTGAACATGTCGATCGCCATCCTGCCCATGGCCGAGTCGTTTTCGTGGTCGTCTGCGACGATCGGGCTGGTGCAATCGTCGTTCTTCTGGGGGTATCTTCTGACACAGGTGTTGGGCGGGGTGTGGGCAGACCGATATGGGGGCAAGGTGGTGCTCGGTTTCGGGGTAATTTGGTGGTCTTTGGCGACGGTGATGACGCCGATGGCGGCGGCACTGGGTCTGCCGGCGTTGCTCGTGGCGCGGGCGTGCATGGGGATCGGGGAGGGCGTGGCGATGCCGGCGATGAATAGCATGCTGAGCAAGTGGGTCCCCATCGGAGAGCGGTCGCGGAGTCTGGCGCTGGTGTATTCCGGGATGTATACCGGCAGCGTGGTCGGGCTGGGGTTCTCGCCGCAGCTGATCAACATGCTGGGGTGGCAGAGCGTGTTTTACATCTTCGGGAGCATGGGCGTCGTGTGGTTCGTGTGGTGGCTGAAGAAGTCGAGCTCGAACCCGTTCGATGACCCGAAAATCAGCGAGGAGGAGGAGGCGTTCATCACGCAAAACACGGCCGCACGGTGCGACCTGCAGAAGAGCATTCCGTGGAAGTTGATCCTGTCGAAGAAGCCGGTGTGGGCGCTGATCACGTCCCACTTCTGCCACAACTGGGGCACCTTCATTCTTCTCACGTGGATGCCGACGTATTACAATCAGGTTTTGGGGCTTGATTTGAAGAGCAGTGGGTTCTTCTCGGTGCTCCCGTGGATCACGATGGCGATCAGCGCAAACGTGGGCGGGTGGATCGCGGACACGCTGATCGCAAAGGGATGGTCGGTGACGAGTGTGCGTAAGCTGATGCAGAGTATAGGATTTTTAGGCCCGGCGTTCTTCTTGAGCCAGCTGGGCAATGTGACGACGGTGACAGAAGCGGTGGTCCTGATGATGCTCTCGCAGGGGTCGGACGCGTTTTCGCAGAGCGGTTTGTACTCGAACCACGCAGATATCGCACCAGAGTACGCCGGTGTGCTGCTGGGACTGAGCAACACAGCGGGAGTCTTGGCAGGCGTGGTTGGCACGTGGGCGACTGGGCTCATCCTCGACGGGGGGACCTGGAGCGACGTGTGGGGCGTGGCGGTGATCTTCTACCTGATCGGCACGCTCATCTGGAACTTGTTCGCCACCGGTGAGCGCGTCATATGATCCATTGAACGTGAACACAAAAAAACTGACTCATTTCTTGCTGCCGTTTCTGGCGGCGTTGACGTCCTCCAGCCGCGCCAGCCTCCACAGCATCACAAAAAGCCCCGGCGCTCCCTTGATCAGGAGGTTGGCCCTGGCCTGGTTGGACGCATTCGCAAACAGACTCAGACCAAACCCGATGAGCTCCAGGAAGGTCAGCCGCGACGACAGGAACCCCTGCCAGTGGAAGTCGCTCAGGCTGAAAAAGGCGGCAAAGAACTCGCGCGTCTCGGCGAGGTCCAGCTTGAGCAGCACCTCCATGCCGAAATTGAAGAACTCCCGCTGTGAGATCCGGCTTTTGGGCCAAATCTTTGCCCACACGTCCGCAGTCACGCCGTCCATGTCGACCTTCTGGGCCTTCTCGGGCGCCCAGTCGCCCTTGTCCCGGCCGCCGAGGGACGATAGCTCGTCGATCAGGGTGTCTGCGACGGTCGGCGCGGCGCCCTGGCGAACGAATGAACGCGTGTGCAACACGAGTGAGCGCGTGGCGCATCGAGGGCGCGACGAAGAGCGAACGAGTCGGTCGGTCGGTCAGTCGGTCGAAGTCAGTAACCCACCAGGACGCGTGCAATCATGTATCCCGTCGACGGATGCACCATGCCGGCGGTTCCACCCACCCCGATCGTCCGCTGTGGCAGCTCGGGGAGGATCCCGCCCATGGGGATGGAGCAATACTCTTCCTCCTCGATCGACAGCACCTCCAGCCCCAAGTGCTTCATTCGTGCGTCCAGCCGGGCCTTGAGCTCCGGGAACGGGATGATCGGTCGCGCCACCAGACTCGTCTCCTCCAGGAAAACCTTCGTGTCGCTGAACGGCATCGCGTACAGGAACGTGGGGAGCTTGGCGTTGGACGCCTTGAGCTCGGGGTAGCCGTCCAGGTGGTCGTCCCTCCAGTCCATGAACAGCATCTTGTCGACCGGAAACGGATGCGACTTGACCGTCACCGTGATCCCATACGCGCCCTGATACCCAGGGTCGTACCGCGCCGTGTCATACTTGACGAGCGCCTTGCTGTGCCCGGTCGCGTCGACGACAAACGTCCCCGAGACCTGTCTGCCGTCCGAGCACGTGATCACCGACTTATCACTGGCGCTATTGTTGCAGTCCTTCACCTTTGCGTCTGCGAACTGCACGCCAGTCTCTATACACCTCTCCAAGAGCTTGCGCTTCAGCTTGGGGCGATCGACCCGCGCGTACGGCCTCGTGAGCGTCCGCTCCTCGCTGCCGTTGAGCCAAACAGTCGCCGAGTCCCAGATCGTATCGAAGCAGTCCTCCAAGCCCATCGACTCGAACTCGTCGATCCATACGCCGTAATTGTTGACCCATATGCCAAGCGAATCGGGCGCAACGATCGCAACCCTGTATCCCGCGGCGGCGACCCGGCATGCGACCGCCAGCCCCGAAGGCCCTGCCCCGGCGATCACAAGGTCATATTCCTGCCCGTCGAGCGGCGGCAGCTTGCCCTCCAGATCCGGAAACCACTGCTCGTCGTGCGGGTTGGGAGGCGCTTCGAGGGTGCCGCTGCTCAGCGAGGCGGGTGCTGCTGGTGCGAGTGCGGGTCTATTCTTCATCCCCCGCCGCACAGCCCTGTGCCGTGTATGCATGCATCGATTCGGCGTGGACAAGGCCACAATGCGCGGGGAGCCGCGCAATGCGGGCGACATGTCTCGATTTGAATCGAACGCTGTGTTAATGCTGGAAGTGGACCGCACGTGCTCGCCGGCGCACACCAGTGCCGTGGTGGGGTTGTTGTTAGATGTACGAGTGGCACAAACAGTGGAGGATTGGAGAGAGAGCTCAGCTGCAGCTCTTACTCGACTGATCAGCTCAGTTCTCCATCTCCATCTCCTCCATCGGAAACGGCAAGGGATATCCGAGACACAAATAGTCCAACACGAGCAGCTCCTGGAGCACCTTCAAGAAGGCGACGTCGTGCGCGTCGACGAGGTCCTTGGCTGCCCGCCCCTCGGCGTACGTCGACGAGTTATGCGTGCCCAAGCTGTGATCGAACTGGTACGATCCGGGCACCTTTCCCATCAACTCAACGACAACGTGCTCCCAGTCCTCGTCGAAGCGTTCCAACCGCCCAATGAAATCGAGCGTGCCCTTGCCCAACACCCCACGCTGCGGGTACACGTGCTCCACTTCTTTGAGTTTCCTCAGCTTCCCGAGCAACAAATCGCCCAGGAATGCCCATACCCGCTCCGTAGACCCGATTGGAAACGAGTTGAACACGCATCCGAGCCTCTCGCACTCCTGGTCCACCACCTCGACGTAGCTCGCGTTCTGGTACCCCTCGTGGAACCACCTGAATTCCAGCTCCCTGTACGCGGCGGCCCAGTGTTCGATGGGCTCCCGCACAAACGTAAACGTCTTGGCATCGTGAACCCCCCGAAGCCAATCACGACCCTCACGCTCACGCTCACGATCACGACCGCGCTTCCTTTTCCCGACCACCGTCCGCTGGACATGCTTTGTCAAGTCGGCACCGGGTCCAGCAGCACTGACCAGATTCATACGAATCGCGTCGTTACCACTTTTCCACACCCTCTTGTATGCCACGACCCGTTTCCGGTCAGGCGGATGCAAGTCGACGACAGTCAGCCCAGGGAGAAAGTTCGGCCACGAGACTTGCGTCCAATAGTCCCACGCCCGTCGGCGACCCATATCCTCGTTAATGTACACGGTCCAGTCGGAAAAGTCGCTGCTCGCGTTCAGAACGACGGACGGGGCGTACTGGTTGAACGCAACCAGCGCCCTGCTGAACGCCGTCGCCGACCGGCGACGCACACTCGGGAGATCCAGGCACCCTGCGCCCGGCTTGCCGTCGACGAACGCAAACTTGCCGTCGTCCAGGATAACAGTGGTGGGCGGGGGTGGATTAAACAGGCGCCGGACGCTCATGAAGACGATCAAGACGAGGACGAGGACCTGGAAGACGAGGGGGAGGGCCTGAAATTTCGAGACCGAGCTCGACCCGCCTCTCCGTCGTTCTTTCGGTTCGCCTCCCCCGGTGGTTCTCGCTGCCGACTGCTGCTGAGCACGCAGCCGATACACCAGGTGGTTTCTGGTGTCCACCGAGCCATCATCTGGCACGAAGGGGGCCACCAGGGGCCGCATTCGGCGTGCCGAGGAAGATTCAAAAAAAAACTGTGACCTCGCAATTTTTACCATTTCATACACCGTGCGGCATCGCTTTGGAACCTATACATCCATATGCAGTCATAGGGACGCGGAAACGGGCACGATCGTCCGTGCGCTCGCCGTTCGATGAACCCAGGTGCGCCGGCCTTCCCCGGCCTCCTGACAGACGTAGAGGCGGTCGGGGCGCTCAAGGAGGCCTTCCCGACGTGGAACAGACGGTACGTACTCGACTCGGCGCTCGCACGTACCTTGAATCGCTCGTGCTCGCTCGTGCTCGCTCGTGCTCCGGTCATTCGGCCGTTCGTTCGTTCTCCAGGCATCTCCAGAGCTACTGGGAGTCGTCGGGACGGAAATGGGACGTTGCTGTTCGCGAGATTGCCCTGGTAGAAAGCGAAATCAGCGGCGCGCCGGCGCACAAGCCGAGGTCGCAACAGCCCCTCCAGCCGACGCCCGTGTGGACGCCGGCGCCGGCCGTCGGTTCGGCCGGTGACTTCCCGGCGCTCGGAGAGGCGCCGCAAAAGGACAACAAGACGAATATTCCCGCTTCGTGGGCGTCGAAAGCCAAGGCGCCTCCAGGTGGCGGCCTCGCACTGCAGCAGGGGGTGCCCAAGCCCAAGCTGCCGCCAGGATTCTCGTCGCAGGCGCCGCGCTCTGCACACAGTGCGCGGGAAGAGATTTGGTCGAGCGGCGTCCAGCAGGTTTCTACCGGGAATTCGGTGGCGGTCGAGTACGCCGACGCCCGAGCATCCGCCGCTTCTCTTGCAAAGGCGAGGAACGCGATGTTTGAGGCGGCGAGTGCGGCGTATTTGCGTGGAGATAAGGCTCTGGCCAAGGAGTTGGGCGCCAAAGGACGCGAGTACAACGAACAGATGCATGCGCAGCATGCTGCTGCGGCCGAGGGTATCTTTGAGGCGAGGAACGCTGGGTTGCGGCAGGCTGATGGGCGGCGTGTGGTCGATCTGCACGGTTTGCACGTGCAAGAGGCGACACGGAAGGTGCTGGATGTGATTGATACCGCAAAACGAGAGGGGGAACACTCTGTGGATGTCGTCGTTGGGACGGGCAGTCATTCGAAGACGAATGCGGGCACGCTCCGCCGCTCAATCATCGATACGGTCGAGCGGGCAGGTTATCGGTGGAAGGAGAATTACGCTGGTCTTCTTAGAATTCAATTGTGACCATTGTGACTCGCATCGACCCGGAACAGCGGCTGACCGCCCTCGTCACACACCGTGCAGGAGATGCCGGCGACACGGGCGCCGAGCAGGAGGCGGTACACCGCTTCGTGTGTTTGATATCGGAGTCTCTGTAAGTCACCGAAGCTGAGCGCTTGAATGGCAGGATCGCACGAGATCTCGTGGAGTACTCGTGCGCACGCCTCGCCGCGGGCACGGAGGCCGTCCCATGGCGCGGCGCTGGGATCCGGGCCCAGGCGTGGGCCCAGGTCCAGGCCCAGGTCTTTGAGCGCGTTCGCGGCGAGTTGCGCGTATCGAATAGGATCTTCGTGCTGATTGGCCTTTTCGACGAGGAAGAGGACGCGATCGCCCTTGGAGGCGATCCGGTCCCTGATGACGTTGCCCAATGACGTCGGGCTGTCCACGATGTACCCAAAGACCCACTCGACGGTCGCGCGAGACCCGTTGCATTGCTGCAGGAGCCACGAAAAAACGCGCTCTTGGACGACCTCGGCGCGGCCGTGGCTGCGACTGCGAGCGTGGCTGCGAGTGCTAGCATCGCGTGGATCGTCTCGATCTTCTGGATCGTCAGCGATGACTCGATCAACGATGTGCGCCATGTGGGACCGGATTTCTTCCTCTTCGTCTACCAGCAGATTCAACGCGCAGGTCCACATGTCGAGCCGTTCGGGCGCCAGCAGCGCTGGAGCGATGCCGAGCGCCTCGACACTGGCGGCCCGGACCTCCTCGGTCTGGTGCGGCAGGCTCGTCTCTGCCAGCATGGCAGCGAGGATATCAGCCCCCGCGTATGCGCAGGATCGCACGATCTCGGCGAGGAGGAGGGGGTTGCGCGCGTGGATTCTCCAACCGGTGATATCAGCCCCGATGCCGGCGGCGTTGGTCACCTGCAGCATGAGTATCTTCACGTAGAAGCCCTCCTCGCCCTCCCATGCACGGCGAATGGTGCTGATCAAGCGATCGCAGGCATCATGAACACGCGCGCTTTTGCTATCGAGTGCCTTCAGAATGATGTCCGTGGCGAGGATGCTCTTGAGCGTCGCCTCGCGGACGTCGACCACCGGCGACTGCACGAGCCGGTTGCTGTACTCGAGGAAAGGTACCATCCACGTGGTCTGATCTCCCGTCCCTTCATGCATGTCCTGTGTTGGAAGCAACCAGGTGAGGTTCAACCGCACCAGGCGCTTCATCGCGACCGTTTCCATCGGCGCGGATGACCGTGATGGCGATCCAGAGGTGGATGGAGGGACGAGCACGCCTTGCCAGAGGTCGTCGACCACCGCCGCGCAGAACGACGTCACCTGGTCGTTCCTGAACTTCGACGCGAGTCGGCACATCACAATGCACGTCTTCAGCAGCTCGGCCTGGCACGGGGCAGGCATCAAGGCGACAGGCGCCGACATGGGGCTCCTGTATGCACCGCAGAACGAGGCGACGATGGCGTGGAACAGGTCTTCGTGCGCGCCGTCCGCGTGATACGACAGCGAGTAAATGGCCTTGAAGATCTCGACCACGAGGCAGAGCTGGCCGTGAAGCCGGTTGCTACACCCAGTGATTGCTCCGCTCGTCGGTGCTGTCGTCGGCGGACAGGCAGCAGCGACCAGCTCCAACCACGAGGTGGCTGGCACCACAGATACACACGCACGGGCAGCCATTTTGCGTATATGGATCTGATCAGATCCCAAGTGCCTCGCGAGGCACTCGCTGTACCGCTGGATGGTCGCCGTCGCCCCCGGCGCCGGGAGACTGCGCCCGGCGTCGCCCACCGCCGTGCCTCCCGGGGGCGACGATTGCGGCTTGAGCCTGCCGAGCAGAGCAAGAACCGGCGCCAGCATGGAGTTTTCGACCCCAGATCCCAGGACGCCGATCATGAACTGGTCCACGTCTCGATATCGGCCGAGGAATCCTTCCGCGGACAGGGCGCGGCTCGGCCAGGTGTCGACGTGATCGACCCGACGGACATTGCCAGTTCCGCCACCCATAACTTTTGAGATCACCAGCGACGTGAAGCACAGCGCGGCCGAGTTTTGCACCTCCCAGCTCGGGTCCGACAGGGACTTGAGCACGACCGTGAAGCCAACGCCGTGGTATCGATCGAGCGCAGAGAGTCGCGGGTCGGAGTACACCAGGCGTAATACGTTGAGTGCATGGACCTTGGGCCAGTGCACGGCGTTATCGCGACCGTCGGCGATGGCCGGCCCGACGGGCCCGGTCGACTCGCCCGACTCGCCGGGCTCGCCCGACTCGCAAATCTCGAGGAGCCGCTCCATGATGACGCTGCTGATTCGCGACTTGGGGGCGCTCACCATCACGCTCTGGAGTCCGAATGGCATCCCGCCGCTCCGTCGGATCGCATCCCTCCGCGTCTGGTCGGGTCGCAGCATGTGCTCGAACAGGACATCCACGCAGGACCGGGTCGTGGCGTCGACGAGCGCCCCCGACCCACCTCGCGTCGAGCAGATATGCTGCAGCGTCGCTTTGGCGCTATCAATACTCCCATAGTGTTGCGCACGGAGCAGCACGTGCATGAGGGCATCGACCGTCGCCCGCAGGCCCGCCTCGAACAACCCGTGGGCCGCGGGCAGGACGGCGTTCCACAGCGACTGGATCGTGATGCAAATCTCCCGCGACGCCATCCACGATCTGCATCGAATGAGCTGCTCGTCCGAGGCGCGCGACTGAATTAGGTCAGCAAGCGAGGCGGACTCATCCGCGCCTCCCTCGCCGCCCTCGACACCCTCGCCGAGGACGTTCTCCTCGGGACGGGACAGCACCGGCATGATCAGCCGGACGGTGTGCTCCACCAGATGGACCACTTTCGTAAAGGTATCAACGTTGCGTGCCTCTGAAAATGAAGAACCGGCTACGAGGTGCCTGAGGAGGGCCAAGTAGGCCAGAAGGACACCCAGACCTGAGAGGTCGGGCACCGTGTCGACCGCCACCGCCGCTAGCTGGCCGACAAAGTCCGTATCTTGCTCTTTCTCGGAGACTTCTGTCGGCCCGTCGACGATGGAAACGGCGTCAAAATCGTCAATCGAGCGCATGTCAACTCGCCACGTGCCCGGGACGAGGAACTGCTCGTGGACGATGAACATCATGCGGGCGCCGGCGTCTTGATCGGAGAGACGGGGCCGCCTGACGTAATCGAAGGCGTAATCGAGCATGTCGCGGACATTTGAGCTCCTATTTGGAGGCAACATCAGGGTGATTGACATCGCCAGCGATCGGATTCGCTCAAAGTTGTCGGCGAGCGACCCCAGCAGGTTGTCGTGCGTCGACGTTCCATAGAGCTCCTCGGGGAAGGGACGCAGCGTCCCATACACGAGACCCGTGCCCACCGAGTGACCCCTTCGCTCCTGGTATCTTTTGTTGACGCCGGACTGCCCGCTATGATAGGCGTCGCCGTCGCCCGCGTGGCCCCGCTCCTCCTCGCAGACGAGCTCCCGGAAGACCTGCATCGACGTGGACAGCAGCTCGATCGCCATCAGCTTCTTTCCATATACGGCACCCGGGTGCAGACATGCGATACATCTGCGGCAAATATCCTGCATCCACGACTCGCATCCCTCGACGGCCTCGTGGTCCGCCGCGTCGTACGCCTGCGGACGGGTGATGATCGCGGCAGCCGACAGCTTGATCCTCGTCAAAAACCGCCCGAACGACGTAATGTTCTGTTGCCTCGCAACGGCAGATGTGCATAGCATGGCTGCGTCGAAATACCGATTCATAATCGCCAGCTCTTCGGCCGGGGGAATGTCGATCGTGGCGACGCTGCCCGCACAGACGAGCTCCAAGGCGGCCAGCCGCACGTCCTCGCGACTGTCCACGACCGCCTCCCTGAGAATTCCAAACGAATCTATGCCGTATCGATGGAGGTCCCGGAAATCGGCATAGCATCCTGTCCGCTTGCCGACGGACAGCAGGCCGACGATGGCCGCGAGCGGTCTGGCGTCGCTCACCACACTCGCCGTACCCGCCCTAGTCGTTGGCTTCGGGGATCGCTCGCCCTCCGTCCGATTCAACCGCCGTATCAGGAGACCAAAGCTTTTGGGACAACTTTGCATCAGGCCCGGCAGCACGTGCGTGATGATCGAGTCGAGCGTGCCGTCCCCCCTCAGGTTGGCGGCCTCCAGCGCGGCGGCCACGTCGAGCACGATCCGCTCAGACTCGGCGGCGTCGAAACGCCCCATGGCGCGCGACGATGAATGAGATTCGCTGCTGTTGGGTCGATCGATGGCTCCCACGCTCATGGCCTTCCAGACGTTTCGCAGCGCGGAGGACGCAGCCGCCCTGACGTCGTGTTTGTTGGTCGAGATGGCGTCGATCGTCTCCCTCACGAGCCGCGGGTGACGATCGAGCACAACTGGGGCATACACGTGCTGTAAAATGGCGTCCCAGAGCCGGAAGGTGGCCTTCGAGACCGGCATGTCGGCGCAGACCTTGATGGTACGGACTGCCAGCTCGGCTGGCTTGCCCGCCGAGCCCCGCGCCTGGTGAGCGTCAATCTCGAACATGACCCGCAAAAAACCGTCCGTGATCCGCCGAGCCACGTACTCGTCGCATGTGAGACTGCGCAGCGCCAGCGTCTCCATCACCTTCGTCTCGGTCTCCTGCGACAGCACCGCCTCGACCGCTGGCGGTGCCCCCGGGCTGCTGGCACGATTGCCTTCGCCGCAGTGAACGCCGTCGCCGCCGTCAACTCCATCACTGCAATTTCTAGATGCGTGGAGATACGCTCCGAGATACGCCGAAAGGGCATCGACGCAATAGAGGCGCACGAACTGCGTGTGGCCGTGCTCGCCCTCGACCGCCGAGCAAATGGACAGAGCGAACGCCTCCGAGAACGCCGGGACGGTCCTGAGCCGCACGGCTTCCCCGTAGACGACAGGAGCCATCGTCGCACAGACTACAAACGCCCTCGCGCCGAGCGGTTCGAGCGCCGCGGAAAACTCGTCTCCATGCGCACCCCAGTCCCGCCCGAGGGCGCCAGACCGATACACGCGGACGACCTCGCTCCCTTCCCCGAAGCACGCACCCAGTACACAATCGACCGCGCCTGTGAGCCCGAACAGTGCACATCCAAGGCCTCCGACCAGCTGCGCGAGCACAAACTCGACCTTGGGCTCCTCGACCGCTGCAATCGCACCCACGGCCAGGCTCACACAGCGCCCCAGCAACGACCGATGACGGTCAACCGGTGCCGCACGCTTCGCGACAATTGCATACCCGATACTCGCAGCCTTCTCCACGACCTTCTCGGCGGCCTCGTCGAACCTGTTGGCCGCTCCATCCACGCTATCCACACTGTCCGCGCTTCCCGCTCCGCCCGCTTCCCGGAGTGCCGTGTCGAGCGCCCGCTCCACCCGCTTCAGACCATATTCCGTCATCTCCCCCCATATAGCAGAAAACTCGTCCACCGCTAAAATTGTCGACACGAGCTCCAGCGCCGCCACGTCATCGATGCTCAGATCGCCGGCCTCGGCCGCCCTGAGCCGTGCCGCCCACCCCGCCGTCACTACCGCCAGAACCCGGTCCGGGAACGTCTTGACGGAATTGAAGTAGCACCGGATGAACGTGGCGCTCTCCACGAACGCCAGCTCGACGAGGATCGGCACGTACACGTTGGCGACGTCCGGCGAGGCATCGAGCAAGTCTGCACCCAAGGATTGAAGCGTGGTTTTGAGCGCTTTCAGCTGATGTTTAGAGGAAGTCGCGCATCGCATGGCACGCAGTGAAGATTTGATGGGGTCATCCTCGTCAAGCCGGCCGATTGCCAGCTCAAACGAGACCGTCGCCATACGGTGGGCTTTGGATGAATTAAAGCTGCCACCCACGACGACCGACGACCGACGACCGACGACCGACCTTCCCCCGGCAATGGCGGCTGCATCCTCGGTGCAGGACGCGCCGTCGCCCGAATAGCCGTAGAAGCATTCGCAGGTGAAGCCGCCATCCGTGTCGACACAGGCGGCATTCGGGTCGCAGTTGTCCAGACCGCGGAGGCACTCGTTGACGTCCAAAGCGCAGGAGCCTCCCTCTTTTCCGGCCGGACAGGCAGGTGGGGGCGGGATGTTGGCCTTCTTTGCGTCCGCAATCGAGCACTCGGGAATGGCCTGGGCGTTGAGGCCCTGAGTGAACTTGGCGTTTTCAGCGATCCTCGACCAGATTGGGTCGGTCTCGTAGATACCGTAGAGACCACCACCGCCACCTTCGGTGGCAGCAGCTTCACTCACGGTTTTTGTAGAATGTAAGCTGCCAGCCATCACAGTTAGCGTACTCACCGCAGATAAACGCGCAACCGCGCCCATCCGGATCGTACGTGGAGAGCTTTGTATACGTGGCGTCCTCTGGGAGCGGTGGTCCGAAGAATGTGTCGGCCTCGGCCTTGGAGACGACCTTGAGCAGAACACCATTCGCGATGTGCAAACAGTCTGAGTCGGACCAGTCGCAACGCAAGCCGTTTGGTGGATATGCTGCTAGAGCGGAGTGCAGCGAGGCGGCAACTGCCATCACGGCAAGGAGAGAACAGGAGGACGAAACCATCGATTAATGATACATGTAGGAATCAATGGGCTCTTGTGAATCAAAGATTATAAATGAGGTATTATTATTATAAATAACCTGTATGTAAGGTAATTACCGTTAAAAACGGTAAATACCGGTATCGTCTTTCCGCAGGCCGCGGCCTGCGGAAACTTACCAGTTAAATTACGAATACTTGCAAATCACGAACATAGCGACTCCACCTACCACGAAACTACCGATCCCGACAAATTGCGCTGTCCAAGATTGCTGTCTCAGCCACCCACCCCGCGTTCGCAGGGCATTCAGGTGTTCGATACCGATGTAGAGAAGAAGTCCTGCCCCGACAGAATTGCATGTGCCCACCGTAATGATGTATCCTTGGGATTCGGTGTTCAACGTCATCTGTAGGATGATACCGATGGCGATCCCGATCGGTGTGGTCAAGGCAAATGCGAGGGCAAGAAGCAGCTCAATTGACCGCCTATACTCCGCTTCAATAGTAGCAGCGCCGAATCCGAAGCCTTCTATCAGCTGGTGGAACATGACCGCGATGAACAGCCCTGTAAATGCCGAGCCGCTTTGGAGACCCAGAGCCAGGCCGACGGGAACACTGTGCGTGAGGACAGACACTTCTACGAACGCAATGACGCCTCGCTTATATCGCAGCATTGCCTCCTTGGATTGGATCATCGACGCATTGTGACACTCGTTGTCATGGTCGTGCGACCAGGAAAAGAATTTCCCGGATCCCATGTCGCTCACGATTTTACCGGAGCGCCTCCTCGACGACGCCAATGCACTCGATTGGTTGGATATACCCATTTCTCGATCATGAATGCTGCTGTCTTCAGCTGCGTGCCCTTTATCACCTTGGTCGTGTTCACGTGTCAGTCTTAACGCAGATCGTTCGAGAGACAATCTGAGGAAGTAATCGACGAGCATGGCCAGCAGGATTGTGATGGCCGCAAATAACTACAAAAAGTTGATGTGCCGTGTAAGTACGCATTGCCAAGACTCTGCCACCACGGGCAACGCAAGTGCACGTACCGGCCCCCAGAACGGGTAGGCGTCGAGGAACGATTCCGGAAGACACGGGTTGAGTAACAGCGTTGTGCCGTCTCCAAGAATGTGAAACGCCACGGCGATAATCACAGACGTGCCTGCAGCACCACACGCGACAATCGCAAGCTGAACCCCCCGTTGCGACCCGATATCCGATATCCACAGTGGCGTCATGAACCCGACAAACGACACGATGAGCACGACGAACACACTAGCTATCGCGTACCCGAGGTTATACGCCTCATCGTCATCGCCAGAAGAGCACGAGACGGTCGTCTGTACGGGGTCGGCCATGAAAACCGAACGAGTCAAAAAATTTCGACGCGCTCCAGCAGGAACCAAATGCGAGAAGCGAGGTCGGGGTGAAAGATCCGTGTTCCTTGTGTGCTTGAGTCGCCTTAAGAAAAATAATTATGTTTGTGCTGCAAATTCTGAAGCCGATGTACGCGTCATGGGGATGCGTTCAACGCGTGAGTACATGCACGCGGGCGAACGTCTCACAGTCCCTTCTCTTCGCCCGAGCACGAGGCGTCACATTACAGACCGACTACGGATTACAGTACAGGTGCACGTTGCCATCAGCGCCCCCCGTGAACGCCCAAGGCTGGCTGGGATGGAATACCACCTCGGACACACCCTCCCCTCTCTTGCTCTTCGTGTGACCCTTCAGAATCTTGACGGGCACGATCATGGGGTTGGTCATCAGGTCGCTGAAGACCTTCCCGTGGAACACGTGGGCGGTGCCGTCGTCGCTCGCCGACGCGAAGAGC
>Ga0181573_10003150_pt1 | contig 14814 bp, 10 predicted proteins | sample 101ome_25_FD_148643 | JGI IMG/M metagenome (GOLD analysis project Ga0181573, IMG submission 148643) | Coastal salt marsh microbial communities from the Groves Creek Marsh, Skidaway Island, Georgia - 101409BT metaG (spades assembly) | ecosystem: Environmental > Aquatic > Marine > Intertidal zone...
CTGGGTGGGGTGGGGTGGGGGGTGGGCGGGTGGGGATTTTGGGAGGCGCGCGGCTCGCCTAAGGGAGTCGAAGGCCAACAGACCGGCGCGCATGGCTGGGGGGAGGACCGTGTCGGCGAGCTCGAGAGGGTCGTGGAGAGGAGGGGGGGGAGGAGCGGCGAAGGTGTCGACAGGGTCGGACGAGGAGGGAAGGGGGGCGGCCGCGGGAGTGGCAGTGTCCGAGTCGGTGACGACATCGGCGTGGCCGGGGCCAGAGGCGGTCTGGTGGGGGCCGCCCCGTGCGCCCGCTCGGGACCGGCCGCCCCGGGGAGTCGTCGATGACTGCGGCGGCGGGGGCGGCGGGGGCAGCGGGGTGGTGGAGGCTGCCACTCCCGCCAGGCCGACGCCGGCGCCCCGCCAGCGCGGGCCGCGCCACGGCCCCGGGTCGTAGCGCCCAACGATGGCTCCGGCAGGCTGGGGTGCCCGCGCTGCTGCCGCCGTGCGGGCGGGACCCCCCCTCCCCGCGCCCCTCCCCCCCACCCACGGACGCACGTCTCCCCCCATCGCGCCAGACTCTGTCGGGGGTGAGGCGGGGGCGGGGGGGGCGACGTCGAGAGGGGCAAGGTCGAGGGCGGGGCAGAGCCGGAGGGGAAAGAGAGAGACAGAGTCACATACATGAATGGGGCACCGACGGAAAAGGCAGGCACAGAGAGAAACGGGAACTCGCTCACGATCACCTCGACAAACTCCCCAAAGTCCAAGTGCCCGTTTCCGTCGTTGTCGACCTCTCGCATCACGCGAGACACCTCCGCGCGGCTCATATCCGCGGCCCCCGGGGCGTTTAGCAAGCGCAGGGCAGCGGCCAACTCTCGCTCGTCGATCGTTTTGGAGCCATCCTCGTCCAGAAAGGTGAAGCACTCGCGGAGCTGGGCGACGTCTTCGGCGGGGAGTCGGACAGGAACGGTGCGTCCGCGGGCTCTGGGGATCGGCTCGAGGGAGATCGGGGGGGGTTGGAGGGGGTGGGTCAAGGGACGGGAGCAGGGGTAGTGGGTCGCTCCGCGACCCTTCGTGGGGCAGGGGGACAAGGAGGGGGGATCGGGCAGTTCTAGAGAATATTTGGCGCTTAAGTTCAGAGTTCAGGAGATATTGAAGGTTGGAAATGACGTCGAGCTCGTCATAATGAGAATTTATTCGCCAAGTCGGCTGGAGGAGAGGGAAGAAAATGACGTCGGCCAGCCAGGGTACCTCCGTCGCCTCCGTAAGTTATACGGGCTGATCCTCCCAGAAAAGACAAATAATTGAGTTTTTTTTTGTCGGAAAGTGATACCAAACGCGGAGGAACGGCCTTTAAGCACTCATCTCGCCGGAGCCAGGCGTCTTCACGTGCTGCGCGGACACGCGCTTCGGCCGCCGCTACCTCGGCCGCTGACGCCCCGTCCTCCCCGCGCTCGAGCATCATCGCGGACGCTGGAGCGCGCGTCGCTGGTCTCGTGGCACTCGCAGGGTGGGGTTCGGCGTCGGGGGAGGAGGGGAAGATGAAGAGGGGCGCGACGGCAATGAGGGAGGGGCACAGATGGCAATGAGGGAGGGGCACGAAGCAGGCCGGCCTGCTTCGTGCCACACATGCATCATTTGTCACTCAGTCGCCGATATCGACGTGAGACTTGCGCCCCTCCTTCCCCCCCCGCCCGAACGACTTGGCCATGGTGCGCATCTGTGCCACCAGATCGGCGTCGGGGGACTGGAGCTGTGGCTCCTCCACCACGCCCCAACCGCCAGCCCTGCCATCAGCCCCAGCCGCCGCCGTGTCTCCCCCATCTACCGCTCCCCCTCCTCCCCCACCTCTCCCAGCCCCCTCCGGCTCGTCTCCCGACTCGGCCGTCAGCGGCCTCCGCCTTCTCCCCGCCCCCTCCGCTCGCGCCGCAAACAGAGCCGCCGCTGCCGCCCCCGTGGCGCTTGCCTTTCGCGTCCTCGCCTCGGCCTGGAGCCTGGAGCGCTCAAGCGCCCCCATCGTGGCCGGATTCAGGGCCGCGCCCATCCGCACCGAGGTCAGCGACGCGTCGGCGAGGTCGCCATCGCCCCGCTCTCTCTTGGCAGCAGCGAGGGCAGCGCGACGGTCGAGGGCAGCGACGTCGGCGTGTTTCGCCGTTTCCAGCTCCGCCGCCAGGCCGGTCAACAGGCCCACGTCGAGGACTCCGCCTCCGGGTCCGGCGCCATCGGTCCCCGCGGGAGTAGACTTGGCGGCGTCGGCCGAGCCGGGACGCCCCATCGCCACCGCCCAGTCGGCGTCGTCGTCTCTGCGGGACGATGCTACGCCTTGACCGCGGTCGGACCGATCGCGCTCGCGGCCCGAGGCAGAGCCAGGCCGCGAGCCTCTGCACCGGTCCCGGTCCCCCGCCGACGACGTCGTCCTCCCTGCCCCCGCGCGGCCCCGCCCGCTCCGTCCCGCCGACGACGCAGCCCGGCCCGCCCCCGGCCCCGGCCCCGGCCCCGGGGTCCACCCCCGCGCCCGCAGGCCCGCCGCCGTTGGCACCGCCGCCGGTGCCGACAGCTCTGCCCCCAGCCCCTCCATCTCCCCCAGCAGGGTCGCCACATCCCGTAGCGCCGCCACAGGGGGCGGACCGCCGTCGTCCCCGGGGCCGGCCGCAGCCGCCGCAGCCGCCGCTGCCCGATCCGCCAGCGAACCGCCGGCGCCCAGTCCCGCCCCCCCCGCCCCGCGCCCCCCCCCATCCCCCCGCGCCGCGAGGTCCCGCCGCAGCACGGCCACGCTGGCTCGCAAAGCGAGTGTCTCCGCCGCCGCCGCGGCTCGTTCTCCCTCCGAGAGGGCCAGGCGTCGACTTAGCTCTCCCAGTTGGGCGACCCTCCTGGTCGCCTGCAGTCGCATCCGCGCCCTCGCGGCGAGCCGGCACCACCCCAGCATGGCGTGCGGCACGCCTCCGCCGCGCACCGGCCCAACGATGCCGGCGGAGGCTGGATCGACCGCTTCACCTCCACCGGCTTCCTCGCCTCCTCGGCCAGCCCCGCCCGCCGCCGCGCCCGACGCCCACCGGTCTGCTCCGCCGCCCCCATCGCCGCCACCGCGCCCCCCCCCCGCGCCGTCGTCGTCGTGCGCCTCCAGGGCGCCCGCGAACCAGATGTCCTGGTGGGCGGTGCGGTCCAGCCGCCGCTCTACCGCGGCGTTGAGTGCTTCGACACGTGCCTCGACGTCAGCATGGCCGAGAAGGAGGCGAGACGAGACGATGCCGAGGGCCATGAGGGAACGGGAGTCGAGCGCATCACTGAGGATCATGGCGTCCTTCCAGGCGAGGAAGTCGCGGAGAGAGGAGCCGAGCGAGGCCATCGAAGTCTGAGGGGAAGCGGGGGAGGGGCAGGCGCGGGTCGAAGGGAGCAGGGGGGAAGGAGATGTGGGAATTTTCGCCTTGAATTCCCCTGTCTTTCCGACTCACCCGCAAGTCATCGACCGTAGCTCGGTCCTCCGCCGCGCTAGATGCCATTAGAGCGGTCTCAAAGGAGCACGGGGCTGGCGCGCACGATGCGAGTGACCAGGGTCCTCGGCGAGGGCTGGGAGGAGGCTGAAAGGACGGACGAGCTATTCCCGACACATCTACAACCCCGCCACTGTTCGTCCCACACACGGCGGCGTGGCCTATTCTTGTCGCACGACTCCACAGAACGCTCGTCGCCCTCCTCAGACAAGAAACAACTCGGCGCTGGCCCTCTGCCCCCCGCCACTGCCCTTCTCCCTACGCTCTGTGTCCTGGGAGCCCTCAGAGGCGCACACCATGGGGAATAAGGCGAGACCGGAAACGCCGCGCCCCCAGCCGCCAGACGCTCAGTCGGCGCGCCCTCTCGGAGCTTCGGGCGCGGCGTGAACGCCCGCGTCGGTCGGGTGGTGGCCGATGGCTGTGATCGATTCATTCAGCTGGTGCCAGCGAGAGCTGGCGCCGCCGCCCTCCCCCCCTGCGCGACTTGTCCCCGTGCCCGCCCCACCTCCCCTCGCCCAACCCCCCCCAACCAGGACGCCGCTGCGGCCGAGGCCGCCGGCGCCGCGGCCGCCACCATCCAGCCCGAGAAGGCCACTCCTCCCCTGGACACGTCCAAGTGGCCCCTCTTGTTGAAGAACTACGACGCCCTTCACGTGCGCACTGCCCACTACACGCCTATCCCCGCTGGCCACACACCACTCCGGCGCCCGCTTGCTGAACACCTCCGGTACGGATGCGTGAACCTCGACAAGCCTGCTAACCCGTCGAGCCACGAGGTGGTGGCTTGGATCAAGCGGATACTGCGGGTGGACAAGACGGGGCACAGCGGGACGCTCGACCCAAAGGTGACGGGAAACCTGATCGTCTGCCTCGAGCGGGCCACGCGTCTGGTCAAGGCACAGCAGGGTGCCGGGAAGGAGTATGTGTGCGTGGCCCGACTTCACGGCAAGGTGGCGGGGGGAGCGGCGGATGTGTCGCGGGCGCTGCAGCGGCTGACAGGGGCCCTCTTCCAGCGGCCGCCGCTTATCAGTGCGGTGAAGCGCCAGCTTCGCGTGAGGACTGTCTACACCAGCAAGCTCATCGAGTATGACGACGACCGCCACCTCGCCGTCTTCCACGTGTCTTGCGAGGCCGGCACCTACATCCGCACCCTCTGTGTCCACCTCGGCCTCCTCCTGGGAGTGGGCGGACACATGCAGGAGTTGCGGAGAGTCCGGAGCGGCATCATGGGCGAGCGGGATAACATGGTCACCATGCACGATCTGCTCGACGCCCAGTGGCTGATGGACAGCAGCAAGGACGAGGCTTATCTGAGGCGGACCGTGATGCCCCTGGAGGTGCTGCTGACCAACTATAAGCGCATCGTAGTCAAGGACAGCGCGGTCAACGCGCTCTGCTACGGCGCCAAGCTAATGATTCCAGGGTTGCTGCGGTTCCAGGACGGATTGGAGAGCGGGGACGAGTGCGTGCTGATCACGACCAAAGGCGAGGCCGTGGCCATGGGGATCGCCGAGATGAATGCAGCGAGCATGGCGAGCTGCGACCATGGCTGCGTGGCGCGGGTCAAGCGAGTCATCATGGACCGTGATGTCTACCCGCGCCGGTGGGGGCTCGGCCCCGTTGCCCAGCGGAAGAAGCAGCTCAAGGCCGAGGGCAAGCTCGACAAGCACGGCAGGCCCACGGCCGACACCCCCGCCGACTTCCTCAAGCTCGCCCCGGACGCCGCCGGACAGTCCAAGGCCGCTGCCGATGCTAAGGCTGAAAAGTCGAAGAAGCGTGATCGCGACGATGACAACGCTGACGAGGACGACGACGAAGCCAGAACGCCCTCCAAGAAGGAGAAGAAGGAAAAGAAGGAAAAGAAGGAGAAGAGCGAGAAGAGTGCCAAGAAGGCAAAGAAGGAGTAACGGCGACGGGTTTACGTGGCGACGGCGCGGGGAGCGGGTGGATGAACCGGTCGGAGGAGTCATGTTCCCGCTTCCCCCTCTTCCTTTTCCGCCCTACTCCCCCACGAGATCCCCCACCCCCCCTCTCCCACCCCCCGGGTCCCCCGCCCCTGCGGCACGGTCAAGGAAGAAGGGCGGAAGGGCGTGGCCGATACCCCCTTCCCTCAGTGCCGCGGCCAAGTCATCGGCAGGCAGCACGGCCTCGGGTCGCACGCCTGCTGCAGGTCCCCCCGCCCAGTCCTTGGCGGGGTCGCCCCAGGTCCGCTTGGCCTCGGCGCGTCCCCCAGGCTTGGCCAGCTGGGCGATGACCCTCCGGCGCCGTGTCTGGGCTGCGTCGTCGAGGACCTCAGACAAAAAGCGCCGGGCGGCGAGGCCGACGAGGCGCACAACAGCCGGGTCGGCGACGTCGGCACCCGCTCCGGCGAGGCAGTGGCGAACGAGAGCGTCGGGGACGGCGGGGCTGGTGTCGAGGAGGGAGCGGGCGAGTTGGGCGAGGTCGGGTTCTTGGGAGGAGTCGGCGAGGGCAGCAGGCCAGAGGGCGGCGATGGGGTCAGTGTTGCCCTCGGCCGGGCGCGGCGGGGCCTGGCGGTCCGACATTGGCTCGACGCTTATTCAGCAGTGGCGCCCTCGGCGCCCTCGGCGGCGGCGAAGGGGTTATCGATGGGCTCAAAGCCAGCGTTCGGGGCGACAGCGACGACGGCTGTGCCGCGGCACACTGTGAGGCCGACCTTGCGGGTTGCTTCCGTCAGGCGCGTTGAGTCTTTCGGGTCGCGGAGGTACTCGATTCCTTCGTCGAGCACCAAGTTGAGCATCTGCGTCGGGGCTCAGTGCGAGGCGGTGGAGGCGTCGGCGGCGGGCGAGCCGGCAAGCGACGGGCGGCAGCGCCGACGCGCCTGGGCCCTCTGTGGCGCCGTTTCCGGACCGTCATCGCCCTCAGAACCCGCAACCCCCGCGTCTTTCCAGCGTAGCGCGCCTGATCGTAGCCTTTGAGGACCCCCTCGAGCGTGCGGCCGCCCTGGAGGGAGACCCGCACGCCCTGGTCGAGAAAACGAGATAGGTCGAGAGCACTGGCGTTCCGGTGGGGAGGGCGGGCGGGGGCAGCCGACATCGATCCTTCTGCGAGCATCTTGGGTGAGGGGCACGACCAAAATGCCGTTCAGCCACTCTGTCGCCCTCACGCCTTTCGACAGGTGGTTCGGAGGACAAGCCCCCGCCCTTCAGGGCAATCCAGTGCCAACCTGACAATCCATTGGACATTTTTGTCGCTTGTTGTGTCGGTGTCTCACTTGCAGGACTCTAGCCTCGCGGAGAGCGCCGTGAGCTCGCCCGTGGCGACCACGACAGGGCTGACGGGCGGGTAGACAGCGCGTCGGGGTTCGGAGCTTCGCCACCCGTCTCGTCACGACTCCACCGACGACGCGCCCCTCCCCATCCCCTACCTCTCCAAGTAGCAGGAGGCCCGCCTCACGACCGATGGCCGCACATCCGGGTCGCGTATGACGGCGACGACAGTGTGAGGGCGTCTGCCCTGTGGTTCGCCGCAAGCCCCCGCGCTCGCCGGGCATGGTCCGGGGCATTGCGGCGGCGAAGGGCGCTGAGCCTGCTGCGGGCGGGGATTGCGGCACGTCGAGTGCAGCGGGCCTGGCGCCGTCGCTGGGGCGACCCGGCCCCGCTGCCCGCCGCCGTAGCCGCCGTCGGCCTCTCGCCTGACGCCCGCACGGCGCGGCTTGGGGCCCGTCGCCGCCGCGCCGCTGTTGCAGTCCCTCTCTCGGCTGAGCTGGCCCGTGCCGGTCCCTACCTCCTTCGCGCCGCCGAGGCTGCCGCGCGGGGCGCAACGGAGGCCGCGTCGGCCCGTGCCGAGGGCCGGCGCCGCGCGGCCGAGGCGGGAGCTGACCTTGCCCGGGCACGCGAGACCGTCCGCGCCGCGGCCGCCCTCTTGCCCCCGCCCCGGGGCTGGGTTACGGTCCAAGGAGCCGCCGGGACACCTCTGTGGGCAGAGCAGAGCACGGGGCGATGTCTAGATCACCACCCCGCTCTCGCGACGGATGTTGTCGCTGAGTCAGACAGGGGGGCCGAGGAGAGGGCAGCCATGCGGGCACGGGCAGCGTTGGCTAAGGCTGAGGCGGTTGCGGCGGCCGCGCTCGACCGCTGGAGCACCGAGGAGATGGGATGGCTGGCGGCGGCGGAGGCGTCGCGTCGCGGGGAGGGATAGGGGGGGGAGGGAGAGAGAGACCATCATTCGAGAGCGATGCCTTCGCCGCCACTTCACATCGCCTCAAGGAGGCTGTCGGGCTGCCCTCCTGAGGGGGCTCCAGAGCCGCCCCATAGGACAGCGACGTAAACCGCGGCCGACAGCCCTAGTCCGACGGCGAAGCTAGCCCCAAATAGGCGCTCTGCCAGGGCAACCCCCCCATGTCCGAGGGCCCCCCTTAGGGTCACGTGGCCAGGCGCCCCGAGGGCGAGGCAGAGGCCCGGGGCAAGAGGTGCGAAGCCCGCAACGAGGGCGGTCGAGGCAGCACGCGCCACGTCGGCCGGAAGGGCGGGGCCGAGGCCGAGGCGTCGGCCGAGGCCGCAGTCGCGGAGGGCAGCGTCGGCAGCGAGGACACCGAGGGCAGGGCTGAGGGCGGCGGAGCATCCGCCGAGCCACCGTACCACGAATCTGCGTGAGTGGGGACCAGTGGAGGAAGGATAGGATAGGGGCGTGGACGTTGGTTGGACGAGGGAAGCGGCAGGATCGGGGGGCTACCCCCGCCGTGTGCTAGACTCGCCCCGTCGGGTCGGCGACGAGCCGCCAGGGCTGAAGGATCGGGGCAGCCAAGGCCACGAGCATCGGGGCTGCCCGCTCAGCCCAGACCCGCGACACCACTGCGCCATCTCCTATCGCCAGCAGCCGCGTTGCCCACGTCGGCGCCACGCTTGCGGCGAGTCCCCCCACGTCCACTCCCCCCACCCACCCCGAATGACTCTCGATCCACCGCTCGATTTTCCTGCCAACATATGCCACCGGAGCCAGCACGATATTGCCTGGCAGCCTGCGCCCCGCGAGGGAGTCCGCTAATGCTGCAGAGGGGGTCACGAGGTTGGCCGCGAGGTTCGTCGACACGGTCGCCGCGACGAGGCCCATGGCGACGGCAAGCTGCGCCCCGTTGGTCGCAGGCACCAGGGCCGCGAGGGCGAGGGGGTCGCCGCTGTGGGTGGAGGTAGCCACCGCCCCCGTGACGGAGCCAGTCACCGAGCCAGCGGCCCCCACGAGCCCTCCGGCGAGGCAGAAGAGCGTCATGCAGAGGGGCATCCACGCGAGAGATCCGACGAGCTGCGCCTTCGGGTGGCGGGCAAGACGGCCAAGGTCAGCGGAGGAGAGGGCCAGGGGCGCCCACGCACCAGCTGAGGCCGACAGGGCAGCGACAACGAGGGAGGGGTCGACAGCGGTATCCCTCTGCCAAACGAGGGCGCCAAGACCACCCGCGGATGCCGCTGCGCCGCCAGCCCAGGTCACCGCTGCGCCCGTCAACAGCACCAACACCGGCGCGGACCACCTCCCGACCCAGGCGACAGCCTGGGCGGCGCCCCCTTCCCCGCCCAGGAGCCGCGCGTGGCCGAAGAGGGCGACGCCGTAGGCGGCAAAGGGGACGGCGGGGTGGAGGGTCCCTAGGGACGGGAGGGGAGGGACGCTGAGGGCAGACAGCGCCCATGATGCCAGGGCGTCGATCGATAGGAGGAGGGCCAAGCCCGCGACCCAGCTCTGCAGGGAAAACCATCCCGCAGCCACCGCGCTGCGGAGGAAGACGGGCACAGGAGCGAGGCGGGGCCCAAAGGCGCGGCGGGCGAGGGCGGGGAAGGGGAGACCTGTGGCAGCGCCGGCGTGGCCGCAGGCAGCGAGGGGAAGGGCGACGGCGAGGGAGCCAGCGGCGACTGAGAGCGCAGCGACGCCGGGGGGTAGGCCGCCGCCGACAAGCGAGGTGGCGAGGGTCCAGTTGGGAAGGCACACCACGAGGCCAATCCATAGGCTCAAGTAGTCGAGCGAGGAGAGAGAGGAGGACTCGGCGTCGGCGGCAGCGGGTGAGTCAGCCGAGTTGACCGACGCGTGGGGAGGTGGAACGGAAGCCTCACAGCGGCTGCGTTGTCGACGGGCGGCCACTAGGCCGCTGAGCCTCGCCGACGCTGGCGAAATGGCAGGAGAAGCGGGGTATGCAACGCTCCAACTCCGCGTCTCGACCGTGGGAAAAGGGGCGGCGTGACGTCCAGAGGGGCCTGCGGCGCGCGAGGGGTCCACTCGCCGGCGCGCCGAGGAAGCTGGCGCGAGGACTTTGTGGAAGCCCTTCGGAGCCCTCGTATGGGCCGCGGTCATCGTCCTCATAGCGTCCCGATCCCAGTCAGACGCTTTGGCGGTCCGCTCTCTTGCAGAGCGAGAGCATGTCATCCGCGGGGGCTTGACTTGGCTGGAGAAACCTTTCTACTCGACTGGCGCTTTCGTGACGTCGTCGACGCAAAGGCCAGCCGCGGCTAAAATCGCGGCGTGCAGAGCCCCCCCTCAGCGCTCAAGGGAGGCGCAGGCATGCTCCTCCGCCACGCTACGGTGGTGGCGCGCCACGCTCCGCTGACGGAGACGGCTCTCCGCGCTTCCACCGCGCCCACCGCCCTTCCGTTTAGCCACCGCCGTCGCCGCCCCCGGCGCACCCCAGCTGCTGCTGCTGCCGCCACCTCCGCCCCGGTCGGATCATCGCATTGGGGCCTGGACCCCGAGCCTTTCCGCTCCGTTTACGTCCATCTGCCCTTCTGTGTGAAGAAGGCGGGAGGGATTGAGGAGGCGCGCTGGGCAGGCGGAAGTCCCTTGCGTTAAAAACCTTCCACGTTCCTCCCCACCTCCCAATCGCCCCCCCGCATCTCCCCCACCACACCCCCAGTGCCCCTACTGCGACTTCGCGGTAGTCCCGTGCGGCCCTGATCCGGGGCGGAACCCCGCCGCGCTCAACCGACTCCGCCGATACGTCGACGGGGTAGAACGCGAGGCGGCTGCGTCAGCAGGCACCCCTCGAACGATTAATACTCTGTACCTCGGCGGTGGCACGCCCTCGCTCTTGCCGCCGCCTGAACTCGCCCGGGTCCTCGCCGCCGCGGCGGGCTTGTCGCGGTCGCGGGCTGGACCGTTGGGACTGTCGCGCGATGGGACGAGAGCGGCGACAGAGGTGGAGGCAAAGGTGACCTCGTCGACGGCTCGGGAGCGCTCACCCTCGTTCTCGCTAGCAGATTCCCTTGCTCCGGGCGCCGAGGTGACCATCGAGGCCGACCCGGGCACCTTTGGCCCCGACGAGCTGAGGGAATGGCGCCGCCTGGGCGTCACCCGCGTCTCTCTGGGCGTGCAGGCCCTGGACCCCGTAGTCCTCGCTGCGGCTGGCCGGACCCACACGGCGCACGACGCGGAGCTCGCTCTGGCGGCCGTCAAGGTTGCGACGGCGGCGGACGCTAACGCATCCAGCGCCGTTGCCGCCGACGGCGCCCCAGCCCTTGCCTCGTGGTCTCTCGACCTCATCGCCGGGTTGCCGCTCCTCACCGCCGAGCGGTGGGAGGCGTGTCTTGACCGCGTCGTGACGGACTTGCGACCTCCCCACGTCAGCGTGTACGACCTCACTCTCGAGCCAGGCACGCCCTTTGGCGACACTTACCTCGGACCGGACAACGGTGGTCAACCGAGGCCATCGTCGTTGTCACCGCTCCCCCCACCCCCCCTGCCCTCGCACGACGCCAGTGCTGCGCAGCTCCGGCGAGCGGCGACGGTCCTAGAGGCCGCGGGCTACGAGCGCTACGAGGTCTCATCTTTCGCCCTGCCGGGGCACCGCAGTCGTCACAACCAGGTCTACTGGTCAGGAGGGTCGTACGCGGCCTTGGGCAACGGGGCGTCGAGCCTGCAGGACGGCCGGAGAACAGCGCGCCCGCGCCGGGTGGCCGACTGGGAACGGTGGGTCGTGGCGCTTGAGCGACGGGGAGACGGATGCGCGGCGGCCGTCGACGTCGACGCCGACGACGCTGCTGGGGCTCCGCCGCCGCCGCCGGACCCGCCAGGCGAAGTCCTCCTCGACGCCACGATGCTGCGCCTGCGTACGTCCGATGGGCTCCGTCTTGACGAGGTCGAGGCCCGGTGGGGGGCCTCGGCGGCCGATGCCCTGCGGTCGGCGCTCGAGCCCCACGCCATCGCTCAACCTCCCCGGACAGCCTTTTTGGAGGGAGGAGCGAGGGCGCGGCTCACCGACCCCGATGGATTCCTCGTGTGCAACGGGATCCTGGCCGACTGCTTTGCTGCGCTGCAGAGGGCGGGAGTGGCCGAGGGAGCAGCGGACGGCGACTCCCTCTGATAACACATTCGCTCATTGACGCTCCCGCCTGGTCTCATGCGCGTCTACCGCCCGTCAAAGCGGCCCGGGGACCGCTCGGGCCCATCGCGCACCGTGGTTGACCGCTCCCGCGGCGCCCATCCCCCCCACCCCCCTCCACCCGTCTCGATCTCAGCCTCCCGCTGCGGCTGGTATCCGCCCCCGCCTCCACCGCGACGCTGCCGGTAGCGCTTCTCCCGGACCTCCCCGTACCGGGAGTCGTCCCAAGCAACTTCTGCCTCGGCCATGACCTCGTCCCACAGCTCCCCTGGACGCCCGGTGACTCCCCCTTCAGCGTCCCGCTCGTCCAGGGCGTCGGGGTCGTCCACGCCCCGCTCACCTGCCTCCAGGGCGGCGAGGAGCTCCTGCGCATCGCCCTGGGGCGCGCGGGTCCCCTCGTCGCCGAACAGACCCTTGAAATCGGTGAAGGTGAGGGAGGTCAGCGAGGAGACGACGAGGTCCGCGGCCGAGAGCTCATACGCGGGGTGGCCCGAGAACTCCCCTCCATTTGAACCGCTGCCGCCGTCAAGCGGCCGCGGCTCGGCCCCCGTGGCGAGCCCCGTTGCGATGTCGACGCCCGTGTGGGTCGACCACAGCGGCAGCAGCGCAGGCGGCAAGGGTGGGGAGCCTCCATCGCGGCCTGCGAGGCAGACGGCCCGCGCGCCAATCTCGCGGGCGGCCTCAATGCTCTGGTTGCAGTTGGCCACCACGACGGTGCGCAGGGGAGGTCTGCCGAGCTCGCGGCACGCTGCGAGGTAGAGATCAGGGTCGGGGCGGGCCGCGGAGGCGTCCTCGTACGTGAGGAGGGCAGTCGAAAGGTGGGCTTCAGGGGCCGCGTCGGCGCTGGCGTCAATGTCCGATTGGTCGCGCACGGCCCAAGCTGGGGCTGGCCGGGGCCCCGCGAGGCCGAGGCGCTCGAGCGCTGGACGGAGGCGCGCTTCCGGGGATGGTGAGACGAGGGCAACGGGCACGCCCTGGCTCCGTAGCGTCTCGAGGAGCCGCCGTGCTCCCGGGACCTCGACAGGCCGCCACCGCTCAGCCCAAGCGGCGTCACCCACAGTCCCCGCGTCGCGCGAAGCGGCCTCGATCGACATGTTTGATGTTAGCGCGGCCTCGGGGTCCTGTTCCGCCAATGCTCCAGCTCTGTAGAGAGCCTCGAAGCGTCCCGCTAGCTCCCTCGTCTTGACTGGGTCGATACCGCCCCACCTAAAGACTTCGCGGAGTGCCTGAACCGTGGAGAGACGTGATGCGCGGTCGAGCTGCCACCGGGCCGGGGGGGGGCGTCCGAGCTCGAGGGCGAGGCAGCGCCAGGCGCGGGCGTGGCCGGCGGCAGCGTCCGGCAAGAGGGCGCCCTCGGCCTCGACCAGAACGCCCATCCAGCCCGTTTCCAGGCGCTTGCTCCTTTCCAGCGGGTTGCGGAGCTGCCAGTCGTCGACGACGCCTTCTCCGACATCGGCGTCTGGTGCCCAACTCCGGGCCAGCACCTGGCGACGGCGACGGCCCCGGGGAGCAGGTGCGGGGTCAGCGGCGGACGAGGTGGATGACGACGCCCCAAGGGTGGACAGGGTCACACCAGGCCGTGCAAGGGCGCGGGAACGTCTGCGACTCGGTTGGAGGGGGCGGAGATGGACGGGAGGTGAGATACCATATCATTCTACACGCGGACACTATCTGCAGCACGCGCGCGCTCGAGGAAGCGGAGTAGAAGAGCGCCAACCGGCTCCATTCCTTGACCTCTGTTGGCCAGGCTCTGCCGACCCAATTGCGCCGATTGCAGACGCAGGGACGCGCTGCGTGGGAGACCTCCGGATCCTTCTCTCGCCTGTGCTGTACCCCCGGAACGAAAGGCGCGGGACGAGAGAGACCCGAAGGAGCTCCCCGCGTTTGCGGTACTGTGCGGTGCGCGACGAAGCGCATCGCTGGTTTTTGCTGTGAAGAAGCGCTACACGCTGGAACAGCCGGGGGTGAGAGACCCGAGGAGTGGCCGCCGGACTCGAGGTGGAACTTTTTCCGTGCGACACAGAACACTGAATTCACTGCGCATCGCCCGCAGTTGCGGACCAGCGGGGCCTCGTCCAAGGCTCACCTTCCTCCCCCCCAAGCTCCGAGAGCCCCGCTTTGCGTCGAGGCGCTTCCCTGTCTCTGCCCGTCGACCGCTTTCCCTCCTGCTCGACCTCGGCCTCGGCCGACGTCGCAGCGATGGCCAAGCTTTACCGCAAAGCCATGCGAGTTTGAGTGCCGAGATGAGAGCCGGAGAAAGAGAAGAGCGCGCCGCTCTTCCCGGCGCGGCGCGGGATGGCAACGGTGCGTTGCGTCCAGCCCAGCGACGGCGGTCCAACCCCAAAACCTCCCCATCCCCTCTTCCTCCCTCTACGACTCTCCTGCAGCATCCCCGTCACGACCTACGTCGACAAGCAGTTTCTGCGGGAGCAGGGCAGCCGCGAAGAGTACCGTGCCGCGCTAGCAAAGACGACGACCGTCTACGTGGGCAACCTCAGGCAAGGGGAGGCGTTGGTGGGTCTCTCCGTCCCTCTGCCTCTATCTCCGTCCGCCGCTGCCACCATCGCCGTCACCGCCGCGGCCCCCGCCGCTGCCGCTGTCGTCATCTCTCTCTCTCTCCCTCACTCCCATCCTCCCCCATCCCCCCCGCTGCTGCCCCGCAACGCAGCTTCTTCACCTCGGAAGATCAGCTGGTGGAGGCCTTTGGCAAGGTTGGCGACGTCCGCCGCGTCATCATGGGCCTCGACCGACACCGCCTGACCCCCTGCGGTTTCTGCTTCATCCTCTTCTACACCCACGAGGATGCCGAGATGGCGTGCCGCTACCTCAACGGCACCGTAGTGGACTCCCGGGTCATCCGTGCCGACCTCGACTGGGGCTTTGTCGAGGGGAGGCAGTACGGCAGAGGTGCTGGGGGAGGACAGGTAAGGGACGAGGTGAGGCGGGACTGGGATGCCGATCGGGGGGGGTGGGGGCGCAATATCCTCGGGGACGAGGCGGGGGGGGGGGCAGCGGTGGGGGTGGCGGCGGGGGGGG
>Ga0181573_10003155_pt1 | contig 14795 bp, 5 predicted proteins | sample 101ome_25_FD_148643 | JGI IMG/M metagenome (GOLD analysis project Ga0181573, IMG submission 148643) | Coastal salt marsh microbial communities from the Groves Creek Marsh, Skidaway Island, Georgia - 101409BT metaG (spades assembly) | ecosystem: Environmental > Aquatic > Marine > Intertidal zone...
GCGCCACCAGGTGTACGGACCCGACGTCGCCGTTCCCGAGCCTCTTGACGGGCACGAAATCGTCCGGCGTGAGCCTCGGCGGCCTTCCCGCGGCTCGGTGTGACTCCACCGCCGCTCGAAGCGCCGCCCAGTTCGGGTCGCTTCTTCCGTGCGGCTTGGCCTCCCGCAGGACGCCGATCATGTTCTTCCACGGGAGGTCGTCGTCCGCCAAATCCGCGATGGCGCCCGAGACCTGCTTCCCGACGTTCGCGCTGTACGCCTTCATGTTCTTCTCCATGCTCGTCTCCGGCCGCGTCGGGTCCGCGTCCTCCAGGTTCTGGCTGTCCAGGCTCAGGTTCGACGCGCGGCGGTTGTCTCGATCCCCCGGCGCTATCGCCGCCCCCGACTTGGAGTCCTTGTACACCGTCACGTCCACCTGGATGCCCGCGTAGAATCGGATCTTCCCGCCGTCGTCCCTCACCGGCGCGAGCGTGAACATGTTCCAGAACGGTTTGCCCTGCTTGGTGTAGTTCAGAAGCCGCACCGTGCACTCGTTTCCGCCGTCGATGGCTTTGCGAATCTCCGCCACCGCGCTCGCGTCCGTCTTGGGACCCTGCAGGAATCGACAGTTGCGCCCTAAAATTTCCTCGCGAGTGTACCCCGTGAAGTCCAAGAATCCGTCGGACGCGAACACGATCGGGCAATCCGGCAGGCCCGGGTCCGCGATGACGAACGACTGCTGAATGCGCTCGAGGGTCGTCGCCATGTCGATGCCGACGCGCGCGGGGGTGGGTTGCGGCGCCGGGACGTTGGCCGCGCTCGACTCGCCGGCGGCCACCGCGCGCTCGACGTCCTCCACCTCGCCGTAGAACTTATCGCGCAGGCGCGTGTCGTACTTCACGAGTAGGGGGAGGCCCTGGCCGTCCACGGTCGCGGCGGGGGTCTCGCCCGCGGCGCCCTCGGTTCGCGCGGTGACGTCCACCTGGACGCCGATGAACTTCGCCACCGTGCCGTCGGCGAGCTTCACGGGAGCCACCGTGAGGAGGTTCCAAAACTCCGACCCGTCCTTCCGGTAATTCAGCAGGCGGACCGTCACGCGCTCGCCCGTCCGCACCGCGTCGCGCACCTTCGCCACGTCCGCGCGGTTCGTGCCGGGACCCTGCAGGAACCGGCAGTTTCGGTTCAGGACCTCGCTCGCGTCGTACCCCGTCATCTTCAAAAAGCCGTCCGAGGCGTACACGATGGGGCAATCCGGCAGCGTCGGGTCGCACACCGTGAACGTGTGGCGAAGCGACGCGAGCGCGGTGGTCAGGTCCTTGCTCGCCTCGGGGGCGGCGACGCCGCCCGCCGCGGACGTCGACGCCATGAGCGTCGAAAACGAACGACGCGCGGTTCACCGGGGCGCGAGGGGCGAACAGATCCCGCGCGTCGAAGGGCTCGGCCGTTGTCACTCACCGCCGGGCGAGCGGGCGTGACTCACCGCGCGCGCCGACGCACTCGCCCCGCGCGTCCCACTCGCAGCCCGCGCCGGTCCGCGAAAGCGCTTCCGCGATCGCGCCGCGCGAGACCGCGAACGCGCCGCCCCCGGTTCTCGCCGCCGAACCGAAGCGCGAACGGAGGGGGAGGTCGGCGAGGGGCGTGCGCGCGCGCCAGTCGAGACTCGCCAAAACCCATTCCCGGTCACGAACCAACCAGAAAACCTTTTGCGCTCTTGGAATCCTCTCTTTTATCCACTCTGGCTGACAGCGCGCGGCGCGCGTGCGTTTTTCAGCCTCAAGGTTGGCGCTCGGCGCGCGTCCGCTTTTCGCCGCGCGCGCTTGACAGGGGGTGTTGAAACCCGCCGAGCGGAGGGGGTGACGCGCGCGTGCGCACTTCGCCCCGCGCGCGCGCCTCACGCCCGCACGCGATCGACATGGTGTTCTCGCGAACCGAACACACGCCGCTTCTGAACGAAGGTGCGCGATCGCCCATGGAACCCGCGCGCGCGCGCCGCGTTCGCCCGCGCCGATCCCAGGTCTCCCCCGAGGGACCGCTAGCCCGTACGCGGCGCTCGTGCATCGACAACACCCGAGACGCGCGCGGGCCCGCGTCGGGGGGCGCCTGCTCTGAAGCCACGCGCGCGGGGGCGGCGGCGGCGCGCGTCCGCGCCGCGCTCGTCGCGTCGCTCGTTCCCCGCGCGGAAGTCTTCCCCGAACCCCCGTCGGCGTGGCGTCGTCGCGCGAGGCTCGTCGCCGACGGGGATCCTTCTCCCCCGAGCGCCTCCCCCAGCCCGCAGGACACCGGATTTCTGACTTTTTCCCTCCCCCGCCCTCCTTCCTCGCGCCCTTCATCCTCGTCTCGCAGAAGCCGCGACTTCTTCCTCGCCCTCCCGCTTCGGCGCGCGGAGCGTCGTTCGCTACGTCGCCGGCGCCGCCTTCGTCGGCCTCGCGGTCTTCGCCGTCGTCGGGTCCGGCGCCGCGCCCGGCGTCCATGTCGCGCGATTCTCTCTTGGCGATTCCTCCGAGGGCGGATCGCTCGCGGCGGCGAACGCGGCTCGCCGCTCCGCCTCCGCCGCGGCCGCCCTGACGAAGCAGACGTACATCAACGCCAAGACGGCGAAGGAGCAGTCGGACGCGGTGTACGCCGCCGCGCAGGCGGAGGCTGAGAAGGCGGAGCGCCTCGCCATCCAGGCGGCGCGCGAGTTTGAAGCCTCCGTCGGCGAGGACGAGGACGCCGCCGACGCCGCGACGGACGGCATCCAGAACCTCGAGGACGAGGCGCTGGCGGAAGACGCGACGCTGACGGCGGAGACCGAGACGTACACGTCCGCTCGGGCGGCGTACCAGGAGTCCACGGACGCGATCGTCGACCTCGAGAAGGCGCTCGAGGCGGCGAAAACGGCGGAGGTGGCGGCGAAGAGCGCGCACGACGAAAAGGCGAAGATCGCGGCGGAGTCGAAGAAGGCGGCGGACGTCGCGCACGTCGCCGCGGAGGCGGCGAACCAGAAGGCGCAGAACGAGCAGGCCGTCGGCGAGGAAGCCCCCGAGGCGGCGATCGCGCGCGCGAAGTCCGTCGCGGACGCCGCGGCGAACGCGCAGGCGGCGCAGATTAAGGCGGCGCACGAGATGGAGAACGCGGCGGACGCGCTCAACGCGCTCAACGCCGCGAAGCTCACCCTGAAGACGGCGACCGAGACCCTCGAGGCGGAGAAGGCGCGGAACAAGGTGCTCGCCGCGGACTCGAACGCCTCGGAGCAGAGGATGATCGAGCAGTCCCACATCACCGCGCTCGCCAAGACGGCGGCTGCGGACGCCAAGGTGACGTCCCTCACGTCGTACTTCAACGCGTCGGCGACGATGTCGGGCAAGAAGGACGCCGCGGACAGGGCGCAGGAGGCGGCGGACAAGGCGAACCAGATCGCCAAGGTGAGGCTCGCGGAGTCGAGGACGGCGGAGAAGGCGATGCGCAAGGCGGGGGACGCGGACGACATCGCGCAGGCGCAGGTTGTCCTCGCCGAGCGCACCGTGGAGGTGGAGGAGAAGAAGCTGCAGGCGATGAAAAACGCCGAGGCGGCGGCGGAGGACGCCAAGACGGAGGGGGATCTCGTGAGCAGCGACGCCGTCGTCGACCTCGAGGAAGACAAATAAACGAGGGTCTAGGGTAACAACACACCCCGCGGACGACGCGACGCGAGGGAAGATGAACGAGCGGCGAAGAGCGCCGCCGCGAGTGGTGCGCGAGTACCGTAGTCTACGCCGCTCGCGCCGTGTATGTAAAAGGCTCTCGCCGACACGCGTCGTGACGCTGAAACGGATCGTTCGCGCCTCAAACACTCCCCGCAGCGAACTCCGCTCGCGCCGACGAGAGGGTGAGGTGAGGTTTTCTCTCGCGAGGTTTTCGGGCGCGTCGACGAGGGCCTCCGCGGTGCTCCGTGGTCGGCGCTGCCGCGCGCTCGGGAGTGAGGCGTCTCGGCTCGTCGAGGGGGAGGTTTGTTTTTTTCTCTCCTTCGCCTCGGCCTTCGCGCGGAGAAGAAGCATCCGCCTCCCCGCGCGCGTCGAGCGTTCCTACGCCTCGGCGCTTCGTCTCGGCGTTCCTTCGTCGCCGTCCCTTCGCCCCAGGGTCCCCGGCGCCGGTTTCGAGCGCCGCGCCGTAGCCGCGAGGTGGGCTCGTCCTCGTCGCGCGCGGGACATCCGTTCTCGCTCCCGCCTTCGGGTCGCCCTCGGGTCGCCCTCGGGTCGCCTTCGCCTTCGGGGACCGGTTCGAGGACGCCTTCGACGACGCCTTCGACGACGCCTTCGACGACGCCTTCGGGGACGCCTCGGAGTCCTTCGACGCGTTCGACGCGTCGGACGCCCTCTTCGCCCCCTTCGCCTTGGACGCGTTCGACGCCTTGGTCTTCTCGGGACGCGTTTCGTCCGCGGCGTCGTCCTTCTCCGCCTCCTTCGCCTTCGCCTCCGCCGCCTGGATGCTTCGCAGCTCCCTCACCCTGGGCGCGGGGTCCGGGACGAACCATCCCCCCCCACCCCCGAGCGTCGCCGGCGGCGATCCAAACTCGCCCGCCCTCCGCTCCGCCGCGCGGCGCTCCTCCTCGGCGACGATGTCTCGAAGCGACGCGGCGACGCCCGAGGATGGCGCCACCGGCGACGTCCCCGAGGGACCCCCCGTTCCCCCGATCGCCACGCGCTCGAGCGCCCTGATCTCCCGCATCCCCGCCGCCGCTCGGCGGGATCCCCGCCGCGCGCTCGGGGACGTCGCGAGCGGGCCCTCCTCCGCCTCGTCCCCCGCGGCGCCCCACGCCGAGGCGGGTGACGACGCGGGGGCGCGTTCGTCGTTTCGCTGGGAGAGAAAAAGGCTTCCCCTCCCGCCGTAAGTCGCCCTTCCCGAACCGCTTTGCCCGAACCGAACCAACGCGCCCAGAGACATCTCGACCGAGCCCGAGGCGCCGGCGGCGTGAGCGGCGCGAGCGGCGGAAGCCGCGGAAGCGGCGGGCGGAAGCGGCGGGCTCGTCGCCGCCGGGGTCCCTCGCGACGCCACCGCCGACCACGCGGCGGCGCGGCGCTTTCGCTCCGCCTCCTCGCGAGCCTGCGTCGTTTGGATGTCGTTGAACGAATCGACGCCCCCGGCGACGGCGTCGGCCTCGAGGAGCGCACTGCCGTGCGAGGGATCGATCGCGCGCCACGTCCGGGGAGGCCTGTCATTGGTCGTGGACGCGCCTCCGGGCGCCTCCGTCGCCGCCGCCCCGAGAGAAGGTCCCCGAGAGGCCGCGCCCAGCGACGACTCGAGCGCGCCGGAGAGAAAGAGAGAGAGTCCGCCGCGCGCGGACCGCGCGATCGCCGCCTCTTGCGCGCGCCGAGACGACCGAGGGCGCGAGGGAGGGGGGCGGACGCGCGAGGCCGGCGCGGAGGCGGGGGATCGGGCCGGCGCGCGAGCCGCCGCCGGCGAAGGCGAGGGAACGCCGGACGGCGCGCGAGGTGGGTCCGTCGTCCGTTCCGACCGGTCCGAACCGCCTCGGTCGGCCCGCGAAAAGCCTCCGTCGGCCTCCTCGCGACCTCGCGCTTCTCCGGCCCGCGAACGGCCTACGTTTTCGCCTCCGTTTTCGGCCCGCTCCGGGGGTTTCGGCGCCGGCGAATGTCGGGCGCGGTTCGCCTCCGCGTCGTTCCTCTCGAGAAGCCGCTCGGCGGTCCAGCCCGTGCGCGACGCGCGGCGAAACGGCGCGGCGTCTCTGAGAGACGCGTCGGGAAAAGAGACGCCCTCGTCCTCCGCCGCGCCGAAACCGGACAGGCGCCGCGCCGCCGCCTCCACCTCCGCGATCGCGTCCTCGTCGCGCTCGGCGAGCGCGTCCGCGCCGATCGCCGCGACGGCGACGTCGAGGTTATCCGCGTAGACTCTCGCGGCGTACGCGGCGAGCGCGGGCGCGCCGAGCGCGCGGCCGAGGGTGACGACGTCGAGCGCGTTTCGAACGTCGCACACGGACTCCGCCACCGCCCTCTGCGCCAACATCTTCAGCGAAGGCACCCGGAAGGTCCTCCCTCCTCGCGACGTTCCCCGGGACGCGCCGCGTCTCGAGGACTTCCCGGTGGCGCGTGAGAGGACGTTCCGGGTCCAGTCGTCCGCGTCGGATGCGTCGGCGTCGGAGAGGCGTTCGGCGTCGGATCCGTCTGATTCGTCGGATCCGTCAGATCCGTCCGATCTGTCCGATTCGGACGATTCGTCCGATTCGTCCGACGCCTCCTCCCCTCGGCCCCCGCCCTTCTCCCCCGCGCCGTCTCCGAACGCGGGGCGAACGACGCGCTGCGTCGCGAACGCGTGCTTCTCCCCCACGGCGACGTCCACGATGCCCTTGACGCCCTCGACTTTCCGAGCGCGGGGCTCGAACCCGTCGGGGGTTCGAACCGCGCTCGCCATTCTCTCGAACGGGCCGTTTTTGGCGACTTTTGTGTTCGTCGGGAGGCTTCCCCGAGGGAGGCTTCCCGACCCGCCGAACGCTCCGTCTCGGTCTCGCGGGGGAGACGGGGACGGGGACGAACGGTCGTCTGCGCGGTTTTCGTTCCGGTTTTCGTTCCGGTCAGGATCCTGGTTTCGCTCTCGGTGATCCCTCGCGCGCTCGCCGGTGAACCCGACCCCCCACTCGTACGCGTCGCCGCGGTCCGTCGCCGCGGCGCACGTGGTCTTCCCCGCGGCGACGGCGACGACGGCGCCGTCGAAGCCTCGGACGCGGCGGAGCGTCGTCGCCGCGCTCGGGCGGAGATCGCCGCTCGCCCACTGGAGGACGACCCCGCGCCGCGTGAGCGCCAGGGAAACCGACGCGCCCGCGGCGATTCGAACGCACTCCGCGCCGAGCGGGTCGAGCGCCGAGAAAAAACCCCCGTCTGTTTTCGCGCCCGCGCGTCGACGACGCGTCGTCAGCGCGGAGGCGACGTCGACGCGCCGCGCGGCGCTCTCGCCGAAACCCCACCGCCTCACCTCGCCGTCCGCGGTGAGCGCGAGGGTGTGTTTCTTCGCCGCCGCGACGTGCGTGACGAACCGCGGGCGGAGCTGCTCGACGCGCCGGGGGTCCGAAGCGTTCGACCCTTTCTCCCCCGTCGTCGCGACGAGGACGCGACCCGTCGTTCCCGTCCCCGTAGTTCCCTCCAGAGTCGACGCGCTCGCGCTCGCGAAGACCCCAAGCTGGCCGTGGTCGTTGGACCCGAACGCGAACACCTCGCCGTCTCTCGTGCGAACCGCCGAGTGTCTGTTCGCGGCGCTCACGCCCGCGACCCAGACGCCCCGCAGCGCCCCGCCGACGCGCCTCGGCGTGACCTGCCGGGGCTCCCCCGAACCCGAACCCGTCGCGCGAAGGAGCTCGTACCCGAGCTGTCCGTCGCGGTTGGCGCCCCACGAGAAGAGATGGCCGCGGTCGTCGCACGCGAGCGTGTGGTGCTTCCCCGCGCTCGCGTGAACGACGCGGCGCCCGGACCCGGGCCCGAACCCGGGGACGCGCGCCGGGCGAAGCACCGCGCGGTCTCCCGCGTACGCCTCGCGGTCGTCCAAGCCGAGCCGCCCGCCCCGGCCGTGGCCCCACGAGAAGAGCGCGCCGTCCGCGCCGACGGCGACGCCGTGGAACTTCGCCGCCGACGCCGACGCGACGCCGCCGGGGCGGCGCCGCGCCGAGAGCCCGGACGAGGGACGAGCCTCGGAGTCTTCGGTGGCGTCTTCGGAACCGCCTTTTTTGTCACCGACGACGCGCGAGGAATGACGCGGACGGTTCTCCTCGTCCACCGCGGCGAGGGCGACGGCGAGGTCGTCGAGGCGCCTCGGCTCGCGGAGGTGGTCGTCGGCGACGTGGACGACGCCGAGCTGGAAGTTCACGCCGCTGCCCCACGCGTACAGATCCAGGGGGCGAGGAGACGGCGGGGAGGCGGAGGCGGTGGCGGACCGCCCCGCGAAGGGCTGTCGCGGACCGAGGCGCGACGCGTCGCGCGGGTCCTCGCTCGCGGCGACGGCCCTCGCGCGGCACAGGGCGTTGGAGAGGACGTCGAGGGGGCTCCGCCCGGCGTCGTCCTTGGGCGCGCGCGGATTCGCGCCGTGCTCGAGGAGCACCGCCGCGACCGCGAACGCGCCGTGGTGCATCGCGCGGTGCAGCGGCGTCCACCCGCTCTCGGCGTCGCGAGCGACGAGGCTCGCCCCCGCGTCGACGATGAGCCGCGCGATGCTCGCGTCGCCGCGCCACGCCGCGGCGTGCAGGGGGGTGACGTCCGCGAACCCGCGCGCGTCCACGCTCGCGCCGGGGACGGCGTCCACGACGTCGAGCGCGTTTCGCACGTCCGCGAACGACCCGCACCGCACGCTGTGGAGCAGCGCGCGCTCCGCCTCGCGCGCGCGCGAGGCCGGCGCCATCGCCCCGCCGCCGACAGACGAAGGGCGGCGGTCCCGCCGCCGTCGCGGCGCGACGCGCGTCTGCGCGAGAACGCCGCGAGCGGGCGTTCGCGTCGACGCGCCCTCGAACGATGACAGATAGTGCCGAGGCGTCTCCGTCGTCCTTCTCTTGGCTATACTTGTGTATAAAAAGTCAAAAAAGCAGACGTCCCGCGGCGGGCGTTTCGTCTCGCGGCGGCGCTTCACCTCCGTCTCCATCACCTCTCCAACTCCACCCTCTCCAGGATAGCCGCCATGTCGTCGGGTATGTCCAGGTGCCCGAACGACGCGTCCCCCACGTCGATGTTCTCCACCCCCGCGTGTTCCGATTCGGACCACGCGCTCAACCCGCGCCTCAGGAGCATCGCGTTTTTGCGAAACACGAACCGAAGCATCCAGTCCCGAGACCGCCCCCCGCGACCGGCGTCTTCACCTTCCGCCGATTCCGCATCTCGCGTCTCTTCCTCCTCGCACTCCTCCCCCGCTCCCGCGTCTCGTCCCTTCGCGTCTCCCCGCCGTTCGATTCGCGAAGTCTTCCCTCTCTTCCCTTTCTCCGAGGCTCCCTTCGAAGCTTCGGCGTCGCCGTCCCCCGCCCACGCGTTGACGACCCTTCCCGCGGCGACGGCTCTGATGGGCGCCCACGTCTCCTCGCTCGTGTCCAGCGGCGCGCCGACCAGCACGACGTCCATGACGAGCCCCCTCCCTTCGTTCGGCCCGCGCTCGATCAGCGCTTTCGCGCACGCGGCGATCACCTTGGCGCCGAGCGAGTACCCGACGAGCGTCACCGGTCGCACGCCCTGCCTCCGCTCGAGGAGCGCCTCCGCCAGCGCCTCGCCCGCCGCCCTCGCGCGGTCCTCGACGAGCGCCCAGGGGCTGTCGATCATGGACGCCGAGTTCAAGAGCGCGACGGGAAACGCCACCGCGGAGGCCAGCGCGTGGAACGCGGTGTAGCTCACCGCGCGCGTCGCCGCGAAGGACGTCAGCGCCGCCTTGCCGATGAACTCGCTCATGGCGCCGCCGAGGTCCACCAGCAGCGCGTGCTCCCACCCAATCACGTGTTGCTCGCCGCGAGGAAGAGGCCAAGGAACCTTCTCGCGATGCTCCCGAGGAAGACCCGGTCCGTCGGATCCCGCGTCGAGCCCGACGACGGAGACGACGCGCCGCGAGACGCCCGCGGCGAGGCCGACCACCGTCGACGCCGCCTTGACGCCGTACCCGAGGGCGCCCGCGCCGACGCCGGCCACCGCGCCGAGGACAGAAGGCGACGACGAGGGAGAAGTGCAGACGGGGGTTTTTCCGACCGCTTCTCTCCGTATCCGAGAATCCGTCGGAACCGTGGGATCCGTCGAAACCGCAGTCTCCACCGCAGTCTCCGCGTCGCGGACGTCTCCGCCGGCGCGCGCCGAAACAAGAACCCGTTCCTCCGTTTCCTCCGCTTCGTCGTCTTCGCCCCTGAGCGCTCGCCGGCCCCGCCTTCGCCTCGCGAGACGCTTCGCGTCCACGCGCGAGTCCAGGTTTCGCCTCAGCCACAGCTCCACGGCGACGGTCTTCCGCGCGGGCCGCGCGGGGTCCGCGGGGTCCAACCCCGCCAACGCCGCCAACAGGCGCCGCGTCGGCGCGCCGTTCGCGGCGTCGCGCGGCGTGCCTTCGCCTCGGACGTTTTTTTTCAAACGCCCGTCCTCGGAGGATTCCTCCGCCGCGAACGTCGTCGGCGCGCCGCCGTCCACCGCGCACGCGACGACCACGGAGCCCTCGGCGACGCCCGCGCGGTCCGCGATCGATCCTTCCTCGACGGCGTCCACGAACAACGACGAGGAGCCCCCGTCGGATCCGGATCCCTCCCGAGAGGCGCCCGAGAGACGCCGAGACGTCGAGAGGGACGCCCCAGAGTTCGCGCGCGCCGACGCGACGAGCGACGACGAAGCGTTCGCGCTCGCGCTCGGGTTCGCGTCGTCGCCGGCGGGCGGGATGTCGACCACGACGCAGTACACGCCGTCGACGGCGCCCCACGTTCGGAAGAGATCGGCGGGGTCTCGCAGGAACCCCGGGACGAAGAGGAAACACGCGAGGCCCCGCCCCTCTCCCCTGACGGGCAGAAACGCAAACTGGGAGAGCCCCTCGGTCCGCCGCGCCATCCTCCACCCGGTGAGCCCCGCGCCGACGCCGCCGAAGACGACGGAGATCCCCGCGGCGCCGCCGAAGTACGCGAAGGTGGACGTCGTGGCGACGGCGACGGCGCCGACGACGCCGCCCGCCGCGCCGAGCGACGCCAGCGACGCCGCGATGGCGGGCGCGGCCAGTCCCCCGGTCACGAACAGAGCTGCGCCGCCGACGACCGCCGCCGCCCCAACCTTCGCGCCGCGGCCGGTGAACACCCCGCGGCCGAGGGAGCTGAGCGACGAGAGGACGCCCGTCACGGACGACGCCGACGGTTCGGGTTCGGAGGGGAAGGACGAATCGGATTCGGATTCGCGAGATCTCGAGACGGGGTCCGTGGGGGCGGCTCGAGATTCAGATTCGGCGCCGGAGAGTTGGTCGTCGAGCGCCGCGCGAAGCCGCGTCGCGAGGGCGTCCTCCAAAGCGCCGATGAGGGTCCAGGAGACGCCGAGGGCCCTGGCGAGGCGTCGTACGGCCGCGGCGCAGTGCGCGTCGTACGTCTTCGCCGCCGAGGAGAACAGAACCAAGGCGGCGACGAGCGACGCGCGTCCGCGAGCGCTCGTCCGAGCGCCTCGAGCGCCACGAGCGCCGCTCGCGTCGTCCTCCTCGCCTCCGATCGCGTCGTCGCCCGAGCGGTCCGCGTCGAAGGAGGCGGCGGCGAGCCGGATGCGCTCCGCCTGCGCCTCCGTGGTCTCCGGGGCGGGGAGCGCGAGGGCCTCGAACGCGCGCGCCCTCTCGCGGGACAGGCCGAGCGCGTCCACGAGCGCGACGCGCAAAAACGCGAGGGCGGCGTCGACGTCGCCGTCGAGGCCCACGCAGACGCGCGCGAGCGCCGCCGCGAGGGAGTCGCGCTCAGGATCGGTCAGATTCGCGAGCGGCGACTCGGCGACCACCTCGTCCAAGAGCGCGGTCGCCGCCTCGAGCTCGGCGTCCGAGTCCGCGGACGCGTCGTCACGCCGCGCGATCGCGGAACGCGCCCGGGAGAGGGCGCGGTCGAGCGACGCGCGAAGCGACGCGGACGACGCGAGCGACGGCACGGACGCGCTCGACGCGGACGCGGGCATCCCGGGCGCGTCGTGCGCCGACGCGGGCGCCGACGTGGACGCGCTCGGAGCGGCGCCGGGACCGACGCCGGCCCCGGCGCCCGGATCCATCATCGACGCCGGGTGTGCGCGAGCGTGTGCGAAAGAAAACGCGTGACGCTCGAAGCGCGAGTTGTCCGGCTCGTCCGCATTGCTGCACGCGGCGTTTCGTCGCGGCCGATGTCGAACGTATCGAACACTGGGCTTCTCGTGACACGTCGGATGATGCCCGAATGACGAAAATTCGTGGGTGATCACAAGACCAAGAAAACGCAAGAGGAAAAACGCGAACGCCGAGGACGAGACGAAACTTTTTATGCCGTCGTCGCGCGCGCGAAGAGCGCGCCCCGGGTTGAAATATTCCATCTCTCTTCGAAGAAGCGCCCGCGACTCGTCGATCGCGCGCTCACCGCCCCCTCCGCTCGTCCATGTCGGCCGCGTCGACTACCTCTCGTGTCTCTCCGGTCCCCCCCCGCCCCGCCTCGCCGCCTCCATGAGCGCCCTCGCCTCGGCGTGCCTCGCGCTCCGCACGCCCCCCTCCCCCCCTTCCCCGCCTCGAAATCGTTCCTTCGCGCCGCTCGTCTTCTCCTCCTCTTCGAGCGCCCACGCCTCGACTGCGTCGATCGCGAACGTCGCCCCCGAGCGCGCGCCCTCGCCGCCGCCGACCTCGACGAGTCTCGGCGCGCCGAACGTCGCGGCGCTGAAGCGACAGTGCCCGCGCTCGAAGTCCGCGTCGAGGAAGAGGGAGAAGTGCCCGATTTGGCCCCCGAAGCCGACGCCGTTGGGGAACCGATGCTCGCTCACGAATCCGCTCGCGCACCACGCGTGGTTCGCGTTGGCGCCCGAGGAGCGATGCGCCCCCGCGGACGCCGGGATGAGCGCCGCCGACGCGGAGCGAGCATCCCCGAGAATCGAAGGTCCAGAGTCTGAATCCCGCGAGGCGGTGTTTGTTTTTCTCGCGTCCCTCGAGCGCTCGGAGCGCTCCTCTCGGTTCTGATCGTACCCGGTACCTCCCGAATCGTGTGCGTTCCCGAGGGCGAACACGAAGCCTCTCTCGTCGCCGAAAAACTCGGGCCGCGACCGCAGAGGCTCGGACGCGACTCCCCCGAGGACGTCGCCCGCGCGGGTTCGAACCGCGACGAGCGTCGCGCCGGAGACGGCGCCGGTTCGCGTCAGAAACGAGGCGAACGACGCGCCGTGGAGGTCGGAGTGGAACACGCGGCGCCACCGAACGCGCCAACCGGACGGCATCGACCCGGCGAGCGCCCACGCGGAGACGCGGGTGATGAGCGCGCGACGATATGTATGTTTTGTTCGTCCGACGCGTTCCGAGACGCGTCCCCCCTCGGCGTCCGCCGATCCCCCCCCGCGTTCGTCTTCGAACGCGTCCTCGAACGCCGCCGCGCCGCGCTCGTCGACGAGCTCCGGGACCGACCCGACGCTTCGACCGGTCTTCGAACGCGTCTTAGAGCCGTCGTCCGACGAAATCGGCGGGAGAAGCGCGACGCCGAACGCGTCGATCGCCGCGGGGCACCTCGCGGCGAGAAACGCGACGCACCGCCGCGCGAGTTCGTCCCGGTCGCGCGCGTCCGACGCGCACTCGCCAACGCACGCGGCGGCGATGGCGTCCAGCGGTCTGAGTACGAAGAGGTCTTCGTCCGACAGTTCCGAACGATGAGGTTCCGGTGTTCGGCCGAACGTTCGAAACCTTCGAGCGCTCGAGCCGTTCGTACGTCTCGCTCCGACGGCGCCCGCGGCGGCGGCGAGGTGGCGCAGCGCCGCGGCGAGCGCCTCGGTCTTCGTCGTCGTCGCGTCCTCGTCCCCGGAGCGCGACGCCTCCTCGCGCTCGAACGCGAGGGCGAGCGCAGACCTCGCCGCGGCCTCGCGCGCGTCGCGCGACTCGCGGAGCGCCGCCGCGCGCGCCGCGACGGTCCACGGAAACGCACCGCGAGGCGGCGCGCGACGAGGCGTTTGAGAATTCGGCGTCGCCGCCGAATCGATGCTCGGGTCGTCATCGCCCGTCTCGTAGTCGTCGCGCGCGGGCGTGAAGGCCGATTCGGCGACCGCGCCCGGGGGCAGGTCGAAAGCGGACGCGAGCGCGGGGTTCGCGGGGTCGAGCGCATCGGGGAGGGCCGCGAGCGCGAGCGCGCGCGCGCGCGGGGTCTCGGCGGCCGGCCAGGCGTCCCCGAGGAGGTTCTCGTCCTCCGCCCGGGTCGTCGGCGGAGGGCGGGAGGCGTCGCGGAACCGCCGCGCGATCTCGCGCAGCTCGCTCGCGTCCAGCGTCGCGCACGCCTCCACGAGCGCGCGCGGCGGGTCGCGGCTCGCCGCCGCGCCCATGATGGACGAGCCGCGGAAGCGGAAAGGAAGCGGCCGGGGGAATCCCCGACCCCCGTGACGCGCGCGCGCGGTTCGTCCGCGAACCGCGCGCGCGTGACACTGCCATCGACCGAAACTCACATCGCGTCGTCGTCGTCGGTTTGCAGCAGCAAACTGACGACGAATAGCTCGCGCACGAACTGAGCCGATCGAATGACCGGCGGTGGACGCGCTCGGAAGTTCGCCCCTCGGTGGCTTCGCGCGGCCACTCTCGTCGCCGCGCACGCGCCCGCGCGTCGGCCGGTGCGGCCTCGTCGCGCCTCGACGACGCCCGCGATGGCGGCCATGTCGTACCCCGAGAAGTTTTACGCCGCGGTGCGCGCGTCGCGCGTCCCGGCGACGTCCTCCGGCTTCTCGGACGAGACCCGGCTCGTGCTCCGCGCGCTCCGCGCCCAGGCGGAGCTCGGCGCGTGCGAGCCCAGGAGCACGTGGGGCATGCCCCCCGAACACCGCGCGGTGCAGGAGACGTGGGCGAACCTCGGGACGATGGACGCGCCCGAGGCGATGCGCCTGTTCGTCAAGCTCATGGACGAGGAGCGGCCCGAGTGGTGGACCGCGCTCGACGGCGCCGATCCTTCCGAATCGCGCGACGAGGAACCCTTCGATCCGTTCGCGCCCCTGGGACGTCCCTCGTCGAGCGCGCCGGGGGAGGTGGGTTCGGGCGCCCCCGCCCGAACCCCCGGAGGCCCAGCGCTCGCCGAGACCCGAACCCGCGACGAGCGCGCCCTCGCGCCCCCGCGCCGCGCCGTGCTCCCCGAGCTCCCCGCCGCGCTCGCCGGCGTGGACCCCGGGCGGTGGGCGAGGCTCGACGCTTCCTCCGAACAATCC
>Ga0181573_10003156_pt1 | contig 14794 bp, 13 predicted proteins | sample 101ome_25_FD_148643 | JGI IMG/M metagenome (GOLD analysis project Ga0181573, IMG submission 148643) | Coastal salt marsh microbial communities from the Groves Creek Marsh, Skidaway Island, Georgia - 101409BT metaG (spades assembly) | ecosystem: Environmental > Aquatic > Marine > Intertidal zone...
TTTCGGCACGCTCGTCGGTGCCCCGTCGTCGAGGCGCCCCGAGTGACTGCGAGAACGACGACCGAGCGCAGGTCATGAAGCCCTCGACGGGTCGCAGGGGCCAGTCTGCCGGCGCGGCCGCCCCCGCCCCCCCCCCCCGCGGGGCACCCCCCCCCCCCCCCCCCGCCGCCGCCGCCCCTCCGCCCCCCCGCCGCCTGCCCGCAGCAAGGGAGGAGGACCGGGTGGAGGGAGGGGAGGACAGGAGGGACCCGCTCTCGCCGCCGCCCCCCCCCGGCTTGCCGCTGACGGGGGCGCCGGATCCTCTCTCCTTCGAAAGATGGGCACTCGCGTTGCCGTCGCGGCCTGCCTGGCCGTCGGACTGGCCCTGTGCGTGCGCGGAGGGCATGTGCCGCTGGCGCTGATGGTCGTGGGGCTGCAGACGGCCGTCGCGCGAGAGCTGTTTGGCCTGGTCGGGGCTGGCGGAGGCGGGAGCGGCGGAGGCGGGAGCGGCGGAGGGGGGAGCGGCGCCGGCGCCGGAGCAGCCTCGAAGCCCTCGACGGCTCTCGACCGTCGCTTCTCCGCACTCGACTGGTGGTTCTACTCCACCGCGGCCTTTTGGCTCTACGGACGGTATCTCAACCGCAATGTCAGAGTGGAAACGGCGCGTCTTGCAACAGACGGCGTCGCTCGTGCGTTGCTCAAGGCGGCACTGCGGTTCCACGCCTTGCTCTCGCTTACGGGCTACCTGGTGGGCTTCGTCGCGTTCGTGCTTCTACTGCAGGACAGCGACCGGGGGTCCTACCGAGCACGCTTTCGCGCGTTTGCTTGGGCGCACATGGTGGTCCTGACGACGTTTTTGCCATCCAGTCTCATTGTGCGATCTCTGTTCGAAGGCGGAATCGTGTGGTTCTTGCTCCCCGCGCTATTGGTGATGGTCAACGACACGGGAGCCTACTTCGCCGGCCTGGCCCTGGGGAGAACGTCCCTCACGCCTCTCTCGCCGAGCAAGACGGTCGAGGGGTTTGTGGGCGGCGCCGTCGTTACTGTCCTCGTGTCGTGGTGGCTCGCCGGATGGCTTGGCGACGTAACGTGGATGACGTGCCCGCGGACCGATCTAACCATCTTTGGCCCCCTGGACTGCCCGCGGGACCCCCTCTACGTTACGGCCGTCTTCCGGCCCGGTGACGCGTGGCGCGCCTTGCCTGCCGCCCGTGAGGCCGGCGCCCTGAGCCTCCCTGCCCCCCTCGCCGCTGCCCTGGACAGTGTACCCGCGGCTCTCGACGCCTTTAACTTCTCCGCCAAGCCCCTCCAGTTCCATGCCGTCGTCCTCGCCCTATTTGCCTCCCTGGTCGCCCCCTTTGGCGGTCTCTTCGCGAGCGGATTCAAGCGTGCCTTCGGGGTCAAGGACTTTGGCGCGTCTCTGCCGGGGCACGGCGGCTTCACCGACCGCATGGACTGCCAGATTGTCATGGCTCTTTTCGTTGGGGCTTACATCCGCGTGTGTCTGGGAGGGATCGGGGGGGCGACGGTCGAGGCGGTGTTGGCGGATCTGGCGAGCCTGGATCCGCGGGCGCAGAGGGAGGTCCTTGCGGCGGCGTCGGCGCGGCTGCAGGGAAGGGGCTTCGGGGGGTAGGGCCTGGCTGACAGAGGGATATACGTCGAGAGATCGGATCGCCCGGCTCTCTCGCCCTCTCATTCGGCCCCCCCAGTTGTCGTCTCACCCCTCAGCGCGGCGACGCGAGCGGCGACATCGGCCCGTAGCGCATCAAGCGCCGCCGCCGCCGCCGCCCGCTCGGCCTCGGCCTCCCTCAGTAAAGCGTCCAGCCTCGGCCCTTCGTCCCTCAACGCCGCCGCCCTCGCCGCCCTCTCGGCCGCCCCGCGCACGGAGCCGGGACCACCGGCACTGCCACCGTCGGCACCGGCACCCCCCGCCATCGCCCGCTCGGCCGCCCGCGCCGCCGCGACCGCCTCCGCCGGCAGCCCATCTGTGAGCCCTCGGGCGGCAAGTCCGGCCTCGAGTGCCCCCAGTCGGACCGCGGCGTTGTACTCGCGAGCCACCTCTCGGAACTCCTGGGCACAGGCGGCGCGATACGCCGCGATGGCCTGACGGGGCCGGGGGGGGGTTGTAGATGGGGGGGGGGGGGGGGGCGGGGAAAGAAAGAGAGAGGAGAGAGGGAGAGGGAGAGACTCTGAGAGAGACGAGACCCGCCTGGCAATGAGCATCCCACAAGACCAAGCGATCGGCGTCGGACAGCGTCTCCGCCGCGGGGTCGGCGGCGAGGGCAGCGTCGAATCGGGCGCGGTCTCCCCGAGCCCCGTGGTCGACGGCCCTGCCGAAGGCCTCGCGGAGGAGGCGGAGGCGGCGCGGCTCCGCCTCCGGGTGAGGGGAAGGGTCGTCGGAGGCGGGGGTGGGCGCGGAGGGGGGGGGAGCCCCAGCCGTCCCGTCCATCGAGGGTGCACCCTCGGCGCCTGACCCCGGGAGGGGCGCGCCGAAGGGGCCGCCCACTCCCACTCCCGCCCCTTGTCCTGCGCTCCCTCCCGGTCCAACCGTCGCCGAGGCGCGCGGGCCGCCGGCGATTGAGGGACTGCCGGCGCCCGTCATCGTCCCTCTGCTCTTCCCCGCTCTTCCCCCAGCTGGTCTCCGCCGGTCAGGTCACCCCGCGAGGGCGGCAAGCCCCGACAGGACGCACGCCGCGCCCACCCACTCGGATTTGCGTTCCCCCACGCGCGCCGCTTTCCAGATGGCACCCGCGAAGCCGTCGCCGCGCACAATCCACGAGGGAAAGCGGAGCTGCGGGATCGGAGATGGGGGGTGGAGGGAGCAGAGAGGGTAGAGGCGGCCGAAGGCGAGGGCGGGGGCGAGGCGGGGCTGTTGGTTTTTCTCGACCATTTCTGGCGCTTTTCTTCAATATCTTCTCAATTTTCTCGCCTTCAGATAGGTCGAGGTGCAGATAAGGAGAAGAACGACTGCGGATGGCGCGAGGAGGCGTCGGGGGGGCGGTCGGCGTCGTGTTCGCGCAGTCGGCACCCCCAGTTCGAACGACCGAAACACGCGAGAGGGTCAGAGCCATCGGCTTCCCAAAGAGCCATCAATGCTTCGCACGCAGGGACCGCGAGCACGTCGAGCGATGAGTCGCGCGTTGTCGTCCCATTCAACTTTGCGCCAAGTAGCGTCGGACGCCCTCGCGGCTCGCTCGCCCTGGAGGAAGCTGCCGAAATTGAACAGCGCCGACATTGGCCTTGTGGCTCGCGGCTTGGGGGGAGGGCGACGGAAGTGCACCGCGTTTCGACTATGACAGTCCCGGCGACGACGACGACTCTCCGAGCCCCCTCCGAGCCCCCGGGCGCAGAGGGGCTTTGGCGCCAATCGTGCGACGCTTCAGTGGTCGGCGACGTTTCGAGGGGCCGCGATGTCGGCTTTGCGCATTGTTGCCGTCCACCGCGCCCAAGCAACCCCGAGCAGGCGGGTCCCCTCGTTCTGCAGGAGTGGAAAACGCGGCCGTGGTAGGCGAGGCGACGGCCGCCCGCCCCGGACCGCTCGCTGACTGCCTTCGCTCCCCTCTCGACCCCCTTCCGCAGGACTTACTTCCACATCAATGGCGTTCCTTCTCTCGCCGCGCCCCGCCCCCGCCTACCTGTCGCCAGGGCGCAGGCTGACGGCCCCTCATCCTCAGGCGCCTCTGGTGCTGCGCAGCGGCGGGGCGCCTCGGCCGCGGACGTCGCGAACCAGGACGATCTGATTGACGAGCTTCTCGCCGCCCAGGCCGAGAGCGACGAGGCCATGATCGACGTCGTCAAGAGGCAGATCCTGCGATTCGACCAGGGCCTCTGGATCCGGATGGCGACGCGCGCCGACGGCGCCTCTGGCCCGGGCCGCGACGCCCTGGCCCGTCTTGCCTCGTCCTGCATGGTCGCTGTCGATGCCGCCGTCCGCGAGGCCGAAAAGGGCGAGGATCAGGGCGGTAACGCCCTCCAAATCGTCCTCCAGGCCTGCGCAGACGAGCGCGGCGGGTGGGAGCGGCCACTGGCTCCCGACGCTCGCACCAGAGCGCGCGACGCCCTGGCAGGGCTCGACCGGAGCACCCACGAGCCGTTGTTGGCGGCGGCCTACGGGTACGCCCGGGCGGCGCGGGAGAGGGGGGACGAGGACGTCGTGGAATTGCTTCAAGAAATTATGCAGGCGCGGAGGAGGGGGGGGGGGTTTACTCTTCTGTTTCTCTGGGTTTCCGTCTCTCTCGCTCTCTCTCTCTCTCTCTCTATTTCCATCTCTCTCTCTCTCTCTCTATCTCTCTTACCCGCTCACACACACGCTCTCTCCCAATCCTTCAGCTCTATGCGGCAGCAGAACAGACGCGCCCCGAGCTCCGCGGCCCGGACGCCGCAGCCGAGACGTGGCTGGAAGACGCTCTGCTGTCCCCTGCGGGCAGTTGGGACGCCCTGGCTAGCCGTTTGGACGCCGTGGGCACAGCCTCTGCCAGCGCCGACGACGCCGCGTCCGGCGCCGCTGTGCTCCGTGCGCTCCGGAGGCGGATGGAGGCGGCTGTGCTCGGCCTGCCCAGCGGCAGCCACGCCCAGCGGGTGCAGGCCGAGTTTCTCAAGGAGTTCGAGGCGCGTTGCAGCGGAGTGGTGGAGAAGCCTAGGGGGTTCGGGAAGCCCAAGGGGCCCAAGGGCAAATGAGGAGGTGATTAAGCGATGCGACTCAACCGCCCTCCGTCCCGTCTCAATGGGCTCGTGCGGCGTAATGCTCGACCACATCGGCGGGAAACATCGACGCAATTTCGTCCAGGCACGCTAGAACGTCGCTGTCTCCGTGGCCATCGCCGGCTATGGCGCCATCGACCGCAGCGACGTCGTCCCCGCCGTCGCCGCCGGGAGAGAGGCAAAGGGCCGCTCTCAGCGCCTCGGCCCGGAGCAGAGCACCACTGGTGACGAAGGATCGGCGGGCGCCCACGGACCGAACCAGCATGGACTTGAGACCAGCCAGCGCCGCCGCCAGCACTTCGGGCGGAGTGCCAACATCGACGAGCGTCTCGAGGACAGCCGGAGACTCGCAGCGACTAACAACGGCCACGACGGCGGCCGCACAGGCCCGGTGCGCGGGCGATCCGGGGGGCGCGCGGCCCGCGGCGCCCAGCAACGCGCCGACGGTGCCGCGGAGGGCCAGGGGGCGAGCGCACTCAGGGCCATGCCGGGCGGCAGCGGCGACGAGGGCAGCGACCCGTGACGCAACGGCGGCAGACGCAGATTCGGCGGAGTCGTCGCCGTCGGGGCCGTCAGTTGCCGCGGCAGAGGTGCCCGCGCCTCGCCCGGTGGTCCTCCGGGAGTGCAGTGTCAACGATGCTCCGCGTCCGGCCGTCCTCCCCATCGTCGATCCCATCGTCGCCGCCGCCGCGTCGCCCGGTGCCGCCGCCGCCGCCGCCGTTGTGTCCCACCCCCCCCCAACACGGCGCTCCCTCAACCCACCTTCGTCCCCCTCTCCCTCGTTCTTCCCCCCCCCTCCTCCTCCCAGCTCACGATCGAGGTACCCCATCGCCTCCTCGATGGCGCCCGACTCGGCCACGGCTCGTCCGGCAGCAGCGTCCGACCCTGCCACCGAGGCGAGCGCCTCGAGCGCAGGCGCCGCCCACTGTGGATTTGAACGCTCCAGCTGCAAATACCGGATGAGCCCGGCGATCTCCCCCGATTCGACCAAGGCCGCGCACTGCGGACTGGTTTCCAAGGGCTTGCCCGTGTGCTCGTCGACTCCTCCACCGCGGACCATGCCAGCGACGAGTCGGGCGGCGGCGCGCCTGAGGCGGGGCTCGGGCGCGGGGAGGTGCCGGGCGGGCAGGGCAACGCCCCTGCCCCCGGCCATCACAGCGCTTGCCAGGGCGGGGCTGTAGCCGCACAAAGTCGCGAGACATCCGAGAAGCTCGGCAAGCGCGGCAGGGTCGTGCTCGCTGGCCGCGGCGCAAGACCACAGAGCAGGGATGGCGCCGGCGGCAGCGGCGGCACGGGCAAAGGCAGGGCCGTGACCGCACGTGGCAGAAAGGGCGGCCGCCGCAGCCCGCCGGAACCCTCTGGCGTCTCCCCCCGGCCGCGCCACAGTCGTGGCGGTGCCGGCCGCGGCGTCGGGCCGAGGCGCGCGGTCGGGGGCCGAGACCATGATGCTGCCGGCGCCCGAAGTCGTGCCCCCTCCGCCGCTCTTGCCCCCCCCGGCCGCCCTCGCCCTCCCCACCCGGGCCCCACTGCCAGCCCCCGCGCCGCCCTCTCCGCCCTTGGGCCGCCGCGTCCCCGCTGCAGTCGTCCCGGGGTGCCGCGTTAGCCCCCCTCCGGCGTCCTTGCTCAACAGGGTGACCAACGTCTCCAGCAGTCCGTCTCCCATCACCTCGGAGGCCAGGGCAGGATCTGCGCGCGCCAGGCTGGCCACCGTCCGCGCCGCCTCCCCGAGCCTCCCCGCGCCAGCCCCTCCGCCCCCCGTCGCACCGTCCACGTCCTCCAGTGCGGCCCGACTGACGTCGGCCGCGCCGGCGGCGGCTACCGCGCGGGCGCAGTCGGGGGACTCGCGGGCGACGGCGCGGAGAGCGGCGTGGGCGCCGCCCGCGACGGACGGGCGGGCGTCCGCCGCTGCATCAACAAGGTCGGCGACGGTGCCCGATAGGACGAGGGCCTCTCCCAGACCGGGAGCCAATCTGGTGAGCGCCGCTAAGCCGCGTAAGGCCGCGGCCTGGACCCCGGGGGCGGGGTCGAGGACGGGGGGGCGGGTGAGGAGCTCGGGGACGCGCGCCGCTAGGAGGGGAGCCGCGTCGGCCTCGCCGCGGGCGACGAGGCTCTGTGGTCGACGGAAAGGGGAACGATATGGAAAAGAGTTGTAGGAAAGTCGGTGGATTAAACACGTTCTTTCATCCAGCTAGCAGAAGCGCCGGCCACGAGGTCTCCACGAGGTAGACGGCGGTGGACCGGCCCGCCGGCGCGCGCGAACCGCGTCTCTCCCGCTCGCCTGAATGCCCTCGACGAAGCGAGCGCGAGAGGCCTGATAGTCCCTCACGAGCCTCGCGCACTTTCCATCTCCACCGAGGAGGTCGTCGTCACCGACGTCCGTCATTTCGCAGTAGGCCTCAGGGCCGTCTCGCCAAGACCGCCCTCGCGCCGCCGCCGCCGATGGCTGCGGACGATTCCAACGAACGAGGAGGGAGGGGAGGGGTCGCGAAGAGGCGGACTATCCGCTCAACGTCGTCCTCTGACGGGTCGGGGCGCAGGGGGGAGGACAGGTGCATGCGTCGGGCCCACCAGCGACCCGGGGTCGGCGCGGGAGAAGACCCGGTCTGGGGGTCAGGGTTCGAGGCGCCCCACACTCCCCATACTCTCCGTCAAGCCCCCCCATGTAACCGCGCCAGAAGGGCGCGCACCACCTCGGCCACCGCCCCCGCGCTGACGGACCCCGCCGGGAGCGGGCGGCCCCGTTCCCCGGCCCGCGACAGGGCTGGGTCGAGCGGGATCCTGCCCTGCAAAAGTGGGGAAGAAGCGGGGAAGGGTTGAGATCGGGGGGTGAGATCTCCCCCGGGGGGGATCCGGGCGGAAGCGTCGCGGCGGGCTGGCGCTCTTGTCGACATGGCGCGAGCTCCCCGTCCCCCGCCCGACTCGCCGCATGGGGAACCGCGAAATCCGCGCAGGTCCGGCGGACGGCGCCCGGCGCGCTCGCGAACGGGCCCGCGGCCGAATCCAACCAAAGCGTCTCGAGATCGAGACCCGCCGCTGCCAGCGCCACCCGCGCCCGATCCGTCACGTCCGCGCCTCCCGCCGCTCCGTCCCGCAGGAGGGGCCGGGGCCACCCGGCGAACGGGTCGGGGCCGGCAAAGCGGTCGTGGCCGCCGCCGGCGCCGTGGGCGGCGACGGACGAGAATCCAGAGCCGGAACTCCTCCCCAACGGCAGGCAGGCCCCGCTCATGTTCTCAACCACCCCACACACCGGTATTCCCACTTTGCGGCAGAAGGACAACTCCTTCCTCACGTCGCTCAGGGACACGCCCTGAGGACCGGTGACGACAACGGCCGCGGTGCGCGGGGGCTCCGACGCCTCTCCGCCCCCCCCGCTGCCTCCCAGGAGGCGAGCAAGCTCGATGTGTTCGTCCGAAGTGCCCGGGGGAGTGTCCACGATGAGAAAGTCGAGCGGTCCCCAGCACACGTCCCTGAGAAACTGGGCGATGAGCCTGTCGGGCGGAGTCGGGGTCGGGGTGGGGGTCGGAGTCGGGTCTCTGTCACTCCGTCTTAGTGTGCGTCTCTCTCCCCCAATCTCTCTCGCCCGTTCTTCCGGGGCCCGCGCCAGATGACGGCGTCGTCGGCGCCACCGGGGAGAAGAAAGCCGATGCTCATCACCGACAGGGATCCCTCAGAGCGCGAGGGGGCGCCGTCGGTGTCCATCGCGACGTCGCCCTCCCCGCCCTCGCCCCCGCCGCCACCCCTGCCGAGGCACCGCGGGCAAGACGCCGCGTCGAGCGCCGCGCGCGCCGCCGCGTCGGCGGCCGACCGCACCGTGGTCGTCGCCGCGTCGCCGTCTTCGTCGTCTTCGTCCATGATGTCGTCGAGGTCCACGGCGACCGGCTCCCAGCCCGCCCCCGACACGTGCACTTCACCGCCCTCGAGGCCGGTCAGACGGGGCACGCTCGGACCGCAGAGGTCGACGTCGAGCAGGCCCACGCGGCGCCCGTGCCGCGCGAGCGACATGGCGAGCTGAACCGCGACTGTGCTCTTGCCCACGCCGCCTTTACCCGAAAGGACGAGAAGGCGATGGGAGACGCGCGAAAGGCGGTCGGAGACGGCGACAACAAGGGGGTCAGCCAAGAGTGCGCCGGTGGCGGCGTCGCGGGGGGCCGACGCGCACGCGGCCTGGTTTGGGCAGCCGGCGCACGCGTCAGCTTTGCCAGCCGCCTCGTTGGAGGTGCCGGGACACGCCTCGGGCGCGTTGGTCGGGCGGTCGGCCGCGGCAAGCGATGCCATCGGCGGCGGCGACCTAGGCCGCGAGCGCGGGATGGGGCGGGGCCAGCGGTCGACGAGGTTCTTTGGGTGACGGGAGCGCCGAGACGACCTCTCGCGAGTCGATGCGCGAGGAATCTCCCGTAATTGGTGCACTGGTGACGCGCGGCGTGGTTTTGAGACGAGCGCACGAGCTCGTCCGCGAAGGGCGAAACGCGAGGCAAGTGGAGAGCTCGGCCCTCGGCCCTCGGCCCTCAGTCGGCCGCGCCTCGGCGCGCGGCCGGCGATTGTAAGCCAGCCAACATGGGAGGAGCTGACGTGAGGAAAGAGGCGGCAACCAAAGGCGAGGGCGCTGGCCGTCGCCCTGTCACCAGCCCCGGCCGTCGCCCCTCCCGACGGCGACCCTCGGCCAAGCTGGGCCTCGGCAGGACGCCCGCGTGTGATTGAGGAGCTCGTGATGCTTTACGTGTTACGGGAAACTAGCGGCTATACACCGGCCCGCTCAGATTCCCTCTCGCAGACGACGCCCAGCCGCACCCCCCGGCCCCCCCCTCCCGGGCCTGGGCACGCCCTCCCGGAGCCATCGAGGTCGAGACGACACCCCCCGAGCCGACGGGTCGGGGAAGCGGGCCGGGCGGGGCCGGCGGGGGTGGGGGCCATGGCGGAAGGCGGAGGGCCGGGGGGGGGGGGAGCGTCGCCTGGGGTGGCCGCGGCGCCCCCCGGGGGGGGCACGGGCACGGAGCGGGAAGCGGCGCCCAGGGCGCTCCTTGGTTCGGCGGCGGTCGCGGCGGCCGCGGCGGCGGCCGAGGCCGGGGTGGCGGCCGAGGCCGGGGTGGGCCCGTCGCCACGCTCCACGCCGCCTCGGCTGCCCTCGGGGGCAGTGGGGGCAAGGACCCTCCTCCACCCTCACCCGCCACCCCCCCCCCGCCCATCGTCGTGAGCGTCTCGGTCCCGGCCGCCCTGGCCGTCGGATCCGGTCCTCGCAATGGAACCGGCGGACGCGGGCCCCGCCGACCACCCCGCCGGCCGCCCCGCCACCGCCTCCCCCCTCGCGTCATCCGGTGCCGTTTCGCGGTGGAAGGCGATCGAGTCACGGTCTCGCTCGATCCCGCGCCGCCCTCTCCTCCTCCAAAGCCCAAGGCCCCGAAGCAGCCGCCCCCGGGGCGGCCGGTGGGGACGGCAGCGCCGGAGTGGCACGTGGGTATACGGGCAATGTCGCGGCGGGATGACGACGCCGCCGCCGCCTCCGACGACGCCGCCGCCTCCGACGCTGCCCCTCCTCGTCTTGTGGTCGTCACCATCGAGCCCTGGAGGTCGCTGGCGGAGCGAAGGCGGGAGCGGCGATTGTCGCTTGGGCGGAGGAGGGACAGGAAAATGGGGAAGGGGGGAAGGGGGGGGGAGGGGGGCGAGCCGCGGCCGGGCAATGGCGGCGGCGATGGCGACCCTTACGCCAAGCCCCCCCCCCATGCCTCCTCAGACGGCGCCACGACCATCGTCGATCGGTCCCGGCCCTCGGCCGAGGTCGAGCCCGTCGCGCCCGCCGAAACCGACACAGGAGAAATGTGACGAAAACGGCAACAAAAAGACGTCGAACCCACGGACCACAAACAATTCGTCTCCCTGTGACTACAGTCCCCTCGCGGTGCCCCCCGCCCTCAAAGCGCTCCCCTCCCCAATGCCTCCTCCCCATTCGGAGGCGCGAACCGCCGTAGCCACTCGTCCGTCTCGGCCAGAGTGTGGAGAACCGACTCGCGCGCCCGATAACCGTGTCCCTCGCGCGGCAGCAACACCAAACGACAGGGAGCGCCGTGCCCTTTGAGGGCGGCAAACATCCGTTCGCTCTGCAAGGGAAAGGTGCCGGGGTTGTCGTCCTCGGCGCCGTGAATGAGAAGGAGAGGATCCACCACCTTGTCCGCGTTGTCGAACGGTGACATGGCGCGATAGACGTCGCGGGCCTGCCACAGCGTTCTCTCCTCCGCTTGGAATCCGAATGGAGTCAACGTGCGGTTGTAAGCGCCTGACCGGGCCACGCCGCACGCAAAGAGGCCCGGGGCATGGCACAGAAGGTTTGCCGTCATGAAGCCGCCATACGAGTGGCCTCCAACTGCAACGCGAGCGGAATCGCCAATGCCGAGACCGCCCTCGGCTTCGGATAGGCAGACGTGGTCCACCGCGGCCTTGGCGGACGCGACGAGCTGCTCAACGTAGGTGTCGTTGGCCTCGACGTCAATGTCCTCTCCGGTTGTCTCGCACGTCTTGGTCGAGCCCACCACAGGCATCGTCGGTCCATCCAAGACTGCGTACCCTCTGGCAAGCCATATGGCCGCGCTCTGAGGTCCGATCGTGGCAAAGGAGTGGGGCGAGCGACGGAGCTGCGCTGCAGCTTCCTTGGTTTTGAATTCACGGGGATAGGCCCACAGCAAGACCGGCAAGCGGCCGTCCTTCTCCACGTCGTACCCTGGAGGTGTGTAGAGGGTGGCGTCCAATGCGACGCCGTCACTACGCGTGTAGCGCACCACCCTCTTGACGTGGTCCGCCAGGGAGGGGCAGGGGTGGGGGAAGCGGGTGAAAAGGCGAGCCCCGGCGAGATCAGGGCGAAGGCCGGGAACAAGGGCATCTGGGGGCCCAGCAGCGTCGAGGGCCGAGTCGGCAAGGCCGTCAACGACGGGGGGAGGCGCCCAGCCGTCGGGAAGACTGGCGTCGCGGCCCTGCTTCAGAGTCAGGGCGGACAGCTGAGATGTCTCGCGGGGCGTCTCAGAGGATAGCATCAGCGCAAGCCCATCGACCGTCGGGGCAGCTGACCCGACAATGCCTGTGGCCATGTCGAGGTCGAGCCAACGCTTCCCGTCGTCAAGTCCACCTCCCAGCGTCTCGTACCGATTCGCCGCGCACGTCCAAACCCTCTGACGCCGGGTCGTTGACAGCGACACAGCGTCCAGCCACGGCTTCCATCCGTCAGGACTCGCGCCTTTGCCCCGCATCAACAGAACCTCATCGTCGCCCTGGTCTCCAGCGATGACACGCATCAGCACATGCGTGTCCCATTGGGTCCGCCGCGTCATCGGCGTCCCCACATCCTTGGACGCGTCTTCGTAGTTCAAGTCGAACAGCGGAGCCTCAGTCGCGCACGCCCCAACGCTGTTCTCGTCACCTGCAGGACCGGCGTCCTTTGGGGCGACCTTTGTGGTCACGCTCCGACGGCTCTTATACCACGACTGATAGCAAAGAGCTAGCCCGTCGTCGCCCCAGCTGATCCCACCGTAGCGCAACTCGGTGCGCGTCAGGACCCGACGGAGGCTGGTCAGGTCCGCGGGCGACAGAGAGGAAGAGCCGGCGGGGCCAGGGCCCGCGGCATCGGCCGCATCGGCGGCTTCAGCGACGGCGTCGGCCGACATCAAATAGACAACGTCGCGCCACTTGCCGTCCGGGAGCGTCTCAGCAGCGCGACCGGCGTCGCCGTCGTCGAGCGCCTCGGCCCAGCACAGCTCAGCGGCCCGGTCGGCCCTCCATTCGAGCGACCGCGGGCCCTTGCGACACGAGGAAAAGGCGATGGGGATGTCATCTGCCACGGGTAAGTCCGCAAGGGTGGCAATGCGCTGGTAGCCTCTTCCCTCTTTTCCGATTCCGCTTGTCCCTCCATCGACCTTCCAGAGCTCTCTGACCACCGGAAAACGCCCCACGGGTACCGTGTATGAGTAGGGCCGGCGCAAATAAGACACTACCAGGAACCGACCGTCGGGCGAGAAGTCAGCACCCACCCAGACCCGGTCGGGGTGCCCACCGAGGGACGCCGGGCCGCCGTCGGATGGATCGGCGCCGCCGACGACGACGGGGGCCGTCCGGGCGTCAGCGTCAGGCGACGCGGTGGAGGCAGCAGAGGCAGGGTCGGCGCAGACGGGCACGTCAACGCGAATCAAGCGAGAAACGCAGAGATGGTCGAACGTTGTCTCGTCGTGTTGGTCCTTTAGAAGATCCTGCGAGTGAGTTGAGGGAAAAGGAACGTGTGTGCGTCGGTTGGGTGTGTGTGTGAGTCGGCAGAGAGTCTTTCAGAGTCATCGACGCCGTGACACCACACGACTGATCCGTCGTTGCACTGTCGTCGCTTGCCTGGTAGGTTCGGTTCTGGCTAGTGACCCCCGAAGCGTTGCACTGAACCACGGGCCCCGGCGGCGCCTCGGGCCGCTCCGGGGGCGGCGCCCGGTAGGCCGGGGGCACGACGTGGGCGAGGAGGCCCAGAGAGTCCGGGCACCAGCCCCAGTCCGCAATCGTCAAGTTTAAATCTGTAAGGACACGCCGCGCCACGACAGGCGCGTCCTCCTTCTCGGAAGTAGGCAGGTCCGCCACCCAGAGCTCGGCGGGGCCGCGGGGGGCGCGGCTACCCTGCCCGTCGGTGCGAACTGTCACGGCAACGCGGCGCGAGTCAGGCGACCACCGCGCCGAACCCAGCAGAGCGCCTTCGGGGAAGCCCTGGATCCGACGCGCTCTGGCGTCGCCCTCGGGGAGAGGGACCCGGAGAGAATGGGAATCATCGTTGTCGTAATCGGCTCCACCAGTCAGCAGCGCCGTAATGTCGAAGCGGATTAGGTCAACGGCAACACGATGGCCTGCCCGAGCGCGCATGCGGTGGGCAGGGTCGAGACGGAGTCCGCCCAGCTTGAGCTCGGGGCGCGCCAGGTCGGCGATGGGCGGGAGGGGGGGGGGATTGGACAGCTGGAGCATCCACCGCCGGTCGTAGCTAAAGGAGAGCGACGGCTCAGCCTGCGCGCGGGGTGGGGGCGCAGCAGCGGTGGGCGAGCTGGGTCGGGTCGGCCACGGACGAGAGCTGGCTGTCCGGATTCTCCCGCTTTCTTCCGCTCGCCTCGTGGTCAACGATCTGGCGCAGCACTTCGGGGGGCATGCGGTAGCCGCTGGTGTTGCTGGAGTTCGCCGAGGCCGCCGGGGCCGAGGCCGCGGCGGCAGTCGCTACACGCCTCCTCGGCTCGGCCATCGCCCCGGACAAGGGGCGCTCAATGGTGCCAATCACTGTGGTCACGTGACGCCGGGGGTGGGCGATGGGAGAGGGAGGGGGAGAGCCCAGGACGCCGTGCGAGGACGCTATGCGCAACGGCCGAGACAAACAGTTGTTGCCGCTCGTGCGAGCCGCTGCGCGGGCCATGAACAGAAACACCTTGACTGCGACAGCGTCTGCTTGTGTGGGACGGAGTGACGGCTTTCGAGTTGCGTAACTCCGGTCCTCCCATGGCCTCTTCCTCATCCTCTTGGGCTTGGGCAACACAGCGCCGCTCCGACGACACCACTTCGTTTTCGTTTTCACGATGGGCCTCGGCGAAATTGCCTGCCTGTACGATCCTCCGCGCCGTCCAGAACGCGACCGGACGGCTCAGGCGTCGACTGCTCTTTCGGCTCTGGTGGGCGAGCTCCGACGGGTGGCGGCGCCGCGGACGACGTGGCGCCCGAGCGTTGGCCTCGCGGCCTCCTCCCGGGTGGTTCGACAACGTTGACAAGCTAATTGCACCCCGCGCCTATCATATTTCGCGATCTTGCCGTTTTTCTGGCGCGTCACCGTCTTCGACCTCGGAAACGTGCCGAACTTGTGTCGCCGCCAAGAAACGGCGCAGCCGGAAAATTGGCTGACGGCCCCTCTCGTCGCGCTCGACCGCGTGTCGCGTGAGATTCGGTCACTTGGCTACGATTCGCGGGTTTTAAACGTTGAAGACGGCGCTGCGTCTTGAAGAGATGGTCGAGGAGCGCAGAAATGAGGGACGACGGCCTCTGACGACGGCCGACCCCGAAGGAGGGCCTTCGGCACGCACCTTGACCCCCCCCCCCCCACCCCCCCCCCCCCCCCCGTTCGCCGCCGCAG
>Ga0181573_10003164_pt1 | contig 14756 bp, 12 predicted proteins | sample 101ome_25_FD_148643 | JGI IMG/M metagenome (GOLD analysis project Ga0181573, IMG submission 148643) | Coastal salt marsh microbial communities from the Groves Creek Marsh, Skidaway Island, Georgia - 101409BT metaG (spades assembly) | ecosystem: Environmental > Aquatic > Marine > Intertidal zone...
TTTGATGTGCGTTGGGGGTGCTGTGGCCGAGGATGAAGCAGTCGATGCGCCATTTTTTGAGTTCTTTCTCCTTCAAGGGCGGCCACCCGAACATCGCGATCGCCTGCTCGTCGCATTTACACAGCTACTGGTGGATTGCCTCGGCATTGAAAAGTCGGTGATTCGTGGTTACTGCTGCCACGTGCCACCTGAAGATTGGACGATTGCCGGTGTCCCTGCCGGTAACAAGCGTTCAGACGAGATCGCAGCTCGAAAAGCGCGCGCTGACGCCTAAGCAGCGTAATACCGGCCATGCCTGATGGTAGGCGCGTATGGTATACCCCCAAAGCCTAGGCTAGACTCCTACCCGACAGAGGCCCGTAGGGCGGGGTTTTGGGAATGCCTAAGAGCATGGACGACCTTGAGTTACAGCTCGATCACGTAGCACCGAATCTGACCTTTGCGATTGACGAGGGTAAGGTGTGGCTGAATGAGCAGCGGATCACGCTGTTTTCTCAGGCGGCATTGGGCAAATTTCGACGCGAAGTGTTTGACACCATCGGTCTGGAGCGGGCAAAGGCATTTTTTTTGCGCCTGGGATTTCAGCTGGGCAGGCTCGACGGAGAAGTTGCTCGGAACTCAGTAGAAATAGAGTCTTTAGTTGATCGCTTCAAAATTGGTCCACAGCTACACGCTCTTCGCGGCATGGTCCTGCCTGACCTTAAAAGTCTCAGTTTCGAAGAGCAGGGCGACGGCTTCTTATGCGAAGTCGAGTGGCACAATTCTTATGAGGTCGAGATTTGCAGAGAAGAGCTGCCCCAGCTAGACGAGCCGGGTTGTTGGACGCTAGTGGGCTACGCCAGCGGCTACACCACAAACTTTATGCAGCGCCCGATTTACTTCAAAGAAGTCGAATGTTTGGTCTGTGGTGACGAGCGTTGCTTCGCGGTTGGGAGAGACAGCGAGGCTTGGGAGGACCACGAGCAGCTTAAGGGGTACTACGAGCCCGATACACTGCTACATGAAATCCGTGATCTGGAAGACCGGGTCGAGGAGCTCAGAAGCGGTAGCCATGAAATGGAAGCGCTCACGGATATCGTGGGTGAGTCGAAGCCCTTTCGGGCGGCGCTGCAAATGGTGACCAAGGCCAGTGACAGCAATGTGTCTGTGTTGTTACTGGGCGAGACGGGCGTTGGTAAAGAAGTCATGGCGCGGGCGCTGCATCGCTCGAGTAACCGCGCCGACAAACCCTTTGTGGCGGTGAATTGCGCCGCCATTCCACAAGATCTGATAGAGGCGGAACTGTTTGGCGTCGCCAAGGGCGCTTACACGGGAGCCACCCAATCGCGTGCAGGTAAGTTTGAGCGCGCCGACGGCGGCACGATTTTTCTGGATGAAGTGGTCGAGTTGTCGGCGCGGGCGCAGGCCACGTTATTGCGGGTACTGCAGGAGCGCGAATTCGAGCGCCTCGGCGACAACACGGTAAGAACGATCGATGTTCGCGTTGTCGCTGCCACGAATGAGGACCTGAGTGACGCCGTCGCATCGGGTCAGTTTCGCGCAGATCTTTATTACCGGCTGAGCGCATTCCCCGTGCGGATACCCGCCTTGCGCGAGCGGCGAGAGGATATTCCGTTGTTTGTAAATTATTTTCTTGAGCGGCATTCGGAGTGGCACGGTAAGCCACTCCAGGGTTTAAGCGATCGCGGCATGGATTCCCTTAAGGCCTACGATTGGCCCGGAAATATTCGTGAGCTGGAAAATGTGATTGAACGTGCCGTCATTCTGGCGGAACCCAACAGCAAGATTAACGTGGACCTGATTTTGGGGCCATCTTTAAAGGCCGCGGGTTCCGTGCATGCCTTGGACGAAGACGGACATCTGATTTCTGCAGACGAGAAAAATGCGATTAGCGGTGTTCGAGGCGTGGCAGATTACCTGCTGGACAACGAGATTGGTCTTGAGCAGCTCGAAGAAACGCTATTGGCGCGTGCGATGGACAGGGCGGGCGGCAAAGTATCTAAAGCGGCCCGATTGTTGGGTATGACGCGTCCTGCATTTGCCTATCGCTTGAAGAAGAATCAGGTGCCGGATTAAGCCTCGAGCGCCTCGAGAGCGACTTGCTCGTCTTGATCAGCGCTGCCCCCAGAGACGCCAATGGCGCCACCGCCCGGCACCGGCAAGCCACCTGCAAATCCCACCAAGCCGCCATTGGTATTGAGCATGCCATCGAGTTGCTGGTCGCGGCAGAGCGCGCCGAAGTCGCGGGTCGACATAGGAAACAGTGACGCGGTCACGGCCTTTCTCTGAGCTACGTCAACAGAGCCCGGCAGTGCCCCATCCATCCTATGAAAGGCGACCAGCGTCCCATGACTATCGGTAATGGCGATAGACATGGCCACTCCCATCGCGTTGGCAGCTTTTTCTGCGGCATTGAGGAGTTTCTTGGCGTTGATCGAATCCATGTGAGGTACTCTTGAGGGGATTAGATGGCTTTGAGTTGGTCTCTGAGGGTGTGGGTTAGGTAGTCGGGGCTCGCGGTCTGAAAAGTATCACTGTGTAACAAGCGCAGAAACCAACGATGTAGCTTGGGGTGTTGCTCAAGCCCGGTCAATTGGTAGTAGGTCGCGAGAGCGAATCTCGCGGCCAGTGCGCAATCGGCAACACTTGGCGACGCACCTAAAAACCAGGGACCGACTGGATCGCACTGTGCTTCTAGCGTGGTCAATATGTCGGCCCATTCGTTCTGGCACGCCTGCAGTACCTCTTGGTCCCACTGTTCCTCGGGTTGATCGCGGCGCATAAAGATAGCGTCACGAATTTTTGCGCCAACCACTTTGTCGGAGTAGTGCTCGAGCGCTTGACTGCGAGGATCGCCCAGCAATCGTGTGCCCCCAGGTCGCGCCTCTAAAAATTCAATAATGAGTGCGGACTCGTCGATCACCTCGCTATCGGTCACCAGTACGGGTACGGTACCTTTGGGACTGATGTCGAGCAGCGACTGTGGTTTATTTTGGGTGTCGACCAATATGCCCTCATATTCGAGCTGATTCAGCGCAAAGGCTAGGCGGACTTTCCAGCAGAACGGGCACTCGGGTTTGGTGTAGAGCGTTAGCGTTGTCACAGGTCCCTCCCGCTGACATCGTCTTAGATTCCCGCTCGGAGGCGGCACTCAACCTGTCCGACGGATCACTTTAGGGCGCGGCGCGCAACTTGTCAGGCCTGGCGGCTTGCCGATGCGCGAGACCCGATTGTGGCCGCGCTCCACAGGCCGATTCTACCTTAATGAACTCGCTATGACGTGGCAAATAAGTCGTGGATTCGTGTCATTCACCAAAGCGAGTCGACGATTTTCCGCTTCCCAGCGGCGAATCGTCCCCTGTGACCCATGGCACCGTAGAAGCTGCTGACCAACCTCAGCGCTGCACAAAATGCCTGACGGCAAGCTGCGGGCTCAGAGTCTGGGCGCACGACGGGCCAACACGCAGTTAGAGCAAATCGAACACGCTAATCGACATCATGTGACCTTGGCAAAACGCTTCAACGGCGACGGCGTCTTACCCGCTAATTTAGGGGCCTATACAGGTACTACTGCGGATTTTTGTGCTAGGCTTTGGCCGTCAGAGTGGCTTGGTTCGCAAGCTTACTCGCCGATTAACCGCCATCAGCCGTTTCCATAGCGGCGACGGAAATCCGAAACCACGTTCACTCTTGGAAGCTCATATGACGACGCCTACCAAAATTCTGCTTGATGAATCAGAGATGCCGACACGTTGGTACAACATCGTGCCAGACTTACCCGCACCGCCCCCGCCCCCGTTGCATCCGGGAACGCTTCAGCCTGCAACCGGCGAAGATTTTGCCGCTCTTTTTCCAAAGGCTCTGATTGAGCAGGAGATGTCTGCTGAGCGCTATATTGATATCCCTGGAGAGGTCTTAGACGTTTACCGGCTTTGGCGGCCGAGCCCTCTCTTTCGTGCTCATCGATTGGAAAAACTTCTCGATACACCGGCTCGTATCTACTACAAATATGAGGGTGTCAGCCCAGCGGGATCACATAAACCCAACACCGCTGTACCGCAAGTTTGGTACAACGCGCAGGAGGGGGTCCGCAAGCTCACCACCGAAACTGGGGCGGGCCAGTGGGGAAGCTCGCTGGCGTTTGCCTGCGCACAGTTCGGACTGGAGTGTGAAATCTGGCAGGTCGCTGCTTCTTTCCGCGCCAAGCCCTACCGCCGCACCATGATGGAGGTCTGGGGCGGTGTCGTGCACCCCAGTCCTTCTGATGTGACTGAGTATGGCAGACAGTTGCTGGCCCAAGATCCGGATCATCCCGGCTCTCTCGGCATTGCCATCTCTGAGGCAGTCAGTGAAGCGGTGCAAGACCCCACCGTGCGTTACGCATTAGGCAGCGTCTTGAATCACGTGTTAATGCATCAGACCATTATTGGCGAAGAAGCGCTGCTTCAGTTGGCCAAGGTCGGGGAAACCCCCGATGTTCTGGTCGGATGCACCGGGGGTGGATCAAACTTTGGTGGCCTGGCCTTCCCATTTTTGCGAGAAAAACTGGCGGGCAAAATGAATCCTGTGATCCGCTGCGTTGAGCCGGCGGCATGCCCCACCCTAACCAAGGGAGAGTATCGCTACGACTTTGGTGACACGGCAGGGCTCACACCACTGATGAAAATGCACACCCTCGGCGCGTCGTTTATTCCAGAGCCGATCCATGCTGGCGGCCTGCGTTATCACGGTATGGCACCGCTGGTTTCTCATATCTACGAGCTTGGTCTGGTCGAGGCGATCTCTATTCCTCAAACTGAGTGCTTCGATGGCGCGCTGAAATTCGCTCGCGCAGAAGGCATCGTACCCGCACCCGAGCCTACCCATGCCATTGCCGCCGCAGTCCGAGAGGCGATGGCGTGCAAGGAATCGGGAGAAGAAAAGGTGATCTTGACCGCGCTTTGCGGACACGGGCATCTGGATCTGGCCGCCTATGAGAAATACCTCGCGGGTGACATGGTGGATCTAGATTTGTCCGATGACGTCATCGCAGAGGCAATGAGACACGTTCCCAAAATAGACGCCTAACACAATCCGCTAAACTGCTGGTTCAGCACTGTTGTGGTTAGGTATGGACGTCGTATCGGTTAAGCTCGCCTGTGAATTGCCCGCGCATCTTGCAGGAGAGATGCGTTCCAATCATGCGGGCGAAACCGGTGCGGTCTGGATTTACAAAGGCATCTTGACGTTCTCTCAGGACGAAGAAGTCTGTGCCTTTGCCAAAGCGCATCTTCAGACCGAGCAACAGCATCTCGCATTTTTCGATGAATGGTTAACTCGGCGTCAAAAGAGTCTCCTGTTACCGGTGTGGCGTCTTTCAGGTTTTCTGCTCGGTGCCATTGCGGCGGTCGGTGGCAGGACATGGGTGTATGCATCGATAGAAGCGGTTGAGACATTTGTTGTGGCGCACTACGAGTCACAATTCGCGGCCCTCGATCTTTATGGCGATGCAGCGCTGAGTCAAAAAATCCATCAGTTTTGTGCAGATGAGGGCGATCATCGCGACCAAGCAAGGAGCGTCGTGAGTCAAAAGTCGCGGTGCCTCCGCGCTTGGTGCTGGCTGGTTGGCTTTGGCTCCACCAAAGCCGTGAGGGTCGCGCGAAAGCTTTGAATACTTGTGAACGAAGTGGCTACCTGACGTGCTCACCCGGTGGGCACCTTCGCTTCGCTGCAGCGGACTAATCGCTTCTGCGGTCGCGTTTGTCGAATCGCCATTGCGCCTGGCGATCGCGGCGACTAGCAGGATATACCAGCCTCTTTAAGCTCATGAATTTCCTCTTGAGAAAGCCCCAAAAGGTCTCTGAAAATCTCGTCGTTGTGTGCCCCTATCATGGCGCCTGGCCATTCTGTCCCGCCAGGGGAACGACTCAACTTCGGTAAGATAGCGGGGATCTTAAGCGGTTCACCATTGATTTCCACTGTCTCGAACATCCCTCGAGCCTGGTAGTGTGGGTCAGCCATCATATCTTCAACGCTGTAAATCGGCCCTACTGGCACCCTAGCAGCTTCTAGCTTTTCGATAATTTCCCGCGAGGTATGTTGCCCACACCAGTCTGACAGTGCGCTGTCGATCCTCTGCTGTTGGACGACTCTCCCCGGATTGTGGGCGAGGTCAGGGTCGTTTGCGATCTCTGGAAACCCCGCCTCAATCATGAGTCGCTTGAAGATACTGTCTCCATTACCGCCAATCACGACGTGCTTGCCGTCTCTACAGAGGTAGGTGTTCGTGGGGACAATACCTGTGATGGTTGTTCCCGATGGCTCCCGAATGACTCCTGCGCCGTCGAACTCGGGCACGATACCTTCAAGGAGGTTAAACACGGATTCATAAAGGGCGACATCGACGACCTGGCCCTGACCGGACTGAAAGCGCTGAATCACTGCGAGCGCGACGCCGAGTGCCGCATGAATCGCAGCGACCGTATCGCCCAGCGAAATATTTGGTCTGACAGGCGCTTGGCCTGGCTCCCCGTTGATGTAACGAAATCCACCATAACCCTCGGTCACGGATGCATACCCGGGCTTGTGTGCGAAAGGGCCGGTCTGGCCATAGCCGGAAATACGGGCATAGATCACTTTAGGGTTCACTGCACTGACTTGCTCCGGCCCTAAACCCCAGCTTTCCATCGCGCCCGGCCTAAAGTTTTCGATGACCACGTCGGCTTGGGTGAGGAGCTGAAAAGCGAGTTCGCGTCCGCGCTCTGATTTAAGATCGAGAGTGACGCTTTTTTTATTGCGCGCGAGAGAGTGGTACCACAGAGAGGTTCCGTCCTTTACCTCTCTCCACTGGCGAATCGGATCCCCCTCTGGCGGTTCGACCTTGATCACCTCAGCGCCAAAGTATCCCAATATCGTCCCGGTAAAAGGACCGGCCAGAAGTTGGCCTAGCTCAATCACTCGCAGACCAGCCAGCGGTTTTTCTTGGCTCATGAGATATTTCCTCAAACAGACTGACTTTCTACTGGGATTTGCCCCAAACGGTTCACTTACGGCGTAAAAAGCAAGGTTTTTTTGGCGTCAAGGACTGGCGGGTAGATAACACTTTGATTGCGGGTCTTCACCACAATCAGTTTCAGATCTGATCAATAGCTTGCATACAATCATTCAAGGTGATGACATCGGCATACTTTGCACTGAGGTCATACAGATTAGCGCGGTGTGCCTCTGGATCCCTATCGCCAACAGCCTCCTCGGGGATCACAACGAGAAATTCCTCTTGCAGCGCGTCAACTGCGGTGGCTCTCACACAACCGCTTGTGGTTAACCCTGTAACGATAACGGTATCGACCTGCCGATGCCGTAACTCCTCGCCGAGGTCGGTGCCGTGAAAGGCACTGGCATGCCGTTTCTCAATGATGAGTTCTGTGCCATCGAGCGGCAGTCTGGCGTCAAATTGAACCCAATGAGACTCTGGAGTGAGCAAGTTCAGTGCAGGCAGTCTGCGCCTAAATACCCGCGCCTCATCCTCCGATCGGTAGACCACGGTCGTCACAATGACGGGCCAATTTCGCCTTTGAAAAGCGCTGATGAGCTCACAATTGGCTGCAACGACGCTGTCGGCATTGGCCCCCAAAGGGCAGGAGGGATCTGTGAAGCCATGGGTCACATCGACCACCACCAGCGCGGGGCGCGCGCCGAAACCGAAGCTGTGTTTCTGAAGGGCCGTACGTCTGTTACTCATCGGTTCTTGTTTTCATAACGTATTTGAGGAGGTTGGTTATCCATTTGCGGAGGTGGTCGCCAGTGGGTCATAAATCTCTGATCTACTGCGCACAACAATATAGCAGTCGACTGCAAGAGGGTCACGACTTTCCAGCGGGGGGCTTAGAGGAGATGAAGCGTGGTTTCAGCGCGCTATAACACCCAGTCGGGAGATTAACTTTTGTTAGAACATGATCCAGCGAATAGCGCGACGCGTGTGTCGGACATTCATCATATTACTATTTTGGTGCGAGACCTCGACGCGGCAATGGCGCGATATGGGCGGAGTCTTGGGGTCGCGCATTTCCTCGAGGAAGACCTGTCACATCGCGGTGTCAAATCGGCGCGTTTTCGCGTCGGCAATACCTGGTTGGTATTGATTCAGCCGGTCACTGAGGGGGAGCCAATGCGCGCTTTAGAGCGTGATGGAGAGGGGCTTTTTATTCTTTCGTTGGCGTGTTCAAAAGAGCAGGCAAGGGATATTGTTGGCTTGGCAGAAGAGGCAGATTTGCATGACCTAGGGCTTCGTTCTGGCCTAGAAAATTGGCCGATTTTAGATTTGGATGAAGCATTGATCGGGTCCAGCGGCCTGCAGCTGACGCTTGTGGATGCGTGACGCTTGCGAGAGAGGGAATGCGGCGCGAAGCTTTGATCTAATCCAAACTATTGATATCAGCGTAATTTATGAACACCAATCCCGCAGGGCGTTGGTGCGCATGCATTTGGGGGGGCGCGATCGCTCGTGTGTCTCGCCAGCATCGGTGGAGTCCAGGGCTTGCTGTAGCAGAAAATAGGCGACCAATAAAAATGACAGATCGCATTGTGATCAAAGAGGTAGCGCCAAGAGATGGCCTACAGGCGCAGTCCCAGCATTTGACTGTCGAGCAGCGCCTAGAGTTAATCTCACTACTGAGTACCAGTGGTATTTCAGAGTGTGAGATAGGATCGTTTGTGTCTCCCGCCGCCGTTCCTCAGATGGCAGGAACAGACATTATCGCGTCTAAGCTACCTGATTCCGATGTGGTCTACAGCGCCTTAGTTCCCAATAGCAAAGGCTATGAGCTTGCGCTGCGCGCTGGGATTAAGCAATTGGCGATCGTCGTTTCCGCCACAGAAAAAATGAATAAGCAAAATATCAACATGAGTCTCTCAGAGACCTTCGCCATGGCCGAGGACTTAATGTCGCGGGCAAAAAATGATGGTGTTGATATTCACGCCTACCTTGCTGTTGCTTTTGAGTGTCCGTATGAGGGCCGCGTTGAAATGGCGACTGTGTTGCGACAGGCGGAGTCGCTCATGCGGTGCAATCCCGCCCGACTGGTCGTAGCGGATACGATTGGCGCGGCAAACCCGAAGGCTGTCAAAGACTTGATGGATGCCCTAGTTCAGGACTTCGGCGCCTCGAAGCTGGGCTGTCACTTCCACGATACGCGCGCCATGGCGATAGCGAATACCTTCGCAGCGATTGAAAGTGGTGTCCGGTATTTCGATAGCTCTGCGGGAGGTTTGGGTGGGTGTCCTTTTGCGCCGGGCGCTAAGGGAAATGTTGCCACAGAGGACCTTATTCTGCTGGCACACAGCATGGGTCTTGAGACAGGCATTCGTGTCGATGTGTTACTAGAGGCGATCGATGCGATGAATCAAATGTTGTCCGCTGACAATGGTGGCCGAGCGCACTACTGGTTGAAGAATAATTGGCAAAAAATTGCAGGAACGCTGCAATGAGTCGACGAGGAACAGGGCTATGAGTTTTCGATTGGGTGTTGATGTTGGGGGTACTTTCACCGACTTCCTGTTATTGAACGAAGAGACGGGTGAGACACTGACGGCCAAAGTGCCCTCAACGCCTGAGGACTCCTCGCTTGGTGTCTTAAACGGTGTCGCCAAAATCTGCGACAACAGCGGCATCGACCCATCGCAGATTAAGCTGGTGATGCACGGTACAACGGTGGCCACAAACGCAGTGTTAACAGGTCGCGGTGCAAAAGTTGGCCTGGTCACGACTGACGGTTTTGAAGACACCTTGCAGGTGGCGCGGTCATTCTGCCCTGGCGGGCTTGGCGGCTGGGTTACTTTTGTCAAAAAGCCGCTACTTGCCCCGCTAGAGCTCACCGTTGGCGCCGTCGAGAGAATCGCAGCGGATGGCAGCATCGTGACGCCGCTGGACGAGGATATTCTGCGTCAGCGACTCTTGGACCTCAAAGCGAAGGAGAGTATCGAGGCGCTAACGATCTGTTTCATCAACGCTTACATTAACGGAGAGCATGAGCGACGCGCGAAGGAGATCGCCACAGAGATTTTTTCGGGCATCCCGATCTCGATTTCTAGCGAGGTAGTACCTGAAATGCAGGAATACGAGCGCACCGAAACAACGGTCGTGAACTCTTACGTTCGACCCGAGGTTGCGCGCTATGTGGGCAATTTGCAATCTGCGCTCGAGGAACGTCTCGGGACCGATACCCAGCTATCTATCCTGCGTTCTGATGGCGGGTTGGCATCGAGTCGTGCCGCAGCAGAGTCCCCCGTTAACTTGTTAATGTCGGGTCCCGCAGGCGGTGTGACTGGCGCACTATTTTTCTGTAGCAAGGCGGGATTCGATAATATTTTAACCTTCGATATGGGTGGCACCTCGACTGACGTCGCCCTGATTCAGAATAATCGCGCCCGCGTTCGTCGCGAGACGATTGTTGGCGATGTCAGAGTTCGTGCGCCCTCGGTCGACGTGCGCACAGTGGGAGCGGGAGGCGGTTCGATTGCCTTCGTGCCAGAGTTGACGAAAGCCTTGCGCGTGGGTCCTGAATCAGCCGGCGCGGTCCCCGGTCCAGCTTGTTATATGAAGGGTGGAGAAGCACCAACGGTCTGCGATGCAAATGTGGTACTCGGCTATCTGCCCTCCGATGTGCAACTGGGGGGCGATATGGAAATCAATCGCGATGCATCAGTTGCTGCGGTTCAGACAGTTGCTGACGCGATGGGTATTGATTTGATGCAGGCCGCAGAGGGCATCATCAAAATAGTCAACGAGTCGATGTTTGGTGCGCTCCGGTTGGTGTCCGTTGAGCAAGGCTACGATCCCAGAGATTTCGCTTTGGTCGGATTTGGTGGTGCAGGGCCGCTGCATGCCAACGCGCTGGGTATTCTGACCGGTGCCTGGCCTGTCATTGTGCCACCCGGTCCAGGCGTGCTTTGTGCCTACGGCGATGCGACCACCCGCATTCAAGATGAGGCCGCTAGGACTTATATCACTATGGCTTCCGAGTTAAGCACGGAAACACTTCTTAACGATCTGAATGAGTTGCGTAGTCGTGCGGCTGAAGCACTCATTCAAGATGGGATTGAGGAATCGCAGTTAGAGGCGACTTACCAAGCTGATTTACGGTATGCGGGGCAGGCTTTTCAAATCACGGTGGAATTTACGGAAGCCCAATTGCGTGATCAAGGCATTGGTGTGCTCACCGATCAATTCGATGCAGAGCACGAGCAGCTGTTCACTTTCAAACTAGGTGATGGTCACGAAATTCTGATGATTCGGGCGGTTGTCGGCGCGTCGGTTGCCCTGAATGCAGATATTTCGATCAGTGCCGGAAGTGGGGACGTCAATGGCGCGAAATTACACGATACACGTTTCTTTTATGACGGTGATTGGCATGAGGCGTGTATCTATGATCGAGCACAGCTGGGTGCCGGTGATCTTGTAGTCGGACCCGCGATAGTGTCCGAAATGGATTCGACGACGGTCGTATTGCCCGGACATTCGGCGTTGGTCGATGCCATTGGCAATCTGCTGATTCGACCGGAGTAAGGAGAGATTTATGGCAGCAGTAATTATTCAAACAAACGACGCGCCGTTAAGTCGCGTTGACGTTGATGGCGTAACGGTCGATCTGATCGAAAATGCGCTGCGAAACGCGCGAGAGGAAATGGATGCGGTCTTATTCAGAACTGCGATGTCACCGGGTATTCGGGAGCAGGGCGACTGTTTTCCAATGATCGCTAACACCGACGGGAAAATGGTGGTCGGTCAGTTTGGCTCATTTATCGGTCCTTTTTTGAGCGCCTACGATGCAGAAATTGAAGAGGGCGATGTCATTTTGACCAACGACCCTTACTGCTGTAATGCCGCTGTGTCGCACTTGCCGGATTGGGTTGTACTCGTGCCTATTTTTCGGGAGGGAAGGCATATTGCGTGGTCTGCGATGTTTGGACACATGTCCGATAACGGCGGCATGGTGCCGGGTTCAATACCGATCGAGGCAACTTCAATTTACCAAGAGGGCATCCGAATCCCGCCCACGAAGCTCTATAAAAAGGGTGTTTTGCAGTCGGACCTTCTCGAGCTCATTCTGCACAACGTGCGTACGGCGCAGTGGAATCGCTTTGATCTGAATGCTCTGGTGGCGGCGTGCAATACGGCGGCGAAGCGTGTGGTTGAGCTCGCGGAGCGTTTTGGCGATGACGTGTTGTATTCGACCATGGATATCATGCTTGATCGAAATTATCAGGCGATGAAGCACATTATTGAGATGTTCATCCCGGAGGAGCCGCGTACCTTTGAGGACTACCTTTGCGACGATGGTATGGGCGTCGGCCCCTATCGTATTAAATGCACGCTATGGCGTGAGGGTTCAAAGGCGATCTTTGATTTCGAAGGGACGGATCCGCAAGCTCAGAGCTCAGTCAATTTCTTCCTCAATGAGGACATGTTTAAGATGTTCTTTGGCTCCTTCACGATTAACGTGGTGGATCCGCAAATTGTATTCAATGATGGTTTTTACGACCTCGTTGATGTCCGTATTCCGCAAGGCACGTTGCTGAAGCCGAAGTTTCCAGCAGCGCTATCGGGTAGGACGCATGCCCTTGGACGAATCTTCGACATCCTTGGCGCTCTGCTGGGCATGGGCGCTCCCGAGATGATGCTGAACGCTGCAGGGTTCTCTGATTCGCCGCATTTGTTCTACAGCGGTTATGACGCCAAGGGCGAGTGGTTTCAATTATTTCAAATTGGTTTTGGCGGCGTGCCCGGTCGACCCGTTGGCGATGGCCCCGATGGGCACAGCCTATGGCCAGGCTTTACCAACGTGCCGAATGAATTTATTGAATCCTATTTCCCATTGCGCATTGAGCGTTATGAGACGATTCCCGATTCGGGTGGGGCGGGACTTCACCGTGGCGGGAATGGATTATCTGTCGCCTACCGTTTTCTCGCTGACGGCCAGATCGGCATTCATGATGAGCGCTGGTTAACTCATCCGTGGGGTGTGCTCGGCGGAGAGACCGGATGCCGCTCGACCAAGAAGTTGGTCCGGGGCGACGGATCCGAGGAGTGGCTGCCCGCAAAAATAGAAGGCATTAAAGTGAGCGCCGGCGACCTGCTCTATTTTAACACCTGGGGCGGTGGTGGCTGGGGAGATCCCTACGCTCGGGACCCAGAATTGGTAAGAGCCGATGTAGCCCGAGGGTTGGTGACTGTCGATGGCGCTCGTCGTTACGGTGTCGTCATTTCGGAGAGCGGCGCGGTGGATCAAGAGGCGACCCTGAGTTTGCGTCAGCAATTAAGTGCCGCGCGTTCGGAGACACCACTCTTTAATCGTGGTGGCACGATCGAGGAGCTGAAAGCGCGGTGCTTTGAAGAAACACATTTACAGCCCCCAGTGTCACCCGATTTTCATTTGCGTGCGTAATTAGTGATAGCGGTTAGTTGGGCGTTAGCCCTAAACAAAAGAGTTATTGACGATAAGAGTCGTTTTGACGACACATATGAGGAGTCTAAAAATGTTTAAAAAGACAGCAATCATGTCCGCTGTATCGGCATCCCTGGCGCTCTCTCAAACGCCAGTGACACTCGCACAAGAGAGTGGTTTCGTGATCGAAGAGGTTGTGGTGAGTGCGAGAAAGCGAAGCGAGAACCTGCAAGACGTCCCGATCGCGATTAATGCCATCGACGCAACGACCATGGAGCGTGCCGGTGTGGAACGCGCTGGTGATGATATTAGTTTGATACCCAACGTCACCTTGGTCGATACGGCGAACGTGGGTGACACTCAGGTGAGCATTCGAGGCATCGTATCGACTCGGGACGCAGAGTCGACCTTTGCCTACGTCGTCGATGGCGTATTGAGCACCAACCCCAATAGTTTTAATGAGGAGTTGTTCGACGTTCAGCAGATCGAAGTGCTCAAAGGGCCTCAGGGCGCGTTGTATGGCCGTAATGCGGTCTCCGGTGCCATCTTAGTCACAACGAAAAAACCCGGTGACGAAGTTGAAGCGGAAGTGAGTGCCGGCATTGGTAACAACAGCAGTAACAAGGTCCGCGCGGTTTTGAGCGGCCCTCTGGGCGATGGTGTAGCGGGTCGTATTGCAGTCAGTCGCCGAGAAACCGATGGCTTCTACCGCAATAGTCTGTCCGGCTCTGACAGCGCGGTCGACTATCTCGAGGACACCAGTGTGCGCGCTCGACTGGTATGGATGGCCAACGATGATCTCGAAATTGATATGCGCGCAGGTCATTCAAAAGTGGAGGGCGGTGCGATTAACTTCAACGCGGCGTTCGCGATTCCGCTCTTTGCTGTGGACTTCGGACCTACCTTTTTTTCCGACCCTAACGATCTCGACTTTAATTTCGCCTTTAATGTCCCTGGCGAGAATGAGCAAACGACGACCGACTTTTCGATTAAGGCAGACTGGGATCTGGGTTCGACCAGTCTTGTCGCCAGCTTTGCTTACAACGATCTCGAGGAATACCTGTTATCCGATGGAACGTCGGCGACATTTTATGGCTATGAGTTGACCGACGCCTGCCAGACGGATCGAGAGACCTTAAATTCGTTCGCGCGTGAAGATCTTTTTGGCCCTGCTTTTCAGCCGTTCGGTGTCCTTCCTCCCGGAGAGGATAATGATTTTAACGGGATCTATGGCCCCTACACACCCACGTCATGCGATGGCTATCAGTATCAAGAGCGAAATCAGGAAGATATGAGCATCGATGTCCGTCTGGTGTCGGGCGACGACGCAGATAT
>Ga0181573_10003166_pt1 | contig 14753 bp, 9 predicted proteins | sample 101ome_25_FD_148643 | JGI IMG/M metagenome (GOLD analysis project Ga0181573, IMG submission 148643) | Coastal salt marsh microbial communities from the Groves Creek Marsh, Skidaway Island, Georgia - 101409BT metaG (spades assembly) | ecosystem: Environmental > Aquatic > Marine > Intertidal zone...
GTCCGTATTGGGGTCGTTAGACAGGTAATGAAAGGGCAGGCCGTCGGTGCTGAGGCCCATGTAGCCCTGCTGCATGGCGGCCTCAAGAAGCTCCTCCATTTTGCAGAGCTCGGCTTCGGTGGGTTTGCGACTCACGCTGGCCTCAAGACCCATTACCTCTACACGCAACATCGAGTGGGGCACAAAGGCCGCGATGTTCGGGCCCAGCGGCATGTCGGCAAAGTGGTCCATGTAATCCCCGGTGTTATCCCAGGTGATTTTTTCGGCGACCTTGCGCAACACGGTTTTGGGAATGTTCTCTACGCGGGTAAAGCAATCCACAATCGGTTCCTGCTCGCCCGATTGCTGGGTGCCAAAGCTGGTGCCGAGGCTGCAGTTACCCACCAATACCGTGGTGGTGCCGTGGCGCACCACTTCAGGTAGCGCAGGCTCTACGTCGACTTCGAGATCGAGGTGCGTATGAATATCGAGCATGCCGGGCACGAGCCATTGGTTGCTGCCATCCACCACCTGGTTGGCGGCGTCGGCGGGCAGGCTGTTGCCGCGGGCCGCGATCTTGCCGTTGCGCACAGCCACGTCCTGAATACTGGGCAAGGCGCCACTGCCGTCAAATACCTTGGCGCCTTTAATCAGCAGATCCCAACTCTGTGTCACGGTATTGCCCCCTAAGCGTTCTGCGTGCACTGCCGCACGGTATTTTCGAGGGGTGAAGATTAGCCGATACGCTCCTGCTTAAAAAGACGCGGATACGGGCTGAAGCAGTACGCCTGCCGGCCGCTTTGGCCGCGGAGCGATACTCCGGCTGCAGGTCATCTGCTCATACGATGATTTTGGTGGGCGTGGCGATGAGTTCCTTGATGCGCCATTGGCCACTGATGCGGACAAGCGTTCCGCGGTAGTCGTTAAACTGGAGTCCCGCGGGGTCTACGGTCCAGTCTGTGACCAGCGTACGTAAACGCACCCCCACCTCGTCCTCGTTTGCTCCCTGGTTCACCAATACGTTGGTGGCCATGTGGCGCCAGTTGCCCTGACTACCCGTAATCACGATATCGGCAATATCGTGCAGTCCCTCAGGCCCCTCAAACCGACTCAGCCCGGGCACCTCGAACACGCCGTCATCCGTATAAAGCGCCACCCAGGCATCAGCGTCGCCGTCGTCGAGCGAGTAGGCATAGGCCGAGAACAGGTTATCGATGTCGACACGGTCTTGAAGCGGAACAGCCTGATAACTCATCCGATTACTCCTCTTATCTCTGCCCCGCGCAATCTGGTGGTGAGTGATGCGGGCACCGGCCTCGGTGCCCGAGAAGCGCGCTCGAGCTTGCTAGCTCACTTTCTTCATTTCAGGCAGGCGGAATTCCTGCAGTTCGTCCAGCCTGGGCTCGTAGATGCGCAGGATGTAGTTCCAACCCTCTACGGTGGGCAGGTTGTTGTCGACCTCACCGCATTCGCCAAAGTAGGCGTCAAAAGAGCCGTCCTCTTTCAGTGTCATGTTGAACTCATTGAGGATGCCATCTTCGGTGTAAATCCAGCCGTCGGCGTCATAAATCGTGATGGAGAAAAAGCCGGGCTCGTTGAAGGGCGGTGCGGCGTAAGACGCCATGTAACAGCCGTCGTTGGGGAACTTGGGTGATCCCAGATACTGCGCCTGTGCGTCGGGTAGCAGACCCCAACCAATTGCCGTGCCGTACAGGTGCATCATGGGCTCGATCGTACCGTGCGCACCCTGCATGCCCATTAATGAGCCCAGCTTGGTGCCTTCAACGGTGAGCTCATCGCGCAGCGCAACCAGCTGCTCCATGTCGTAGTTGGGTCTAACGTGGCTGGCGTTGCCGCCGACTTCCAGTATCACGCCGGCGCGGAGCGCGGCGATGGCTTCATCGTCTGCCGGGTCGCTCTGGTTGGCGCGAATGCGCATCGCCACCATCGCGAAGTCTGTCTCACTGGTGATCTCGTGGGTGCCGGGCTCGAGGAACACCTGATCGATGTAGTGATCGTTTTGTACCACCATCACCGAGAGGTACCGGCCGTTGGTTTCCGGGATGGTCACGGTGGCGCCCTGCGTCGTGTCGATGATCGCACCGCTGTAATAGGTGTCGCGGTTCATGCGCACAACAGTTTGATTATCGAGATCGAAGGCGCCGGTGGGGAAGTGGAAGAAGGTGTTCATCCCAACCAGTTTGGTGATGTTGTAGAACGCGAGGTCACTCTCGGCGACTTCGTAGTTCTCAAGCGTCACAGGTATTTTTTCGCCGGTATCATCGGCGTGCATTGCAGCGAAGTTAGGTGCCTCGTCGGCAGCAGGCGCAGGTGCCTCGGCGGCTTCGTCCGACGAGGACGAGCAGGCCATGGTAAGGGCGATGCTCAGGCCCGTGATGAGAGCAATGAGTGGTTTGATCATAGTGAGTCCCCAGAAACGCTGTTGTGAAAAGACGGTGTTATTAGCGCGAAAATACCTAAGTAACCCATGCGCCACGATTATCTTGGGTCAGACTACCTTGGCGAGTCCGCGGTGCAAGTGCAATTGGTGTCACGCTGGTGCGGCGCCTGCGCGGGGTGTGTTGTGATGAGCGCGCAAAAACTCCCAAAAAGTGCCACCGGGGCGGGCTTTTCCGCGACACAGCGAGGTCAGAAAACGACACTTTGATAACAGTGGGTGAATTGGACATTTACACCGTTTGCCATGCCTGCCAAATCTCCGAATAATGGCGCCCGCCGGGCCTTGGCGTAGGTGTCCCGGTGCATTTTTACGCTGCCACCGCGTCAAACGAAACGCGGCAAGCACGGACAGAAAAACACTCAAAACGGAGTGGGGAGTCAGCCGATGTATCGCGCTGTAAAGAGTCGACAAGCACGCTCGTCACACAGGGGCCCTGGCATCTCAGTAGGGGTGACCCACGTGTGCCGCGCGCTGGGTTTCGTCCCTGACTTTATGATGCTGCGACACGCTCCTCCCTCAACCATCTTTCCCTCATAACCGCCTCACTCACCGGAGCATCATCCATGGCATCCGATATTGAAATTGCCCAGGCCGCCACCCCCAAACCGATTGCAGAGATCGCAGGAGCGCTGAACATTCCCGACGAAGCGCTCGAGCCTTATGGCCGCATCAAAGGCAAAGTGAATCTCGATTGGTTGCTCGAGCAGCCGGTGCGCGACAACGCACGCATGATTTTGGTGACGGCGGTGAGCCCGACGCCGGCGGGTGAAGGCAAGACCACTACCACCGTGGGTCTGGGCGATGCGCTCAAGCACATCGGCAAGAACGCGGTCATCTGCCTGCGCGAACCCTCTCTGGGTCCGGTGTTTGGTATGAAGGGCGGCGCCGCAGGCGGTGGTTACGCGCAGGTGATTCCGATGGAAGACATCAACCTGCACTTTAACGGCGACCTGCACGCGATCGGCGTTGCCAACAATCTGCTCTCTGCACTGCTCGACAACCACATTCACCACGGCAATGCGCTCGGCATCGATGTGCGCCGTGTGACCTGGAAGCGGGTGCTCGATATGAACGACCGCGCGCTGCGTGAAATCACCGTCGCATTGGGTGGCCCGGGTAACGGTTATCCACGGCAGGATGGTTTTGACATTGTGGTGGCGTCCGAAATCATGGCGATCTTCTGTTTGGCCACCGACCTCGACGATCTCAAAAAGCGCCTTGGGCGCATCGTGGTGGCCTATACCCGTGACCGAGAACCCGTCACGGCGGCCGACCTGAAAGCCGAGGGTGCGCTCACCGCGATTCTCAAAGATGCGCTATCGCCCAATCTGGTGCAAACCCTCGAGGGCACGCCGTCTTTTGTTCACGGTGGCCCGTTTGCCAATATTGCCCATGGCTGTAACAGCGTGATTGCCACCATGGCGGGACTTCGCCTAGCCGACTACGTGGTGACAGAGGCGGGCTTTGGTGCCGATCTGGGTGCCGAGAAATTTATCGACATCAAGTGCCGTTCAGCGGGCATTCGTCCCTCGGCTGCCGTGCTGGTAGCCACCATCCGAGCGCTGAAATTCCACGGCGGCGTGGCGCGGGAAAATCTCACCGAAGAAAACCTCCCCGCACTGCGTGCAGGTCTTGCCAATCTCAACCGCCACATCAACAACCTGCGCGAGAACTATGGCGTGCCCGCAGTGGTATCGATCAACCAGTTTGTCAGCGATACCGACGCCGAGGTCGAACTGGTGATGGAGCACTGCAAGGCATTGGGTGTCAAAGTGGCGCTGTCGAGTCATTGGGCCAACGGAGGCGCGGGCGCGACAGACCTTGCACACATGGTTGCAGAGATCTGCGACGCGGATCCGATCCCGGCCAACAGTCCTCACAAGTCCTTTGTATACAGCGCAGAGCTCTCGCTCTGGGAGAAGCTCGAAGCGGTTGCGACCAAGGTCTATCACGCCAGCGAAATTACCGCTAACACTAAGGTGCGTGACCGACTGAAGGAACTCACCGATGGCGGCTACGGTCACCTGCCGGTCTGTATCGCCAAGACGCCGTATTCGTTCTCGACGGATCCGCTCCTCAAGGGGGCGCCTTCAGGCCACGTGATGGATATTCGCGAAGTGCGGCTCTCGGTTGGCGCCGGTTTTGTGGTGGCGATCTGCGGCGATGTCATGACGATGCCCGGTTTGCCCAAGACACCTGCGAGCGAGAAGATCGACGTGGTCGACGGGCAGATTGTAGGCCTCTTCTAATGACCTCCCACGCGACGGATCCCCGGCCAGTGCGACGCGTGAGCGCGGTCACGGCCTCCGGCGCGTCATCCCAAGAGGATTTTGATCCGGTAGTGGTCGAGGCGCCGCTGTCTATCGCGGTGGGTGACCAGGTGCTTGCTACTACCATGCGCACGCCGGGCCACGATGAGGATCTGGCAGTGGGTTGGCTGGCAGGCGAGACCGATCTGTTGAGTCTGGCAGATGTGCTCAGTATCGAGCGAGAGGGCGCCGCTGCGTCGCGGGCTCAGGGGATCGAGGAGGCCGTAGACACGGTCCGGCTCGGCTTGGCCTCCGCAGTGGAGACTCCGAGCCCCCGGGCTTATCTGACATCAAGCTCTTGTGGGATTTGCAGCGCCGAGGTTATTGAAGCCACACCCAAACCGCGGGTGCCGCTGCATACCAAAGACTGGCAGTTAACGCCGCAAGCGGCCCACGAATGGGTTGCGGCCATGCGCAGCAAACAAAAAATGTTCGAGCTCACGGGTTCGCTGCACGCAGCAGCCGTTGTGTCGCCCGGTGGCATTTTGCAGGTGGTACGTGAGGATGTAGGGCGCCATAATGCGGTGGATAAAGTGATTGGGAGTGCGTTCCTTGCCGGGGACTATCCACTCACCGATCACACTTTGGTGGTCAGTGGTCGGGTCTCCTACGAGATCGTCGCCAAGGCACTACGGGCGTGCATGGCGGGGATTGTGGCGGTGTCCGGTCCGACAACGCTGGCAGTGGATCTGGCCCGCGCCCATGGTTTGGTGTTGGTGGGTTTCACACGGGATGACCGCCTGAACGTATACGCTGGGGGAGATCGCGTCGCGACATGAGCAACGCACGTTATCCAGAATGGCAGCCTGACACAGCCCAGGCCCTGATCGCGCCGATCGCGGCGGCTGAGCCGGGTCCGGTATTGCTATGCCTGCAAGCAGTGCAAGCGCACTTTGGCTACGTTCCCGGTGATGCGATCGCGATGATTGCCTCGGCCTGCAATGTTTCCCGTGCCGATGTGCACGGCGTATTCACCTTTTATGCTGATCTTCGAGACACGCCACCCCCCGCGGTGCCGGTGCGCCTGTGTGCAGCCGAGGCCTGTCAGGCAGTGGGCGCTCGTCAATTAAAGGCTGATTGGTCCGCCGCCTGTGGCGATGACGCCGGGCTTGCTGCCCTCACTGGGGTGGATGAGCCTATTTTCTGCTTGGGTAACTGCGCGCTGGGGCCAGCCGCCTTGGTAGGGGGTGAATTGCTGGGTCGAGCCGATGTCTCGCGTCTTAAGGCAGCGGTCAGTTGTGCGCAGGCTGCGGGGGAGGGCTCATGACGGTTTGGTTTGTGCCCCGGGACGCCGCGGCGCGCTCCATGGGTGCCGATGCCGTGGCCAGTGCGCTTGAGGCGCGCGGTGAAACCGTTGTTCGCAATGGCAGCCGCGGCCTGTTGTGGATGGAGCCATTGGTTGAGCGCGCTGAGGAGCGCCATGGCCCGCGCGTGGGTTGGTCGAATATGACCGCAGCGCAGATCGAGGCGGGCCTGCCTAACGAGCAGAGTGAGCAGTACGTGGGGCGTGTTGAGGAGATCGATTATCTCGCTCGACAGAATCGCTGGATCTACGAGCGTGTGGGCATCACGGACCCGACTGATCCCGACGACTACCTTGCCTACGGAGGACTCGCCGGGCTAAAAAATGCCCTCGCGATGAGTGGTAGCGAGGTGGTGCAGGCGGTGACCGATTCGGGCCTGCGTGGCCGCGGTGGCGCCGGTTTCCCCGCGGGCATCAAGTGGCGCACCGTGGCGGATCAGCCACCGGCTCCCCACTCGGGAGAATCCCAGGCCGCGCCCGCCCACAAATACATTTGCGTCAACGCCGACGAGGGCGACAGCGGCACCTTTGCCGATCGTATGCTCATGGAGGGCGACCCTTTTTGTTTGCTCGAAGGCATGACCATCGCGGCGCACGCAGTCGGCGCCGATCGGGGCTTGGTGTATCTGCGCTCGGAGTACCCTGACGCGATCGCCACCCTGCAATCGGCGATCTGGATTGCGCGGGAGCAGGGCTGGCTGGGCGCCAATATTCTCGGCTCCGATTTGTGTTTCGACGTTGAGATTCGCGTGGGTGCGGGTTCCTATGTCTGCGGTGAAGAAACCGCCATGCTCGAGAGCCTCGAAGGTCGCCGTGGCATGGTGCGCGCCAAGCCACCGTTGCCGGCAATCAAAGGGTTGTTCGGTACCCCGACAGTCATCAACAACGTGCTGACCATCGCCAGCGTACCCTCCATTTTGGCGCGCGGGGCCAAGGCCTACGCAGCCCTGGGGCAGAACCGTTCGCTCGGCACGCAGGTGTTTCAGCTGGCCGGCAATATCGCCCGGGGCGGCATAGTGGAAACCGCATTTGGCATCAGCGCCAGGGAGCTGATTGAAGACTTTGGTGGCGGCACGCAATCGGGCCGGCCGCTGCGGGCCGTGCAGATCGGTGGGCCGCTGGGCGCCTATTTGAGCCCTGAAAAGCTCGATGTGGCCATGGAGTATGAGGCGCTGATCGAGGCCGGCGGCATGATCGGTCACGGTGGCGTGGTGCTCTTCGATGACACCGTGAACATGGCGGAGCAGGCGCGCTTTGCGATGGATTTCTGCGTAGAAGAATCTTGCGGTAAGTGCACGCCCTGCCGGATTGGTGCGGTACGCGGTGTTGAGACCATTGACAAGATTCGGGCCGGGCAAAATGTAGAGGCCAATACCGAGCTATTGCGTGATTTGTGCGATGTCATGACCCACGGGTCGCTGTGTGCAATGGGGGGGCTGACACCCAACCCTGTACTCAGTGCGCTCAATAGCTTCCCGGAAGATTTTGCGTCCACAGTGATTGCCACGGGGTGAGGGATAAACGATGAATATGGTTCAACAGTTTGACCCGGCTCAGGTGGATTACACAAAAGATCTGGGAACCCCGGGACCACAATCAGACGTCAAGGTGACGGTACTCATTGATGGCATGCCGGTGACGGTGCCCGAGGGAACTTCGGTGATGCGTGCCGCCGCAATGGTCGGGGCCACCATCCCCAAGCTCTGCGCCACCGACAGCCTGAATGCCTTCGGCTCTTGCCGGTTGTGTCTGGTCGAGATCGAAGGCCGCCCGGGCACCCCTGCCTCCTGCACCACACCGTGCCAGGAGGGTATGTCTGTCCATACCCAGACGCCGCGCCTCGACAAGCTGCGCAAAGGCGTGATGGAACTCTATATCTCGGATCATCCGCTGGACTGCCTCACCTGTCCGGCCAACGGCGACTGTGAATTGCAGGATATGGCCGGTGCAGTGGGCCTTCGCGATGTTCGCTACGGCATGGCGGGAGAGAATCACCTGCACAAGGGCAAGGACGAATCGAACCCCTATTTCACCTTTGATGCCAGCAAATGCATCGTCTGCAGCCGCTGCGTGCGTGCCTGCTCAGAGGTCCAGGGCACTTTTGCGTTGACCATTGCCGGTCGCGGTTTTGGTTCCGAGGTGTCGCCCAGCGAACAACAGCCTTTCCTCGAAAGTGAGTGTGTTTCTTGCGGCGCCTGCGTCCAGGCCTGCCCGACCGCGACACTGCAGGAAAAAAGCGTGATTAATCTCGGCGTGCCCAGTCGCAAAGTGAAAACCACCTGCGCTTATTGTGGCGTGGGGTGCTCGTTTACGGCGGAATTGCGCGGTGATGAGGTGGTGCGAATGGTGCCCGACAAGCAGGGCGGTGCCAACGCGGGTCACTCCTGTGTCAAAGGCCGCTTTGCCTGGGGCTATGCACAGCATCAGGATCGCGTGACCACGCCGATGATTCGCGACAGCATTCAGGATGAGTGGCGCGCCGTTGATTGGGACGAGGCGATTACCTTTGCTGCTGACCGACTCAAGGCCATTAAGCGCACTCACGGTGTGGATGCGATCGGCGGTATTACCTCGTCACGCTGCACCAACGAAGAAGTGTATGTGGTGCAAAAGATGGTCCGGGCGGCTTTCGGCACCAACAATGTGGATACCTGCGCACGGGTGTGCCACTCGCCAACGGGGTATGGACTCAAACAAACCTTTGGCACAAGTGCTGGTACGCAGGATTTTGCTTCGGTGGCGCATGCCGACATGGTGATGGTCATTGGCGCCAACCCGACCGACGCCCACCCTGTGTTTGCTTCGAGAATGAAGCGGCGCTTGCGCGAGGGCGCCGATCTAATCGTGATTGACCCGCGCTCGATCGATCTGGTGCGCTCGCCGCATATTCACGCAGAACATCATTTGCAGTTAATGCCGGGCACCAACGTGGCGGTGTTGAATGCCATCTCCCATGTGGTCGCGACTGAAGGGCTCATAGACGAGGCCTTTGTGGCCGAGCGCTGCAACGCGGCCTCCTTCAGGGCCTGGGTAGACTTTATTCGCCTTCCCGAGAACAGTCCCGAGCAGTTGGCGGCCGTAACCGGCGTCGATGCCGAGTCATTGCGTGCCGCCGCACGGGCCTACGCCACGGCGGGCAATGCGGCCATTTACTATGGCCTCGGTGTGACCGAGCATTCTCAGGGCTCCACCATGGTGATTGCCATGGCGAATCTCGCCATGGCCACGGGCAACATCGGTCGCCTCGGTGTGGGCGTTAATCCGCTCAGAGGGCAGAACAACGTGCAGGGCTCGTGTGATATGGGATCTTTTCCCCACGAGTTCGTGGGCTACCGCCACGTGTCAGACGATACCGTGCGCGATCAGTTCTCCAGCATATGGGGTGTCATGCTGCGCGAAGATCCCGGTATGCGCATTCCCAATATGCTGGACTCAGCCGTATCGGGTGACTTCAAGGGGATTTACATTCAGGGCGAGGATATTGCCCAGTCAGACCCCAACACCCAGCACGTGGCTGAAGCGCTCACCGCGATGGATTGCGTGATTGTGCAGGATCTGTTCCTTAACGAAACATCGCAGTTTGCGCATGTCTTTTTGCCTGGCACGTCCTTTCTTGAGAAGGACGGGACCTTTACCAATGCCGAGCGACGCATTAACCGCGTGCGGCCGGTGATGACGTCGCGCACGGGGTTGTCAGAGTGGGAGGCGACTTGCGCGCTGAGTGAGGCCATGGGTTACCCCATGCCCTATGACAGCGCCGCCCAGATCATGGATGAAATTGCTGCGCTGACCCCGACCTTTGCCGGCGTGTCCTTTGATTTGCTGGACCGCTTAGGCAGTGTGCAATGGCCCTGCAATGAGCAGGCGCCCACGGGAACGCCGATCATGCACAAAGACGGCTTTGTGCGCGGAGAGGGGCAGTTTATGACGACCCCTTACGTACCGACCGACGAGCGTTCTACCCGGAAGTTCCCGCTGTTGCTGACGACCGGCCGCATTCTGAGTCAGTACAACGTCGGGGCGCAGACCCGGCGCACGGATAACGTGGTCTGGCACGCTGAGGATGTGCTCGATATTCACGAGGCAGACGCCGAGGCGCGGGGCATTGGTGACGGCGACTGGGTTGAAATTACCAGCCGGGCGGGTCAGACCCGCATGCGGGTGCGGATCAGCGACGATATTCCCGCGGGTGTGGTGTACACCACGTTTCACCATCCCGTAAGCGGGACCAACGTGATCACCACTGATAACTCTGACTGGGCGACCAATTGTCCCGAGTACAAGGTCACTGCGGTCGAGATCAGGCCGAGTTCAGAGCAGAGAGCATGAACGCCAGCGCGGACTACAAACGGCAGCACCTGATCAAGATGGCTAACCAGATCGCGGACAATGTGCCCACCCGAGAAGATGTTCCTGCCCAGGTCAGCCAGCATATGCGCCAGTTTTGGACACCCGAGATGCAGCAAACGCTGCGCGATATCGCATCCAGTACACCCGATTTCCTCAGCGAGGAGGTCCACAGCGCGCTGCGATCTCTGTAGTGCCAACCGGGCTTGTGGCGTGACGCTTTTGGTCAGCCGGGTGTCGGAATTGAAACAGCGTTTTTGACGTGAAAAGCGCCAAATTCGCACCAGAAAATGGCGGTTTCACACAGTTCTGAGCCGCCAAAAAATAGTCGCAAAGAGTTGCCCGATTGTTTCGCGATGCGAGCGGGCGATTATCACCCAATGGGAGTGCAGGAGACTCATATGGCAGCGTTACCGGAAAAAGCGCGTGTGGTGATTATTGGTCAGGGCGGCATTGTGGGGGCATCCGTGATGCATCACCTTGTCGAAGCCGGCTGGGACGATATCGTCGGTATCGAGAAATCAGCCATTCCGACCGACATCGGCTCCACGTCCCACGCTTCCGACTTCTGTTACATGACCAGCCACGACAAGTTGAATGTGTACACCAGCACATACAGCCGGGAGTTTTATAAGTCGCGCGGTAACTTTATCGAGATCGGCGGCATGGAAGTCGCGCGCAAGGGCGACGACGCCCAGGTGCAGGAACTGTTGCGCAAGGTCGCCTCGGGTAAAGCGTTTGGCACCAACGCGAGAATGATTACGGCGGCCGAGGCAAAAGAGCGCTTTCCGCTTCTTGAAGAAGACACGATCGAATGCGCCATGTGGGACCCGGATGCGGGCCTGGTGACGCCGCGCTCGCAGAAAGTAGCGGGTGACCTCGTGGACGAGGCGGTCGCTGCTGGCAAGTTACAGGTATTCCCCTACACCCCGGCGGAGGAAATTCTGGTCGAGAACGGCCGCGCCGTCGGCGTGAAGACAACCAAGGGCGTCATCATGGCCGATTACGTCGTGTTGTGCTGCGGTATCTGGGGATCGTTGGTATCAGAGACCGCCAACGTCAAATTACCGCTGATGCCGGTCGAGCATCCATTGCTTTTCTTCGGCCCCTGGGATGCCCTCGAAGGAACCGGAAAAGATATCGTTTACCCGCTGTTCAGAGATCAGGGTAACTCTGCCTACGTTCGCGATACGGGCGATCCCACTACCCCCGAGGGCGGGCTCCTCGAATGGGGTTATTACGAGCCCTTTGAGCCGCGGATTGTCGAGGCCAGAGATATCAGCGAGCCCGAGGATGCGCGAATGTCGCCCTCTATGAATGACCTGACGCTCGATCAGGTCATTGAGGCCTTTGAGCGCTCGGTGGAGCTCACACCGGTGCTGGCTGATCTGCCCTGGGAGGAGAGACGTTCGTTTAATGGCTTGCTGTCTGTCACTACAGACGGCGGCTCGGTGATCGGTGAATCGCCGCAGGTCAAAGGTCTGTGGTTATGTGAAGCGGTCTGGGTCAAAGACGGGCCCGGAGCGGGCAAGTTGCTGGCCGATTGGATGACCAACGGACGAACCGAAATGGATCCACACGGGATTGATCCGGCGCGTCACTATCCGATTCAGTTAACAGACGAATTCATTCGCAACCGCTCCTATGAGATCGCGCAGAAGATCTACACCCCCGCGGTTCACCCCCGTGAGCCCTATGCGACATCTCGCCAGCTCCGCACCAGCCCGTACTATGAGCGTGAAGTGGCTCTGGGTGGTTACTTTATGGAAGTGGCAGGTTGGGAGCGGGCCTACGGCTACGCGGCCAACGAGGAGACGCTACTCGCGAAATATCGCGATCAGGTACCGACTCGGGAAGCCGAGTGGGACAACCGCCATTTCTGGGAGGTATCCAACGCCGAGCATCTCGCACTGAGCGATGGTGTCGGCATGATTAACCTGTCGCACTTCGCCATCTTCGATGTGGTGGGCGCGGAGGCTGAGGCGCTACTCGAATTCTGTTCGGTAGCCAAGGTGGGTACCGATACGCCAATAGGCAAGGGCGTCTACACGCACTTCCTGGATCATGCAGGGGGTATTCACTCTGACCTCACGATCGTGCGTCTGGCTGAGGACAGCTTCCGTGTGATTTGCGGAGGGGACACGGGTCACCGGGATTATGTATGGATGCAACGCATGGTCGACAGGATGGGCCTGACGCAGGTCGAATTCATTGATCAGACCGAGCAGATCGCTACCTTGGGCCTGTGGGGGCCCGAGGCGCGAGCGACCTTACAGAAGCTCATGGATGATCCCGACAGCGTCTCCCATGAGGCGTTCCCCTATGCAACCGCCAAGGAGATCACCGTTCAGGGCATTACCATCTGGGCTTTCCGCATCTCCTATGTCGGCGAACAGGGTTGGGAGCTTTACTTCTCGTTTGCCGACGGGCTCAAGCTGTGGGATGCGCTGTTTGAACTGGGCGTGACCCCGGTGGGTATCGAGACCTACGCCAACAGCCGCCGTCTGGAGAAGAGCCTCAGGCTGCAGAACGATGATCTTGAAATCGATTACAACCTCTATGAGGCAGGTCTTTCACGGCCCAAGGTCAAGGCTGCGGACTTCTATGGAAAAGATGCCTACGTGGCGCAGCGCGAACTGCCCGAGCAGGCAGCGTACCTGTGTACCTTCGTACTCGAAGACACCACCGACGAGAAAGGCGTCGTGCGCTACCCCGTGGGCCATTGGCCATTGCTGGATGCTGAGACCAAGGAAGTCATTATCGATTCCCACGGTCGCAGGTCCTACACGACCAGCGTGGCGTACGGGCCGTCATTGGGCCAGAACATTGCCATGGGCTATTTGCCCTCGGAGCGTGCGAAAGAGGGCGATACGGTATTGATGGAGTACTTTGGATGCTTCTTCCCCGCCAAAATTGTCTCGGTGGGGTACCGGGCGCTGCTTGATCCGGACAATGAGCGCGTCAGAAGTTGATATCAGTCGGGGGCACATGCCCCCTTTTTTTGGCTCAGGGCAAGCAGTCGATGCGATCGTAACTGAGCCGGCTCACTACATCCGTGGTCGGCTCGCGGTAGCCGTAGAGCAATTGCGTTCTCGCCTCAATGCTGCCCAGTAGCGCGTTGCCCAGCAGCAACGCAGACGCGCCGCGCGTCGCGCTGTATTCAGTGAGGTAATTGAGCGCCAGCTCCCGCTTGCCAGCCGAGAACAGTGCCTCAGCGGTATCGGCTACGGTGGTTTGTTCCTTGATTAATTGATCCTCAAACGCGGTCAGTGCTTCCGTCACCTCCGGCAGAAATTTTTCCGGATGGTCACAGGTAAAGTACATCAGCCGCTTGAAAGTACGCCCAGCGAATTCTGTGGCTTCCTGAATTTGCCAGTCCTCGGTAAGAAATCCCGTGGCTTCGTCTTTGGTCAGGTATCGATGCTTCCCATACTGCGGAGCAATGTGCTGCACGCCTATGCGATAGGGGATGAACGGCGCCGTGACGGATCCTGTCGGTGCTATCCATAGCAGATTCATCTCAGGCCGTGCGCTCTCCGAGAGCGCAGCGACCTGTCCGTAGCCGGTGGAATCTTTCGAGATTCTCGGGTCCCGCACTGCGCGCATCATTCGCCTGAGATCGATAGGCGCTTCACTGCGTAGTTCAGCTTCCATCTCGCTTCGGGGATAGCGCTCTTCCTGCACACCAAATACCCGGGTGACATTGAAGGAGGCATCGGCGTCGGGATCGTACCAGCCGCGATCCATCGCAAACTCGATCAGGTGAGGGGAGCCCATAAAATCAGGGTGCGCATTAAAATTCAGGGGAATATCCTGAATATAGCCCGGGTAGGACATGCGGATGTCGTCGGGTCCGAGACGCTCGGCAATCCATAAACCTTCGCCACCGGCAAAGTTGATGAGCACCCAGCCCTCGTTTTCGTCGGCAAACATGTGCGAGTTGCCGCCGTAAGTGGAATAGCCATATTCGTTGATCAGCGCGCCGATAATTTCAACCGCTTCGCGAGCGGTCCGCGCGCGCTCCATCGCGATTCGTGAGAGATCGCTGTACTGCGGTCCGGTTTGCGGGTTCGGCGTCATGGCCACCAGCTCGGGTCGCGAAGGTGACCAGACATCTCGGGCGGCGACATTGTGCTCATTCAGGCCGCCATTGGTCAGCGGGGGTGGGAAGCCCTCGTACTCCGAATAGTTCATGGTCAGATAACGCGCGGTGCGCGCTACCTGAGGAATTGTCGTGAATTGGCCCGGCATGAACGCGCGCTCGTTGACGCCCACCGTGATCACGCTGCCGTCTGGGAATGTTTGTGCGGGAACCACCTCGAGCCAGTGGCTGGAGCCTTCATCACCCGATCCA
>Ga0181573_10003170_pt1 | contig 14748 bp, 13 predicted proteins | sample 101ome_25_FD_148643 | JGI IMG/M metagenome (GOLD analysis project Ga0181573, IMG submission 148643) | Coastal salt marsh microbial communities from the Groves Creek Marsh, Skidaway Island, Georgia - 101409BT metaG (spades assembly) | ecosystem: Environmental > Aquatic > Marine > Intertidal zone...
GTCATTATCGCGGTGGCGAAATTCATCACGCTGACGTTAACCGGCATGAAGGTATCCTCCCAAGCTAAAAATGCGGGTAGCCCTGATGGCAGCAACCCACTTGGGCGAATCATCAATGTCTATCGTGAAAATGAAGGTGTCGATTCAGAGACCCTACAACTGAAAATCGACGAGGCGATCCTCAAGGAACAGCCCAGCATTAATCGGTTCATCGGGTTTATTAAAATCATCTCCATGGTCGCCCCGCTACTGGGACTGCTGGGTACTGTGATCGGGATGATCGTGACCTTCCAGGCAATCACCCTCTTCGGCACAGGCGACCCCAAAACAATGGCTGGAGGTATCTCGCAGGCATTGATAACGACGGTTCTTGGTCTTGTTGTAGCCATCCCAACGGTTTTGCTGCACTACTTCGTTAACAGTCGAGCTCAAGGAATTATGCAGATCCTAAATGAGCAAAGTGGTGGTTTAATCGCTGAGCATGCTGAAAACGCAGGTAAGTAAAGGACGTAGGGTTCATCAATGATCGAAGAAATAATCATTGCGATAAGGACCTTCATGGAGGCAGGCGGCGACGTGCTTTATTTGATCGCCGCTACGACCTTTCTGATGTGGGCCATTATTTTTGAACGCTTCATGTTCATTTCCGGTGAGCACAAGCGAGATGTGAGCGATGCGGTCAATTACTGGGAGGGCCGAGCTGAACGGAGTTCATGGAACGCCCGTATGATCAGGGAACGACTAATTTCAGAAGTTGGCGAGCGGCTTAAAGCGAACATGGGACTCATCAAGACTCTGATCGCTTTGCTGCCGCTCCTTGGACTTCTAGGGACAGTCACTGGGATGGTTCAAGTGTTCGAGGCGATGACCTACTCTGGAGGCAATGCGCGCTCAATGGCTGCGGGTGTCTCGGCTGCAACTATTCCAACGATGTCGGGAATGGTCGCAACGCTCTCAGGAGTACTGGCCAACTCGTTCCTGACGAGCCGGGTCGAGACCGAGTCTCACTTTCTAGAAGACACCTTAACGTCCGACCATTAACGAACAGATCGACTGAGATAGCTAATGCGAAGATCTAGACAAACGGAATCTGAAGAAAAAGTTGCTGACCTGACACCCATGTTGGACGTGGTGTTTATCATGCTCATTTTCTTTATCGTCACTGCGACATTCATCAAAGAAACAGGGGTTGAAGTTAACCGCCCTGATACTCAAACCGCTGAATTGAAAAAGACCGTATCCCTGCTGGTTGGCGTTGGATCCGACAGCGGTATTTGGATCGACAAGAAAAAGGTTGACGTGCGAAATGTACGCCCTTTGATGGAACGTCTTCACGCTGAGAACCCCAAGGGGGGACTGGTGATTCAGGCAGACTCTGTATCAAAGGTCGAAAAAGTCTTGGCCATCATGGATTCGGCGAGACAAATTGGTATCACGCAGGTCGCGATTGCGTCTGAAGAACCCTAGGTAGAGGTGCAACTTAATGGCAACGGTCATTCGACTAGGATTATCAACCATCGTCGGCGTCATCGTGACGCTGGGTTTGTTTTACTTGATGCAGTACCTCATTCAAGGTGCAGATAGCGCGCTTACCGAAGACAAGGTCGGCAACCTCGTCGACTTTGTTCGTGTGAAGCAGGAGCAGCAAGTAGAGACGAAACAGCGTAAACCGAAGAAGCCGCCACCACCAGATGAGCCTCCCCCCGACGTTCCACCCCAGAATTTCAATGTGAACGTCGACAGTACTGGCTTCAACATGTCCAATGTGGATTTATCGGTTGACGTTCAAGTGGGTGCTGGCGGGTTTGGTATTTCAGATGGTGAGTATTTGCCTATCGTGAAAGTAGCGCCCCAGTATCCAAGACGGGCTTTGTCCAGAGGACTAGCGGGTTGGGTGATCGTGGAGTTTACGGTGACCGAAGCGGGTACGGTGCGTGATCCGATTGTTGTCTCGAACTGTGCGTACATTCCAAACGCGAGAAATCCTGCGGAGTGTGAAGATAAGCCTAATAGTGTGTTTGATAGTTCAGCGAAGAAGGCTGCGTTGAAGTTTAAATACAAGCCGAAGGTGATTGATGGCGTCCCGGTTGAGACGGCGGGCGTGCAGAACAGAATCAAGTTTGAGCTGGCAGAGGGATAGAATGAATAATCTAATCGTGGGCCTCAAGCAGGCAAAGGCATTAGCATCAGCCGTGCTGGGAGTCCTTGCAGTGTTCTCATTGGCGTTCGGCAATATAGCAATCGCCGAAGAGAAAAAGAAGAAGCCTCGACGCGTTCCAGCCATCAGTCAATCCTTGTACAAGCAGATTTCTGAAGCTCAAATTATGATTGACCCTGATTCTGTTCCAAGAGAAGAGGGTGAGCCCGCGCCGGAGCCTAAAGGTACGCCTCAGGATGGCATTAACCTGCTGCTTGAGCTGACAAACAAGAGGAAGCTGAACTCAAACGAGCTTTCACAGATCTGGAATCTGTTGGCGTTTGGCTACTACACCATCGAGGACATGGATGGCACCCTCAATGCTTATGAGCAAGTGCTTGCTGCGGGTCGTCAAGGCATCATCATGGAGTCCTTGGAGACGAACGCGCTCCGAGCGTTGTTCCAGTTGTATTACCAGCGCGAGGAGTATCGCAAGTCACTCAGCTACATGGACCGCTGGGAAGCGTTAACCCAGCGAAAAGACGCGGGGGTAACCTACTTACGTGCAACTGCCCACTACCAATTAGAAGAATTCAGAGAATCGCTTAAATGGGCGATTGAAACTGAGAACATTGCCACAGCAGATGGAAAAGAACTGAAAGAAAACTGGATTTACTTGCAAGTGGTTCTGTATAACGAGCTTCAAGACATCGACAATGTAATCCGCGTGCTTGAACGAATGGTGGTCACTTGGCCAAAGAAGCAATACTGGATGCATCTAGCCGGGATGTATACGGAAAAAGAATGGGACGACCAAGCACTATCTGCCTACTATGCGATCTACACACAGGGATTGTTGGACAAAGACTCTGAAATTGTAATGCTCTCGCAGCGGCTTCTGAACGCAGAAGTTCCGTTCGAAGCGGCATCGGTGTTGGAGGCAGGCATCGACGCAGACATTGTTGAACAAAATGAGAAAAATCTCAGGCTCTTAGCAACCTGCTACACCCTAGCGCAAGAAATGACCAAGGCGATTGAGGCTTGGCGCCGAGCAAGCGAGTATGCTGAAGATGGAGACATCTTCTATCGATTAGCGCAGGCGCTGGCGCAGCAAGATCGCCACGAAGAAGCGGTCAAGGCCTACGACAGGGCGCTCGAAGATGATGACCTGAAGGATCCCTCAGATGCGCACTTCTGGTTAGCGATATCCCACATGCAGTTGTCTAACTGGGATCTTGCTACGAGTGCGTTTCGATCTGCAGCGAGGCTTGACGATAAGATGGCAAAGCAATCTCGTCAGTACATTCGTTACATAGCCGGCGAGAAACGTCGGCTGGCAGCCCTGAAGGAGATGCTTGAGGGCTAGCGTTCCAGACAGTGGATATGAGTTAAAAGACCGGCTTAGGCCGGTTTTTTATTAACGGTTGTTCAATTTCTGGGTCAATGATTGTTATAGGTGACTGAAGAGTAGGGGTACGTAGCCTATAACTGCTCCGTTCGAAGCTGTTCCGGGCTTTCGGATGATCGGGACTGAAGCATTAATTTTGGGCGCTAGCGTCCACTGCAATACGTTTGACTGTGCGGTACCTCTCGAAATTTAGATTGAACTCGACGTCCTCAATAGCTTGCAGCTTGACTGCACATTCCCGTTCAGAGTCGTGTTGGCAGTTACTAAATTTGCAATGCAAAGATGCTTCTTCGATTCGATTGAAGACGCGTGAAATGGTCTCAGCATCGTAATAGATTTGCATCTCGCGCACGCCAGGCGAATCGATAAGCAACCCTCGATCCTCAGTCAGCTTAATCATCTGCCGGCGTGTTGTTGTGTGCCTTCCCTTATCGTCAAATGCTCTGACCGGCTGGGTCGTCATGACGGTGTCTCCTGCTAGGGTGTTGGTCAGGGTAGATTTTCCTGCCCCAGATAAACCGATCATAGTGTTTGTGTAGTTTGGCGCCAGGAAAGGCCGCAGCAATGCGATGGTATTCGCATCGTGCGCGTTGATTGTGATGATAGGGGTATCGAGTGCGACTGCTCGAATGGCTTCCTCATAGGGTTCAGCAGTGTCCACTAAATCGGCTCTCGTGAGCACTAGCACTGGTTCGATACCGCTTGCCCATGCCGCGGCCAAGAATCGTTCCATGCGCGCCACATTAAACGTTCGATCCATCGCAGCGAGGATGAAGACGTGGTCTACATTGCTTGCAAGCGGCTGTCGCGTCTTGCGGGGCCCAGAGGCTATTCTGGATAGTAAAGAGGTTCTGAAGCAAACCCCGGTGATGGTCAGATTTCTGTCCGGGTGAGTGTCGAGCCCGACCCAGTCTCCAACGGCTATTTGAAGCGCTTTGTTTGCGACCTGAGAGTCGACGGTTTCAAAACCGGTAGCGGTTTGGACATCAATGCGCTTGCGGTGGACACCGGTAATGCGACCAAAGCTGTTTAAGTCTGTTGGTAGATGGGCTTGCTCTTCGCTTGGAACACGATCGAACCAGTGCGTAAATCCCCATTCATCAAGGTTCATTATGCGTTTGTCCTTGACGCTCTGCTCAGCAAGCCACGCACAATGGGCAGCAGGACAATGAGCAGCGTGATGACGGCTAGGGTGATAAACGCAGGACGTTCCAGAAAGAAACTGAGTTCACCGTCGCTCAGCAGGAGCGTTCTACGTAGATTGTCTTCTAGCAACCCACCCAGAATGAACCCTAGTAGCAACGGCGCCATGGGGTAACCTCCCCATCTGAGTATCAGCGCGGAGACAGCGATCCCTGCTAGCATGAAGAGATCGCTAGAGTTAAAGGAGACCAAATAAACGCCGGCGACCGAGAACATCAGGATGAGTGGCGCGAGGAGTGATCTGGGAATGATGAGTATGCGAGCAATGTAGGGAATCAGCGGTAGATTGAGAAAGAGAAGTATTAAGTTGCCGATATACATCGAGATCACGACAGACCAGAACAGACTTGGCATTTCGATATAGAGCTGCGGTCCAGGTTGGATCCCGTAAGCAATGAGAGCACCGAGTAAGATGGCGGTGGTTCCAGAACCAGGGATGCCCAAGGTCAAAAGCGGGACGAAGGAGCCCGTGCAAGCCGCATTGTTGGCGGCCTCGGGAGCTGCCAACCCTCGGGCATTGCCGCGACCCATTGCCGTCTCGGATGGTTTCGGGAAGGTCTTCTCTAACCCATAGGCCAGAAAGGACGCCATCGTTGCCCCAGCACCGGGTAACGTTCCAACGAAAAACCCGAGGATAGACCCTCTGCCGACAGCTGGTGCCATGGTGCTGGTCGTTGCTCGGCCAAGCGCCAATGAGCGTAGTCCAAACGAGGGCCCTCGCTCTATCTGCGATCTAGCTTTGGCAGCCATATAAACCGCCTCGGTCATTGCGAATGTTCCCATCGCAAGGACGAGAAAGCTAATGCCATCCATGAGTTCCATTGATCCAAAGGTAAATCTGGGCAAACCAGAAGCCCGATCTGTTCCAACCGTAGCAAGGCTAAGACCAAGCAGCACCATTGCCAGTGCTTTTAGGTGATCACCTTCCTCGGCGAATGCGAAAACAAGCGACAGGCCTAAAACCATTAGCATGAAATATTCTGGAGACTGAAATGCCAGGGCGAACTCAGCAAGTTGTGGTGCGAGGATCATCAGTAGCATCACGCCGACGGTTCCACCAATGAACGAAGCATAAGCGGCGATGGCCAAGGCTTTGCCTGGCTGTCCTTCACGAGCCATGGGATAGCCATCAAAGGCAGTCGCGACTGTTCCAGCGACCCCAGGAGCATTCAGCAAGATAGACGAAGTCGAGCCACCAAAAATTGCGCCGTAATACACGCCAGCAAGCATCATGATGCCGCTCTCAGGCGCCAGAGAGTAACTCACGGGGATCAGTAGAGCGATGGCGGAAATGGGGCCCAGACCAGGAAGCATACCGATCAACATGCCCGATAGGCAGCCTACGGCAATGAGAAGGAGGTTAAAGCCAGAGAACGCGGTTCCTACACCGATCATTAGGCCCTCAAGCATTAAGGCCCCCCTATCCAAGTGCCAGCAGGTAGATAAATGCCAATGCTATTGAACAGTCCCGCCAAGAGCAGTGGCACACCCACGCAGACGCCCATGAAGCCAAGAGGTTGTCGGTAGCCAAGGATCCAGGCTGTAGCGGTAAGAAAGCCCATACTTGCAAGAGTGAAACCGAGCACATCGATTGAGACTACATAAAGCCCAAAGGAGAAGACAGTCCCTGCGAGGGGCGCAATCCGAGCCGGTGTCGGGACGAGCGCCTCGGTGTCAGATTGAACAGTCCTGTCGATGCGCGTCTCAACCTTTAATCGCGATTGCGGTAGCTGTAGCAGGGTTTTGACTATCTGAATGATGATAACTGCAAGTGCGATGACCCCTACGATCGAAGGTAAGGTGCGGGCCGTCATGAGTTCTCCCACAGACCACGGGTCCAATTCAATGTCTTGGATAGCAAAAACGTAGTAGGTGAAGTACAGCAGTAGCAGCGTCGTCGGTAGCCAGGATTTCATCCGGCCAGCTTACCCTGATTCGGCCTCCAAATAACCCACGGTTTCCATAAGCGCTTTGATTTGAGTCTCCTGCTCCGTCAGGAAAGTCGTGAACTCGTCACCAGCGATGAAGTGTGGTTGCCAGCCATTCTTTTTGCGAATGGCGTCAAAGTGGCTTGAATCTACGGCTGCCTTAAGCGTTTGAACCAACCTATCGTAGGACGCGTCGCTGGTTGTCTGATGCGCAAAGAAGCCGCGCCAGTTGGCAAAGGTCAAATCAAAGCCTTGGTCAATGAGGGTAGGAATGCCCGGCGCAGACGCAACAGGCCGCTCAGCTGTCACAGCAATTATCCGGAGCAGCCCCGCTCTGTGTTGGCCGATTGCCTCACTGAATCCTGTAGACAAAACATCGATTTCTTTGGACGCAAGACTAGCGGCTGCTTGGCCGCCGCCATCGTAGGCGAGGTAGCGGACCTTCAACGGATCTATGCCGGCCAACTGCAGAGCTCGAGCGAGTACGAAGTGATCCGTATCACCCCGAACCGACCCACCGCCAGCGAGAGTGCGCCTGGGCGCCTGCTTAAAGCGCTTTACTAAATCCTCAAATGATCGAATACCTGAATCTGGGTGGACCGCGAAGCAGCTGTAATCGCTGATGACGCTAGCAACAGGCCGTAAGTCGCGGAAAGTTTGCGGGAATACACCCTGCAGAGATCGCACGATGATGGGCGTCGAGCTAATTAAGAGGGCATACCTGTACCGGTTGGGGTTCCCGATAAATTTGGCTAGCGCGCGCCCGCCACCACCTCCTGACAAGTTTTCGAAGGTGACTTGCTTTGCAATCCCGGCTTGGTCCATGGCGAGCCCAACCGCTCGTGCGGTTGAATCCCATCCACCCCCCGGGCCGGCAGGGATCAGGAAGTGAATTTGATCTTGAGGTTCATCTGCAAGCGTCGATGTCCCGATCAGCAGTAGTGCGGCATTGATCACATAGCGAAGCAATCGTTTCATGGTTACAGCGAGCGGAGCGTTGCTTCAAAAGCCCAATCTAGCCATTGGGTTAGTGTTTCAAGGTCGGTCGATTCCACAGTGGCGCCGCCCCAAATACGTAGTCCCGGAGGCGCATCTCGGTAGGACGCGATGTCATAAGCTGCATCTTCACTCTCGAGTGAGCCAGTCAAACGCTTGACGAAGGCGCCTTGCTCATCTTTCGATAGCGCGACAAATCGCGGGTCGATGATTTTCAGGCAGATGGCGGTGTTTGATCGCGTGGGTTCACTCTCCGCTAGAAAGGTGACCCAATCGGCGTTCTCGACCCACTTCGCGATCACCGAAAGATTCTTCTGGCTGCGCTGAATGAGCCCCTCTAGGCCGCCAAGGCGCTCTGCCCAAAGAAGCGCATCGATGTGATCCTCGACTGCGAGTAGCGATGGAGTGTTGATGGTCGAGCCTTCAAAAAGATCGAGGGTGACCTTTCCGGCTTTGGTGAGCCTAAAGATTTTGGGCAGCGGGCGATCGGGGGTAAATGACTCCAGTCGATTGAGTGCCTTGGGTGATAACACCAGCATGCCGTGAGCGCCTTCTCCACCCATTACCTTTTGCCAGGACCAGGTAACAACATCGAGCTTTTCCCACGGTAATTCCATCGCAAATGCAGCCGAGGTTGCATCACAGAGGGTTAATCCTTTGCGATCGTCGGCAATCCACTGGCCATCAGGGACGCGCACACCGGATGTTGTGCCATTCCAGGTGAAGACCACATCCCGCTCTTTCGAATCGATCAGAGATAAATCGGGTAGCTGGCCATAGTCGGCACCAAAGTAACGTACGTCATCGAGTTTCAGATGCTTCTCGATGTCTGTTTTCCATCCGGATCCAAAGCTCTCCCAATGGAGAACGTCGACGCCTCGTGCGCCTAGCAATGTCCACATCGCCATTTCAAAGGCACCGGTGTCCGATGCCGGTACAATTCCGACCACGTAGTCATCAGGAACTTGGAGGATCTGCTTCGAGTGCTCGATTACAGCTGCGAGGCGAGATTTTGGTCCTTTTGCTCGATGCGATCGACCGAGAGAATCGGTCTGAAGCTGCGCTAGGTTCCAGCCCGGTCGTTTGGCGGTGGGCCCTGATGAAAAACAGGGATTGTTGGGTTTTAGATCAGGCTTGGTCATTGAAATGTCAGTCGATGGCTTAAGTTGGTGGAGTATACGGGATGGGCTTTCGGGTGTCCCAGAATTAAGCGATGACTCCCAAAGATGGACTGACCGAGCAACGTCTGCTCATCCCTCTTTGCTTTACCCAAGCGGACCGGCTGATCTTGCTTTGATCGGGAAACTAGATGGAGTGGCTAGGCCTAGGTTGTTCGCTGTGCTTGAGTGGTTCCTGTGCTTTTCTCTTGTGCGCTGTTCGTCTTGTCTGCGTTGGTCTTTGCCCTGGCTCTATGATTTACAGTAAGCGGTGCAGAGAATCTGAGGCTGACGATGGGCAAACGTTGCATCCTTAAAGCGTGTCCTTTAACGATTGATGGCGCTTATTTTTCTTGCCAGCTGCGTGCCTTAGTCGAGTTTCAGCACGGTAAAATAGGGAAAAAGGCTGGATCAATCCTGCTAAGCAGCAATCTTGTCGAAAGAGGGCGAAATGAGAGATCAAAACTATGCGTGACCACATCCGCTTAGCGCTGATGATGGCATCAACCGCGATGTTCACGCTCGCAGGCTATGAGTTAATGCGTTCCGCCTCCACGGTGTTGTTTAAGCAGACCTATGGAGCGGAGAACTTGCCAATGGTGATGGCGGCGATGCCGTTCGTCATGTTTGTAGGGGTGTGGGGTTACGGGCGGTTGCTTTCGGCAGTCGGACCTCGACGCACGTTAAACACCACTACGCTATTAGCTGCGGGCGTTATTTTAGTGGCCTGGGCACTGTATCGAGCTGGGATGGTTTGGATGACGCCCATTCTTTTTTTGGTCAAAGAATTTTATGTGGTCCTCCTCATTGAGCAGTATTGGAGCTACATGAACTCGAGGTTTACGCCTGAAGCTGCAAAGCGATTGAATGGGCCGATTACGGGTGTCGCAGGACTAGGTAGTGTCGCCGGCGGGTGGGCGGTTTCGCAGCTTGCGGTCCCGCTCGGTACCGATTTACTCATACCACTGGCTGCAGTGGCGCTGTTTCCTTCGGCTTGGCTAGCCAATCGTACGTATGCTCGCTTCGGTGAACCTCGACCAGAGCAAACGAGCGTTGAACCAGCCGCGGCAAGTGTCCCAGCGAGCAAGGCGGATCCGCTGGGATGGCAGACCATTACGCAATCCAAACAACTTGCTGCACTACTGGCCGTTGTCCTAGCAACCCAGATCATCGCCGCGGTGCTTGATTTCAAGTTTCAAGGCCTGCTGTCCGAAGCATTTGCTGGTAGGCCTGACGAAGAGACGGCGTTCCAAGGGCAATTTTGGTTTTATTTAAATAGTGCTGCTGTCACATTTCAGTTTGTCTTAACCCCGCTGCTCCTATCGCTTTTGGCATTGAGGGTGGTTCACCTATTAATGCCGCTGGTTCATTCCGCTGTCATTTTGTGGGCGATCGTTGATCCTTCGGTAGTATCGGTTGGAGCGGCGTTTTTCTTGTTTAAGATGTTTGATTACTCGCTGTTTAGGGCGTCAAAGGAACTCATTTACTTGCCGCTCAGTTTTGCGGCGCGATACCGAGCCAAGGAGTTTATTGACGTTTTTGGATATCGCACCGGAAAGGGAGGGTCATCGCTCGTTGTGCTCGGTCTGCAGAAGCTTGGGATTGCGATGATGAATTATTACTTGATGATTGCGTTGGCGTTCGTGTTGATTTGGTTGGCTCTGGTTATACCGCTTACGGCTCAAGCATCTCAAAGTGCTGAATTGTCTGAGCCGTAAATGGCCGTTTGTCGAGCTCGATTGCAGAGAGGTAGATGATCAGTGAAACACGCACACCGACACTTGCTATCAATTCAGACATTTCTGCGTTAGAAAACCGCTGTTTTCGATGGTCAATGAACAGGATCTTCGGTGAGTGATAGATAGCAACTGCGAGCGCGAAGCGCGCGCGTGATTCTTGTGAGAATGGCGATCCCGTAACACTAACTTTGTTGTTGAGGCCGTGAGGTAAAGCGCGAACCTGCTGATCAATGCCAACAGATGCGAGGCTCTGCCACGCTCTGTCAATGTTTGGGTTGAGTTCGAAAGTGGATAGTTGATCGATCACGCTTGCCGTGGTTAGTGGTAGCTCGAAATTGCAGAGCGTCCAGCACGAATGGAATTGCTCATCCTGAGTGGATAGTTGCGCGGCCAGGTCAAAAAGCAGGCGTCGATCACATTGATCGAGCGATTGGTGAATGGTGAACGGCAGCGTCTTGGTATCAAGCCAAGCCAAGCGAGCAGCAGTGTCTGTCGCCCCGTTTTGGTATGGAGCTTCGGAACGGCCTTTGTTCGGGACGTTGTTATGGCTGTTGCCATGACAGTCGTTCTGGCCGCTGCGTGGGACTAGCTGTTTGGGGGCAAGCTTGATGCGATGTTTTTGAGCGAGCATTTGATCAGCATCCAGTCCTCTCGTTTGGCTCGTAGGACTGCGTACAACTTGTATCTGCTCCGATGGAGTGGACAGCGTGTGACGAATAAAGTTCTCGAGGTGCAGCCGAAAGATTGCCTGATAGTGGGTGAGTACAAAGAACGTACCCATGCTAATGTTGCCCATGGCGTAGCCGGCAACGATTGATCCCAAAAATAACGACCGCGCGATGGTGGATACGATGCTTTGTTGGGTATCGTCATCGATTCTCGCTAATTGAAGCGAAAGATAGCTAGAGTGCCATAATGCGTTCAGCGTCTGGACCCGTGCGCTTACCAGCGTTTTGATGGAATCTAGGCTAGACCGGGTCACGTGGTGATGCCATAGCAACTTGCGATCAGCATCAAGGATTGCAGCCTTTTGCGGCTCGTCATTGGTCAGCCGCTGTTGCTTGCGAGCGTGACGCCGGGTCGTCAATGTAATGAGTGCGGCATCTAATGCGAGCAGGGGAATGGTAATGATCCATTGGGCGCCCATCACAATCGTTACAAGAGGAAGGATGAAGAGGGCGTAGGCGCTCAATCGATCCTTGTCTCTCAGTGATGAATTGAGCTCAACCTGTTCACGTTCGCTTTGCACCGAATAGGGTCGGTCTCTACCAATCGAATCGTTGGTGGTGGCTATCGCTATCGGTTGCTCACTGAGAGAAGCCATCTGCGCCTCATCTGAATCGTGGCTTGCCACAGAGCCTGGGTTTGACGAGGTTTCAGACGTCAATTGACCCACTGTCGACTGGCGAACGAGCCGATCTGTGAGTGCGGCCATGACTTGGCCCAAAGCGAAGAGAAAGACTAACCACGCGAGTAGTCCCCAGTGTTGAGAGATCGGTACCCACTCGATCATGGCTTTTAAAATGAATGGCGTGGTCAGCTGACAGGTTGCAAGGATGAGGGTCCATCCGGACAACCACGTCCAATGTTTGGAGTGCTTGGGGGGTGCAATCTTCTGGCGGCTGGTCATGTATTGATGGGTGCTATCACCACTGTGGTGTGTATCGAGATGGTGAGATGTATCGCTGGGTTCACACACGATGACGATACCTGAGAAGGCGCGATTCACTTCATTGGTTGAGACCCAAGCTCGCCCAATGGCTGGATTGTCGATGAGATAGCCGTTTGCCGTGACGGCCCAAAGGACCACCCAATGATCGAGGTTCCAATGCAGAATGGCTGGGCGTTTAAGGCGAGCAAGCTCGTCCATCGCGACTCTACATGGGCTGGCCGACAAACCAACAAGCATTGCCAGATCGACCATTTCTGCAGCGGTTGCCGGGTGCGCCACCGCGGGTAGATTGGTGAACTCGCTTGAGAGAGGGTGAAAATAGTGCGCCACCATGGCGAGACAAGTTGGCCCACAATCCGATGAATGTCGTTGACGCAAGCTCGCTGGCAGTTTGGATTGAATAAAAGGGTAACGAAACATCTCAACGACCATTCAGAATCAATACCAGTGGCGGGTCCAACTGGTCCATGTATCCAATAGCCACTGAACCGCAGTGAATTCCGGATGAGGGAGGCTGGCGGTGACCCATTCCCCTGGACTTAACTGAGCGCCCTTCATCGCTTGCCTGTCATCCCACTCGAGAGTCAATCTGCCTCTCGGTTCCAAGTGCGGCGAGGAATCGAGTGAGCTTGTGGATACGGGAAGGCTGCGCTCGATACGAACGATGCGAGCGTTGATCCATTCAATGATCTCTGCGTCTTGATTTGCTCGTGAAAGCTGCAATTCAGATCCGAGTGATACTTCACCCAGCAGATTCGTTGGAACGACAAAGCTTGCTGATAAAGCCAGCGGCGTAGGGGTCACTGTGATAAGGGGTTGTCCTTTGAAAACGGCTTCGTTTCCGCCCACATGCAGAGTGGTGATCAGAGAGGGATGGTCTAAGCGGATGGAGTGACGAAGCGAGGCCAGCGTTTCTCCTAATTGTCGCTTCAATTCAGTTCTATCGGCCTGCAGGACTCGTTGTTGTTGCCTATATCGGCCTAATCGCTCTTTTGTTTGAAAAGGCAGCGCTGCCATTTGTGCTTTGAGTTCAATCAGGCTGGTCTGAATCGCTGCTCTTCGGTCAATGACTTGGTGGGCTCGCTCATAGCGCGCAATGTATTCCAGCGGAGTAATCAGTCCTGATGCCCTGGCCTTCTTCAGGGCGCGAACGGGTGCTTCGTACTCCGCTGACAGTCGAGTGAAATTGGTTAGTCTGGGTTTGATCTGTGTAATGGAGCGTGTCAGTGATTCCGTCGTCGCCCGGTGGTTCCTAATCGCTAGATGAGCAGCTTCCTCAAGTTCTAGTAACCGGTTATCAAGGATGCTGAGTGAGTGACGAATCGCCTCGAAGCGTTGCTGAAGCACTGGGGACCGGTCTCGTTCAATGACAGCGAGAAGGTCGCCCGATGCAAAGTACACTCCACTTGTAGCTTTAATGTGAGTCACTTGGCCATTGAAAGGCGCCCGCAGAGTCCGTTGCTTTGGGTCTTGAATTTGACCCTGTACGATCGTGTGCCGAGGAATGGGAATCAGCGCTGCACCCATGATGACTCCCATTGCTAAGATCCATGCTAGCCAGCTTGATCTTTTCTGAAAGTGAGTTTCAGGGCTCAAATGGGTTGCGGTCAGGTATTGGCGAACTGCCTCAGGGCGAAAAAGGCTTCGCGGAATTTGCATAGCAAGTAGTCTTCGAGTGGGTTCAGCGAGCGTGGCAGAAGTTCGGTTCAGCAATGCAAGATTTCGCTTGGCTTGAGTGGAGTGGGTGCGCAATAACGCGTGCGTTTCCTTTCCATGCGGCTCCGTTGCGACAGGTTGCAATGTTCCGTTATTTAGTGCGATAAGGTCGCTTTGCCAAGAGGGGATGCGTGGATGAGTGCAGTCAATCGAACTGGACAGCTAGCAGGCAAGGTGGCCCTGGTTACGGGAGCCAGTCGTGGCATTGGAGAGGCGATCGCCTACCGGTATGCGGCTGAGGGCGCAAAGGTGATTGTGACCGCGCGTACCTTAAACGATGGTGACCACCAGTTCCCGGGCGGTGTGGCTGAAGTGGCAGATCGAATTAGGGCGGCGGGTGGTGATGCGTTGGCAATACAAGCCGACCTCGCGCGCGCCGATGACCGTCAGCGAACCATTCATGAGGCAGAGGCTGCGTTTGGCTACGTTGACATACTTGTCAACAACGCTGCGGTAACCTATTTTCGCCGCGTGGAGTCTTTTAGCGAGAAACATTTTCAGTTGATGTTTGGGGTGCAAGTAGAAGCGCCATTTCACCTATCCCAATTGGTGATGCCTGGCATGAAGCAGAAAGGCGGGGGTTGGATCATCAACGTTAGTTCTCACGCAGCGATTCATCCAGAGCTCGATGGGCCTGCAAGGGGTGGCACTGTGTACGGCATGTGTAAGGCTGCGCTGGAACGAATGAGCACGGGGCTGGCTTCAGAGGTGGTCGATGACAAGATTGCCGTTAATGTGATTTCACCAGGATTGGTCGCAACCCCCGGAGTCATGCACCATAAGCTGATTAAC
>Ga0181573_10003175_pt1 | contig 14735 bp, 3 predicted proteins | sample 101ome_25_FD_148643 | JGI IMG/M metagenome (GOLD analysis project Ga0181573, IMG submission 148643) | Coastal salt marsh microbial communities from the Groves Creek Marsh, Skidaway Island, Georgia - 101409BT metaG (spades assembly) | ecosystem: Environmental > Aquatic > Marine > Intertidal zone...
AAAAAGGATCTGATTGGAAAAAAGAAAAGCAGAAAAGCTACCGTTTCTCCCACCGTTCGCGGCACAGCTCGTGCTCGGCCTACATCCCTCCTGTTCGCCAAAGAGTTCATCGTCGAGCGAGCGCATCGGGCGCGGCTACCTACGCCGCTGCAGTCGTCGGCTCGAGGGCGCACATGAAGATCGACGACGAGGAGGCCGCCGTGGTGAACGATGCGGTGGAGGAGCTGGTGGAGGCACTCAAGGACGGGACCATGAAGTTCGACGAAGTCGCCGAGGTGAGCACATACGCACACACAAAAAAACAAAACAAAACACGCACACACGAGAGAGCGATGATGGTGGGTGGCCTGCGCCTCTTCCGTTCAAGCCGTAAAACCTGAGAGTGGCGGCCGGCTGGCGCCTTCTTCCGTCCAAGCTAGTAATTATCATTTACCCCGTACCGCTCGCTTTTTTCTCCGCATAGTTTGTCACAGAGAGCGTGAAGGACGGGGAGTACAGCGCGGCCGCGGGCCAGGACATCACGCGGCGCGTGAACTCAGCCCACGCCGCCTCGGAGGCCACCGAGCTCAAGGCCGAGTTCAGCAGAGGGGGTTTGACCGCGGGCGACGTGCGCGAGGCCGTCGAGGACGCTGTGGCCGAGGGCGATTACACGCGCGCCGTGGCCGATGAAGTCCTTAAGCTGGTCCTTGGGAACGCGGCCAAGCCCACGCCACCGCGCATCGTGTCGCAGGGCAAGCCGCCGCCGCCGACCACCCCGAGGCCGGCCTCCGCGGTTCCGGCTCCGCCGGCTGCGCCCGTGTCGAGCCAGGCGTCGGCCTCAGTGGAACGGGAAGCGGCCGACATGATGACCGAGATCACCGGGGGCATGGAGCTGAGCGAGGCCATCGAGCTCGTGGACGAGGCCACCGCCGACGGCGACTACACTAAGTCGAAAGGCGCCGCCATCAAGGCAAGGGTCAAGGAGCTCTACGCCGCCGCGAACGTCGGAGGCACACCCGCAGCAGCACCGGCAGCACCGGCAGCGGCGGGAGCGGCAGCGACGTACAAGCCCCCCGCGGCGCTGCAGATCAAGTCGCCCCCACCCCCGCCCACGGCACCGGCGAAGAAGCGGTTCTCTCTCTTTGGGAGCGCCAAGCCCGCAGCCCCCACGCCGCCGCCCCTCGTCTCGCAGGCCAAGCCGCCGCCCCCTCTGACCACGCCCTCGTCGGGCGCAGCGAGTGCGGGTAAAAGCAAGCGCGCCACGGAGGTGGGGGACGAGATCGCGGCGCGGGTCCTCAGGGCCTTCGTCGAGTCCGAGACGAGGGACATCATGGAGGAGATCAAGGGTGGCATGTCGCTGGATGAAGGCCTGGAGCTCGTCGAGGACAGCTGCGCGGAAGGCGACTACACGCGCGCTCAGGCCGACGGCGTCAAGCGGCGCCTCCGGGAGCTGTGTGGGTTGCCACAGCCAGAGGAGGTCACGCCCGCCGCCGCTACCGCCGCTGCTGCGCCGGTGGCCGCGGTGCCAGCGGCGGCGTCAACGGCGGCTGCTGCTGGAGGCGGCCGGGCGTCGGCTTCAGTGGAGCGGGAGGCGGCCGACCTGATGACCGAGATCACCGGGGGCATGGCCCTTGAGGAGGCGGTGGACATGGTGGAGGAGTCGGTGGCCGAGGGGGACTTCTCCGAGGCCAAGGGCGCCGCCATCATCGCGCGGGTGAAGGAGCTCTATGCCGCGGCAGCGACCGGAGGTGCCGCGAAGCAAACCGCTGCGCCCGTGGCCGCGACGACGGCTTCGTTGGCTTCCGCCGAGGTTTCTGCCATTGCGCCCCCGCCCACAGCACCGGCGAAGAAGCGGTTCTCTCTCTTTGGGAGCGCCAAGCCCGCAGCCCCCACGCCGCCGCCCCTAGTCTCGCAGGCCAAACCCGCTCCTCCTCCCGCGGCGGCTCCGGCCTCGCACGGCGGCCGGCCGTCGGCGTCGACGGAGCGCGAGGCGGGCGAGGTATGGGGCGAGATTGAGGCGGGCATGAGCGTGGCCGACGCGCTGGAGCTCGTCGAGGCGGGGATGGTGGACGGCGACTACACCCGCGCGATGGGCGACGGCATCATCGCCATCGTCACCGCGAAGGCAAAAGCCAAGGGCCTGGCCATGCCGCCCGCGTCCAGCGGTGGAAGCGGTGGCGGCGGCGGTGCAATCTCGTCGCCGAGTGGCGCCTCGCCACCGAGCAGCGCATCGGTGGAACGGGAGGTGGCGGAGGTGTGCGGCGAGGTGCAGCGGGGCCTGCCCATGGTCGAGGCCGTCGAGCTCGTCGAGGCGGGCGCCGCGTCGGGGAACTACACGCCCGCCAAGGCCGCCGCCGTTCTCGCCCGCCTGAAGGAGCTCGCCGCAGCGGGGCCCGAATACGTTGCAGCGGCGGCAGCGGCGGGGGCGGTGGCCCGGGGCGCGTCCAAGGGCCGCGGCGGGTCGTCGAGCCGGCCGTCCACAAGCCAGAGCCGCCCCTCGGTCTCCCTTGGGCGGAGCGGGCTCGGGATCCTGTCGTCCTCGATGGGCCGCGGCGCGAGCGCGAGCCGGGCCGACAAGCCGTCGCAGGCGTCGGCGTCGGCGTCGGCTCCCGCGGCCTCGAAGAAGCGCTTTTCCTTGTTTGGCTCGTCCAAGCCCAAAGAGCCAAGCAAGGAAGATAAGAAAAAGGCGGCTGCTGAGGAGGCCAGGCTCAAGGCCGCGCAGGACAAGTTGAAGGCCAGCGCTGCTTCCAACGAGGTTGAAATCTCTGGGGCCAACGACGAGACTGTGGCGTCCGCCACCGCCGCCGCCGCCGCCGCCGCCAAAGATGGGGCCACGGGCCTCGCCACAGCGGCCTGCGTGGTCCTCGGAGACGAGGAGGCAGAGCTGCAGTTCGCAGACCTGTGGTCGTCGGTGCAGCAGGGCGGCATCCAGCTCTCCGAGGTGGCCGGGCTCGTGGGCGACGCCGTCGAGGGCGGGGACTATAGCGCAGCCGTGGGCCAGAAACTCGTGGCCAAGATGGCCGCCTGCCACCTCGAGAAAGAGGCGGAGGAGTACGCCGGTGAGGTCACAAAAGGGGAGATGGACGAGGAGGAGGTGGGGGAGATGGTGGACGAGGGCGTGGGCGACGGCGACTACGACCAGGCCCACGCCGACGCCATCAAGGCCAAGGTCAAGGCGCTCCTGGCCCCGAAGGCCGCCCCGAAGGCTGCAGGCAAGGTCACCGCTGCCGCTTCCGCCCCAGCCGTGGCAGCAGCGCCTCCTCCTCCGCCCAAGCCTCCGCCTCCGAGCACGCCGCGGCCGGACGCGGCCACCGCCCCGGCTCCCGCTGCTGCCCCGGCTGCGGCTGCTGCCAAGCCCGCCGAGGCCCGAGTGTCCGAGGCTGTGGAGCGCGAGGCGCAGGAAATGATGCGATCCATCGACGATGGGGGAATGTCGGTGGACGAGGCCTGCGAGATGCTCCAGGAGGCCACCGAGGAGGGCGACTTCTCCGAGGAGCAAGGCGCCGCCATTATTGCGCGTGTGAGAAGGCTCTCAACTGCGCGCAGCGCAGAGGGCGGCGATGCGGCAGCAGCGGCGGCGGCAGCGGCAGCAGCGGCGGCGGTTGCTGAGACCCCTGCGGCGGCGGCGGCGGCGGCGGCTGCTGCTCTCGCCGTGGACGGTGCCAAAGTGGAGCGCGAGGCGGCGGACACGGCGAAGGAGGTGTCCGAGGGCCGCCTGACTCTGGACGAGGCGGTGGAGATGATCGAGGAGTCGGTGGCCGACGGGGACTACTCCAAGGCCACGGGCACCGCCATTATCGCAAAGGTGAAGGAGCTGCACGCCGCGGCAGCGATCGCGAAGAAGAAGGCGGCGGCCACGGCGACCGGCCACGTGGTCGACTTCACGGTGACGCTGGCGGACCTCAGCTTGGACAAGTTCGACGCGGCGATGCGGGCCGCCTTCACTGCGGGCCTCGCCAAGGCCCTGCAGCTGGCGCCGTCGCAGGTGCTGATCACGAGCGTGACCGCGGGCAGCGCGGTCGTTGGCACGCGCGTGGCGGGGCTCCCCGACGCTCATGCCTCGGCGGCCCTGGCAAAGCGGGTCGTCAAAGACGCTGCCAAGCTCGTCGACGCCAAGGTCTTTGGAAAGGCCAAGGTCTCGAGCTCCGGCGTGAAAGCACACTTTGTCGACCCAGCCATGGCCTTTGCGACGGCCTCGGCGGCCACGACGGCCTCGGCGGCGGCCGGCGCGGGGGCCGGGCTCCCTCCCCACCCGACCAAGCGCTTCTCCGTTGCCGTGCCCGCGTCGGCGCCGGTGGCGGAGGTGGCGCCCAAGAAGCGGTTCTCCATGTTCGGGGGCAAGCCGGCGGCCGCCAAGCCCCCCGCGCCGTCGCCCCCCGCGCCGATGATCCCCGCCCTGCCACCAGCCAAGCCCCCTGCCCCCGCCGAACCCAGACCCGCGCCCGCGGCGCCGGCGGCTGCACCCTCGGCGGGCCGGGCGTCGGCCTCAGTGGAGCGGGAGGCGGCCGACCTGATGACCGAGATCACCGGGGGCATGGCCCTCGAGGAGGCGGTGGACATGGTGGAGGAGTCGGTGGCCGAGGGGGACTACACGAGCGAGCAGGGCGCCGCCATCATCGCGCGGGTGAAGGAGCTCTACGCCGCGACGGCGACCGGAGGTGCCGCAAAGCAAACCGCGGCCTTGGCGGAGAAGCCCCCGCCCCCGCCCCTTGCCAACGAGCCCCCGCCCCTTGCCTCTGCGGCGGCGGGAACGGCCGCAGCTGGAGCGGTCGCAGCTGGAGCGGACGCCAAGGTGGAGCGGGAGGCGGCGGACACGATGAAGGAGATTGCGAGCGGGAACCTGTCGCTGGCGGACGCGCTGGCTTTGGTGGAGGAGTCGGTCTACGAGGGGGATTACTCCGAGGCCGAGGGCGCGCAGATCGGCGCCAGGGTGAAGGAGCTTTACGAGGAGGCCAACTCCAAGGCCAAGCCCGCGCCGCCCCCGCCTCCGCCGCCGCCCGCGGCCCAGGTCCCGGCGAAGCGGTTTTCGCTCTTCGGTGGGGGCGCAACCAAGAAAACGACCACGCCTCCGCGGCCCGGGGCCCCCGCGGCGACCCCGGCGACGGCCCCGGCCGAGGCGGCCACGGCTGCGGCGGCGGCCAAGGTGGCTCCGGCCACGGTCGTTGAGGAGACCAAGTCCGAGCCGCGCGGCGTTGTCGAGGAGGCCAAGTCCGACAGCGGGCCGTCTTCCACCAACGGCTCCAAGGTCGAAGCCGAGGTGGCCGACCTTTGGCGCGCGCTCCAGGCAAAGGAAGTTAAGGCCAAGGATGTGGCGGAGATCGTCGCCGAGTCGGTCGCCGACGGCGAGTTCACGGCGAGCGTGGGCAAGGGCATCGTGGCGCTTGTTGAGAAGCTGGCGGCGGGCAACGTGGCCGGAGAGGTTGACAGCCTCTGGGAGATGGTGACGAGCGGCACCATGCAAGCGTCCGAGGTGGCCAAGTACTGCGACGAGGCGGTCGAAGCGGGGGACTACTTTCCGGCCCAGAGTGCCGCGGTGGCCGCCGCGGTGGCCGCCCGAGCCGCCGCTACCAGCGCTTCTTCTTCTTCTTCTTCTTCGGTGACGGCGGCGGCCAAGGGTGGCAGTGCCGAGGCGCCCAACGAAGGGGGCGCGGGGAAGCGGCGGGCGAGCTACGCGGCGCTCGTGGGCAGCGGGGCCGATGCGCTGAGCCCGCGACGGGCATCCAAGGGGGAACTGGCAGCGATGGAGGCGGAGCGGCGGCGCCGGAGCAGCGGCCTCGGCCACGGTGGCGGCGGTGACGGCAGCAGCGGCAAGGACGACGCCTGGGACGCGCCGCCTAAGTGGGAGCTGGGGCGCGGGGAGCGGCCAAAGCCGCTGGTGCGCAAGTCGGTGGCCCTCATCGACCCCCCGGCGGCGGCGGCGCGGGGCGCGGGGCGCGGGCTAGGGTCGCAGGGAGCCGCGGCGGGGGGTGCCGGGTCATCGCGACCGGCGGGACAGAAGCGGAGGGGCAGCACGGGCTACGCCGCGTACCTTCCTCATGGGGGGGAAGAGGGCCAGCAGCCGGCGCCACCGCCGCAGCCGCGGATGACCGCGGCGGAGTTCGGCAAGGGCATGGGCGGCGCCAATGGCGGCGCCATGGGCGGCGGCAAGGGCGGGCGTGGGCGAGGCGACGGGGTGGTGCGGCGGGTTAGCCTCCCCGGCCAGCGGCGCGTTAGCAAGTTCGGCCCCGCGTCCATGGGCATCGGCGACGAGGGCAAGGAGGACGAGAGGGGCGAGGCCAAGGTGGAGCGGGAAGACCTGGAGGAAGAGAAGGAGGAGATCAAGAACGACGACAACGAGAACGAGATCAAGAACGACGACGACGACAACGACGACGGCGGCGGCGGCGACAACGACGATGAGTCCTCGTCCTCGTCCTCGTCCTCGTCGTCCTCAAGCGACTCGGAGGAGGAGAAGGACGGGGCTCAGGAGGTCTTCGGCGCGGAGGAGGACACAGATACGGGCAAGGGCGAAAGAACGGACGGGGCGGCGACAGGGATCAAGGCAGAGGTGTTAGAGAGCCTCAGCTTTTTTGCGGCGTCCCTGGACGCAGCGGAGGAGGCCGAGGTCGCGAGCGAGGTGAAGGAAATCCTGACCGAGATCCAGGAGGGCGGCATGTCGCTAGATGAGGCCCTGGAAATGGTCAGCGAGGAGCTCCAGGACGGCGACATCACAACCAAAACGGCGAAGGAGGTGGCGCGCCGCGTGAGCATCGCTGTCAATCCAGCGGCGGCGGCGGCGGCAGCAGCTCTGGCGGCGGCCAAGAGCGGGCCGGAGGACCTGAGCCTCGACGAGGAGGACGCGGTCACGTCCGAGCTTACGGACATTTTGCCTGAGATCCACGAAGGCGGCATGTCGCTCGACGAGGCTCTGGAAATGGTCAGCGACGGGCAGAAGGACGGCGACTACACCCCAAAGGTGGCCAAGGAAATGGTCCGCCGCATCAGCATCGCCGTCCACCCGGCAGCTGCAGCTGCAGCGGCAACAGCCGCATCGGCCGAGGCCAAGCGCAAGGTGAAGCCGCCGCCGCCGCACGGCAAGCCCACGCCGCCGCCCTCCAAGCCGTCGCCGCCTCCGCCCGTGGAGCTCAGCCTGGACGAGGAGGAGGTCGTCAAGTCCGAGCTCACAGACATCTTGACCGAGATCCAGGAGGGCGCCATGTCCCTGGACGAGGCGCTGGAGTTCGTGAGCGACGGGCAAAAGGACGGCGACTACACCCCAAAGGTGGCCAAGGAAATGGTCCGCCGCATCAGCATCGCCGTCCACCCGGCAGCTGCAGCTGCAGCGGCAGCACCAGCCGGCGCCAATTTCTCGGGTTCCATGGCTTCTCTGAGCGCGGCCGACGAGGCCTTTGTGGCCGCGGCGGTGAGCGACCTCGTGCGGGAGCTGGACGGCGGGTTGAAGCTAGAGGAGGTGCTCGAGGCCGTGGACACGAGCCTTGCCACAGGGGCCTACACCAAGGCCCAGCACTCGGCGGTCCGGCGGCGCGTCATCGCCCACGACGCGGCGGAGAGCGGCGGCGTTGATGGCCTCGCCCCTCTCGGTGGCGGCGGGGACCACCCCGGAAAGAAGCCGAACCGGTTTTTACCCTCGTTCGGGCTGCCCGGCCGGGGCGGCGGCGGGTCCCAGAGCCGGGGCGGGTCGCAGAGCGCGAGCCGCCCGCTCGGGTCCTCGTCGTCGCGCCCCTCGTCGAGCGGAGGCGGCCTGAGCGGGCTCTTCGGGTCCTCGAGCCGGCCCTCGGCGTCCGCCTCCCGGGGGAGCGTTGGCGGCGGTGCGGTAGGCGGCACGGCAGGGGCTGAGAAGGGGGTGGGGGCCGTGACGCCGGAGCAGGCGGCTGCGGCCTTGGCAGCGGCGGCGGACCCCACGGGCGCCACGCCCATGCCCCCCTTCTTCGGAAGCGCGCCCAAGAAGAGCAGCGCCACGTCCATGATCTTCGGGCCCTCCAAGGTCGACAAGCAAAAGGCCGAGGCGGCGCAGGCGGCCAAAAACCTGGAGTTCGCGGGTGTCGCCCTCGCCGTCCTCGAGTCGTACGTTCTTGGAGAGGGCAACACAGACACACAGACGCATAGACACACATACACATGCACACTTAGAGGCGTTGCAAATGACGGCAGAGCACGTGCGGTTGTTTGCATGCAACTGCTTGTCTGGGTTGCCAACCATCAAACCTTTGTCCTGGCGTGCGCTGATGTTATACTGCATCATGTGTCGCGTGCGTGTGCGTGCGCGCGTGTGCCCGGACTAACCACCGGAACTCCCAGGTACCTCTCTGAGGACCTCGAGGCGACGGCGCGGGCCGAGTTCCGCGCCGCGTCGAAAGAGGCGGACCAGGCCAAGAAGGACGCTGCCAAGGCCGCAAAAAAAGCCGAGAAGGCGGCGGAGAAGGCGGCGGAAAAGGCGAAGGCCAAAGAGGCGGAGAGGGTGCTTAAGGCGGCGGCCAAGGAGCGAGAGCGGCAAGAAAAGGAGGCGCGCCGCGCGGAGGCCGCCGAGGGCCAGGCTTCAGCGCTGCCAAGAACCGCTGGGGCGCACCAGCCGGCACCCGCGCCGCCGCCGCCGCCGCCGCCGCCGCCGCCGTCGTCGGCTGCAGCGGCAGCGGCAGAGGAGGCGGACACGGCGGCGCGGTGGCGTGAGGAGGAGGCGGCAGCGGCGCGCGTGGCTACGGCGGCTGAGGAGGCTGAGGCGCGGGAGAGGAGGGAGGCGCACCGCAAGGCCGCGAAAGCCAAGGCCAAGGCCGATGAGCGCGACGCGGCGGCGGCGGCGGAGCAGGCCAAGCACGAGCGCTCCGTGGAGCTGGCAGAAAAAGCCGCGGCCCTAAAGGAGTTCACCTCGGACGTGGCGAAGCGCGATGCCAAGGCCCGCCGTGCCGCGGCCAAGGAGGCGGAGGAGGCGAAAAAGAGGAAGAACGATGAACGCAAGGCCCTGCACGCGCCCAAGAGCCTGCACCCGCCCGAAGTCGCTGCGACCGACGCTGCGCCGGGAGAAACCTCCTCCTCCAACCAGCTGGCCATGGCCCCAGCGGCAGCGGCGGCGGCGGTGGCGGCGGCCCCGGCGGCGCCGAATCGCGGCTTCTGGGGCCGACTTCGGGGTAAGCCCAGGGTTGAGGAGGACTACGGGTACACGGACCCCGCGGCAGTGGCCCGGGCCAAGGCTGCCGCCCTGCCGCCGCCCCCAAAGGTGGATGTGTACCTCTGCGACCACGGCTGCGGCTTCGAGGGTGACTACGCCGCCACGGAAGCGCATGAGGCCACTTGCGCCCACGTCCCGGGCCAGCCCCCAGCCTCTGCGGCGGCTGGCGTCGCGGCCTCCAAGGAGGAGGAAGAGGAGGAGGAGAAGGAGGACCCGGGCGAGCTGCGCGTCGACGACGCCGACGGCGAGGGGTACACCAAGGAGGACTTTCTCGAGGAGTATGGCGACCTGGTCAAGTGGAACGCCGCGCCCCCGCTGCACCCCAAGCCCCCCAAGCCCCACAGGCCGAAGGCGGGGGAGGCGGCTCAGGGAAGTATGTCCGCGGCCATCGCCGCTGCCGCTGCGGCCCGCGCCTCCCGTATGGTCGCAGCGGAGTCTGGGGCCTCCTCAGTTGGGGGCGGGGCGGCAGCGGCGGCGGCGGCGTCCGTGGCCAACGCCGGCAAGGGCCCAGGCGGAGGCGGGGCGGCGGCGCTCACGACGGCGGCAGTGGCGGCGGCAGCCGAGAAGAAGGGGCCATCCGCGTCGGCGATGCGCCTCCAGAACCGCCAGCGCGCCTCGCCTGCCACCGCGGAGAAAAAGGCTGACGCAGGCCGCGCAGCAGCGACGACCGCGGTGGTGCCGGCGGCGCAACCGACACCGCAATCAGCCGCGTCGAGGAAGCTGGAGCAGTCACTGTCGTCGTCGTCGTCGTCGTCGTTGTCCGCCGTGTCGGTGGCGGCCGCCGCGACGCGCGCCTCCCCGGGCAAGGCTCTTGGCAAGGTGAAGGCGCGGCACCACACGGGGCCCTACAAGCAGGACAAGGAGGCGGAGCGCAAGGCGGCCCTCGCCGCGCGCCAGGACGCCGTCGCCGCCTCTCGGGTCGCCGCCACGCTGGCGCGTGAGGACCTCGCGGCGCGGAAGCGGCTCGAGGGGGAGCTGAAGCACGTCGCAGTGAACGCGGCCGACGACGCGACCGCGGTGGAGCTCGAGGCGTTGACCGGCGGGTTCGCCCGGCTCCTCGCGCTCAACCTCCGGCGGGAGCTGCCCACGCCAAGTCCCGCCGCGGAACTCGCCGATCGCTTGGACGTGGGCCGCCGCAGCGCGCAGCTCGCCGCGCAGGCCTCGGAACGCGCCGCGGCGGGGCCCGCGGCGGCACCCACGGCGTCCACGGCTGGGGGAGGCGGCGGGGTCGTTCTGCTCGGGAAGCGGGACCTGCTCAACCCGCTGCGCAGCGGGCCGCTGAGCTCTCTGGCCGCGGCCCTTGCATCGGCGTCCTCGGCGTCTGCCGCGGCGGCGTCGTGCCGGGCCGCAGTGGCCTCAGTGGAGGGGCTGGGAGCGAGCCTGGCCAGGTTCCCCGCCGCGGACGAGCTTGCCGCGTCCTCGGCCTGCCTGTTCGCGGGTGCCCACACCGCGTCCGCCGCGCGGTCCGCAGGCCAGGCAAGGGCACAGGCGCGTGCAGCAGTGCAGCGCGAGGGCGTGCTCCAGCGCTCGCGGGACTACAGCGCGGCGGCCCTGCGGCGGGCGGGCGCGGCGGGGCTCATTGACGCCACGGTGACGCCGTCGTCGTCGCTGTCCCGAGGGGGCGGCGGCAGCGGCGGCGGCAGCGGCGTGTCGAGCGCGGCGCCCATGTCGGCGACGGCGGCGGATAGGCTCCTCCGCCAGCGTGCATCGAACGCCAGCAGCAGCGGTGGAAGCACGGCGGCGGCGGCGGCGGCGGGGAACGGCTACGCGACGCCCACGGCCAGCGCTTCCGCGCGCAGCAGCTTTGGCGGCTTCAGCAGCAGCACGCCCGGGCTGCGGCCGGCCCCGGCGGGCCCCGCGGTGCGCCACTCCACAGGGGGCGCGTCGGGCCCAGCCCTGCGCGGGGTCCAGGGCGGGGCCCTCAAGGCAAGTGGGAGCCGGCCTCGAAGTGGCACCGGCGGCAGCGCAGGCGGCGTGGCGTCGATGCGGGAGTCCATGGCCGCGAAGCTCGCCGCCATGCGCCAGGCGGAGGCCGCCGCGGGGGGCTCTGCCGCCAGTCGCTTCAAGGCCCAGGCTGCGGCCGCCGCCGTCGCCGCCGCCCCCCCTCAGACCGTCGCTGCCGCCCGTAGCCCGCGCTTCGACGCCGTTGACGACGACGGCGTCGACGGCGGCGGCTACAGCGTGGGGAGCCCCGAGCCGGCGGTGCAGCGCGGCGCCGGCGCAGCGGCCGTTGCCGTGTCGCCGTCGCCCGCCATGGCGGTCGCGCCCTGGCGGTCCCGCTGGCTATCCGGCAACGACGACGACGACGATGGCTTCGACCTCGACGACGGGGGCTTTGCTGGGGACTTGGCGGGCGACGACGACAGCGACGGCGGCGACCTGGGCTACGCCTGATGTGGCTTGTGGTTTGGTGGTTAAATTCAAAATTCGCAGAGTGGAGCTTACTTAGAAGGCCAACAACGCGGGAGGCGTCTTAGGGCGGCGAAGCCGGGTGCGTAGAGATCGATATCCAAAAGCGGCGGGGCCTGTCTCCTCCTCGCCCTCACTCGGGACCTCATCAACCACGGCCCAACGGCGTGGCGATACCGACGGACGAGGACGGCCAGTACGGCCAATTCTACTTTAACCACCCCGAGAGGGGGCGGGGGGACTTCGTCGCCTCGGCGCGTGCAGCCTTTTCAGCTGCTGTTTAGATCCAAGCCCCCCCACTGAGGAGGAGGGGGGTGGCAAAATCGTGCTGTCGCTTGACGCCCCACCCCAGTTGCTTGGGTTAGGCCCAGGTTCTTATGAGGCCCCTAATTGCACCCATGCCTGATAAAACTAGTTTTTGAGAGGGGGATAACTCAGGATACAGGCACAGACAAAGACAAAGAGCGTTCCAGTTCCGGTTCCGGCGGTGCGGCGAACTCACCTCCGCGTGGCTCTTCATCATCTGGATCTTCTGGTGGATTGTTGGAGAGGCCGACGAGGCCGAGGCGCGGAGCCAGGGGTCCGCCGTCGACGACGCCAAGGTGGACGGGGCCTTTCAGGGGCCTTTGCCAAGTGGCCCCGGCCATATAATTCCAGTAGATTTCCAGGGAACAATGCGGCGCGGCACAAACCGCAAACCGCTCTTATCTTTTATCTAACGGAGATGGGATGGGGGTACCTCGGGGTTACCTGAGGGGCCCAGGTAACCCCGAGGTGCCTTGGTCAGGTAACCCGAGGGCACCTGGGGCTTCAAGTACCTGCAGGCCAGGTACCTCGGGGCTACCTGGGCCTCATGTAGCCCCGGGCTGCCTGGCTCAGGTAGCCCCGAGGTACCCAGCCGCCCAGGTGCCCCTGGGTAACCTGCCCGCATAGTACCTACTGGCAACCTGTGGGCCTAGGCACCCCCGGGTGCCTGGCTCAGGTAGCCCCGAGGCACCCAGCTGCCCAGGTGCCCCTGGGTAACCTTCCCGCATGGCACCTACAGGCCAAATGGAGGTTGAGGTAACCCCGAGGCACCTCGCGAAATCCAAGGTCTTACTTTTTTAAAAGTCGAAAAAAGTCTCCGATTTTTATAGCAGAGAGGGTCTGATTTTTATAGCATAGAGAGGCAGTTCTATCACCCGGGTTCTATCACCCAGTTAAGTAGTTCTATCACCCGGTCTCCGATTTTTATAGCAGGGTCTAATTAACGTAAAATTTAATCATCCGTGGGGTTGGGTTGGTGGTTGAGTTGTTGAGTTGTTGCTCCGGTCGCCGGACTGGCCATGGCGCCTGTTCCAGGTACCTCGGGGCTACCTGGCTCCCAGGTAACCCCGAGAAACCTCGGCCCCGGGTGCCTGTGGGAGTGCCTGAGTCAGGTAACCCCCAGGTAACAAACGGCGCTAGTTGCCTGGCTGGGGGTAACCTGGGTTTTGGAGTCACCTGCAGGTGCCCCGGGGCCATCTCCGCCATCGCAGCGCCGAGCGCCAAGCCCTTGGCCAAGCAACAAGCAAGGGCGCGCGGGAGAGGTGTTACGCCTATACTGCATTAGCGCCTGTAAGTGCGCCTGTAGGTACTCCTTCAGGTAGGCCTGTAAGTGCGACCGTAGGTACGCCTGTAGGTGCGCCTAAATTAGCGCCTGTAGGTACATAGGCACGCAGCTGACCCAGCGCTAGAGAGGGCCCTGCTCCAAGCCGGTGTCCTGGAGGGCATTGCCGCTTTCCCCCCCACTTCCCACCTGCCACTCCGGCGACCGACCAAGCACCCACGCCGCCCACGCGCCGCACGCCGCCGTCGGAAAGAACGCCATGCCAACCCCCGCGCCGGCGTCCTCTGCCTCGCCCCCGTTCGCCCTGTAGGCCGCCTCCTCGGTTGAGAACTCGGGCGGCATGTTCCAGGAGAGGCCAAAGAGCGCGGCCGCGGCCGCCGCCACGCACATCATCGCGCACCCGCCCGCAAGCCGCATCCGGCCCATCACGGGACCGCCGAACGGGCGATTTCCCGACGACCCATCCCTGACTGCGCTGCTGGGGCTGCTGCTGCTGCCGCCGCCCGCGAGCGGCGACGCAGGGGCGTGGCCCGCGCGGAGCTGCTCCGCGCAGAGGCCCGCGGCGACGGCAAACTGGAAGCCGACCGCCCACTCCGCGAGGTTGTTCGCGAAGCTGGACGTCGCGAAGTGTTCCTCGTGCAGCATCGCGCGCTTGATGCAGTTGTAGATGGGATATACCGAGCATCCCAGGGCCAGCACGCCGAGGACCATCGCGCTCGCTGACCTCCGGCCCTCGTCAAGCGGCTGCAGCGCCGCATCGACGACCGCAGGGAACAGGAACATCGCGAAACAGCCCTGCAGGCAGTGGCCGTAGGACTCGTATGTGTCCGCCTCGAAGCTCACGTCCCGCTTACACACGCCGACCTTTTGGCACGAGAGGCCAAAGTCAAAGTTCGCGGGGTCGCCCGCGAAGTGGTCCGCGGCAGCCAAACGCACGGCGAGCTGCCCGAGCAGCGCGACCCACGCCGCGACAATCAACGCCGCGCCCTCGTCGAGCTGCGTGGACCGAAGGTGGCCCAGCGGGTGCTGATATGCGAGGCCCGCGAGCACGGCCCAGCCAAGTGCGGTCAGGGCAAAGATCACTGGCGCCTGCGGGCGGCGCAGAGTGCTGCTGGCAACGGCCGCAATGGACAGGCAGCCCCACAGCAACGCCCACAAAGCTACGGCCCACCAAGGAATCGATGGGCAGCAGAAGGGAGGGATTTTTCTTTCTAAAAGCTTCGCCATCATCGATCTGGATCGCGATTGTTGGCCGCGGGGTGCGCAGCCACGCCGCTGCTCGTCAGGGGACTTTTGGGCTCTTGGGTTCCCCTCTCCAGGCTCCCCGGAGTGCGTGCTGGGCTTAGCTCGGCGGCCTGCAGAAAGAAAAACTTGGGTAGTGCGCGTCCCTTAGGACCGCACTGCGGGCGTCCTTTCTACCGCGCCCTTCGCCACAGCGCCCGGCCGGCACCGGCGTCATGCGGAGGATCAGCCGCCCCTCCCGCCTACTAGGAGGCACCGGCCCGGCAGCGCCGGCGGGCCGGTGAAGTGCCCTGACCGCGCCAACGGCTACTTCTCCAAGACCCTGACCGAGCCAGCGGCTACTTCTACAAATCC
>Ga0181573_10003177_pt1 | contig 14724 bp, 14 predicted proteins | sample 101ome_25_FD_148643 | JGI IMG/M metagenome (GOLD analysis project Ga0181573, IMG submission 148643) | Coastal salt marsh microbial communities from the Groves Creek Marsh, Skidaway Island, Georgia - 101409BT metaG (spades assembly) | ecosystem: Environmental > Aquatic > Marine > Intertidal zone...
CGGGCTTCGGCTCAGAACACAATGCGGTCCACCTTATCGCCGCAGACGAAGAGCAGTACCTCACTCTAGCGAGCAAGCAGGTGATTGCCGAACAAATTGTCGCAGTGCTTGCGAAGATGCTCGGCGCGACGCCGGCTGAGCTACAGCAGGAAGGTCACTGATAGCGATCCATCTATTAGGATGTTTTTGCTGCGGCATCTTCACATTGCCTTTGACGACACGCGGGCTCATGCTCTGCGCTTTCTAACTGAGTCGGACTATTTGTCATGTCACTGAATCAGGGCGAGGCCGGGAATTTTGCCCGGATCCTGACGGAGTCACTGCCTTACATCCAACGCTTCACCGGAAAAACCTTTGTCATCAAGTTTGGTGGCAATGCAATGACGGATCCGGAGCTGCACGAGAGCTTTGCCCGCGACGTGGTGTTGATGAAACTGGTAGGCATGAACCCAGTCGTCGTGCATGGCGGGGGGCCACAAATTGGCGCGTTACTCGAGAGACTCAACATCGAAACGCAGTTTGTGGACGGTATGCGTGTGACAGACGAGCACACTATGGACGTAGTCGAAATGGTGCTCGGTGCCTCGGTCAACAAAGAAATTGTCGACAGCATCCACCGTAATGGTGGGCGCGCCATTGGCATCACTGGCAAGGACGGGCAGCTGATTCAGGCAAAAAAACTGGGCGGCAGCTGGGGTAGTGATGGCCAGCCGGATATTGGTCAGGTGGGAGAGGTCGAAAGTATCGACACGGATATTCTGTCCATGCTCAGCGACAGCGATTACATACCCGTTATCGCTCCCGTAGCCGGTAGTGCGGATGGACAAACCTACAACATCAATGCCGATATCGTGGCAGGGAAGCTGTCTGAAGTATTGCAGGCCGAGAAACTCATGCTGTTAACCAACGTGACCGGACTGCTTGATGCGCAGGGCAATACACTTACCGGGCTCTCGTCCAAGCAGGTAGAGGACCTGATCGACTCCGGGGTGATAGCGGGCGGCATGCTGCCCAAAATTCGTTGCGCGCTGGACGCTGTTCAGAGCGGCGTCCGGAGTGCCCACATTATTGATGGGCGAGTTCCTCATGCTGCATTACTGGAAATCTTCTCAGACGAGGGAATCGGCACGCTGATCACCGATCGCGGTTGACGGCCATGCTGGCTTGTTTGCGCCGGGACAAGGGACTCTTTAGCATCGGTGCGGTCCCGAGTGAACGACGCAGAGTGTGAGCAGCCCCTATGGCCAGCAGCGACATGGTTAAAACGTCTGACCGTCAGCAACAGATCCTGCAGGCGCTTGCCGCCATGCTCGAGGAGGACCCTCTTGCAAAAATCACTACCGCAAAACTTGCGGCCGCTGTTGGCGTCTCCGAAGCCGCGCTATACAGGCACTTTCCATCGAAAACTCGTATGTTCGAAGCGTTGATCGCCTTTGCGGAAGATACGCTTTTCGTGCGCATTGGCCGAATATCGGAGGATCAAGGCGGAGCGGTGGGACAGTGCTATGCGCTCACCAGGCTGTTCCTCGAGTTCTGCGAGAAAAACCCTGGAATCACCCAGCTGATCTCGGCAAGAGCGTTGACAGGCGAATCAAGCAAACTCCATCAGCGGGTGGCGCAACTTTTCGAGCGGCTGGAAACACAGCTGCGCCAGTTTTTGCGGGAAGCCGAGCTCAGAGAGGGGCTGCGTACCAGCCTGCCGGTCAATGCGGCTGCCAATCTGCTCATGGCCTCTGCGGAGGGAAAGGTGAATCAGTTTTGTCGCAGTGGCTTCAAGCGACGTCCAACAGAGGATTGGCAGCATCAATGGCAGGTCCTGACTGCTGATCTCATGGTCCCCTCGCAGCGCAATCCTTGACCTCACGCTTTTGGTTTGGGCGGCCACTATGAAACGTCGCTCTACCTTTACGAGACACCGAAGCGTTCGCGATAGCGGTGCAAAGCGTCACGATACGGCGCCATGGCCGCATTGTCTTCCACCCAGTCGATAACGTCGTGTAACGAAATGACACTCGCTACCGGCAAACCCCAATCCGCTTCAACCTGCTGCACGGCGGACAGCTCCCCGGCGCCTCGCTCGCAGCGATCCAAACCAATCAGAACCCCTGCTCCGGCGGCCTCAGAGGACTTTAGAATCGCCATGGATTCGCCAATGGCCGTGCCCGCGGTCATCACGTCATCTACCACCACCACTTTTCCGCTAAGTGACGCGCCTACCAAATTGCCGCCCTCGCCGTGGGTTTTAGCCTCTTTTCGATTAAATGCAAAAGGCATATCCACGCCATGCTGGTCCGCTAATGCCACTGCCGTAGTGGCCACGAGTGGAATACCCTTATATGCGGGACCGAACAACATATCGGCATGCCATCCTGTTGCTTGTAGCGCCGCCGCATAACATCGCCCGAGTCGCGCCAGAGCAGAGCCGGTCGAGAATTTCCCCGCGTTAAAAAAGTAGGGGCTGTTGCGTCCTGATTTGAGCTCGAATTCTCCAAACTGCAAGACCTCGCACTCGAGCGCCAGTTCAATAAACTGCTGCCGAAATCCTTTCGTCTCTGTCGTCACACGCTGCTCCCTGGCCTTCTTATCACTGCGACTGCGACCAATGGTACCGAACGGGCGATCAGGCGCGGTCTGGTCTATGGGTTTGAGCGTATGATATGAGATCGTCGTAATCAGGACTAGCAATGAGAGTTATCAGCTTCGTTACAGAGGGGCTTGAACGAGCCGCTGGAGCGGGCTGCCTTGACTGGGTGTTCTCGCAGGACGCCGACCTCATTTGCCTCCAGGATACGCGTTGTGCCGAACACGCGCTCAAGAGCGATGCCTTTTTCCCCGACAGTTACCACGCCTATTTTCTGGACCACTACGACAATCCACAGTTGAACGGGGTGGCAATTTATTGTCGCAAAATGCCCAAGGCAATCATTCTGGGTTTGGGGTTTGATCCTTATGATCGTCAGGGTCTTTACATACAAGCCGATTACGACTCGGTCAGTGTCGGGTCGGTGTTGGTACCCAGCGGCATGGACAGTAGCGATGCATTGGCTACCAAACTCGACTTTCTGTCGCAATTAAGCGGCTATCTGGAGAAGGTGCGCCACAAGCGTCGCGACTATGTTCTGTGCGGTGGATGGGAGTTAATGGCTCATCACGCCGACGCCGAGGAAGCTGGCAGTGCGGGCACCGCTCCGGGGTTGTCATCCGCCGAGCGCGGCTGGCTACTGGATTTATATGACTCCGGCTACGCCGATGCCTTCAAAATTTTCGACGAAGATCCCGGGGCCTACACCTGGTGGCCCAACGGTGACGAAGCCGGTGGACTCAGAACAGATACACACATTATTTCTGAATCCCTGATGAGTCAGGTATCCGGTGCGCAGATATATGACGCAGAGGCCTTTTCGCGTCACGCACCCGTCATCATTGACTACGACCTGTCTCTCTAACCAAGACTCAGGGCTTCGCGCTGGGCTGCCACGATATGCGCCCCAGCATGGCTGGCCAGATCCAACAGTTGCGCTAACTCCTCTCGTGAGAAAGTAGCGCCTTCAGCGGTACCCTGCACCTCCACAAACCCACCCGCTTCGGTGAGCACGATGTTCATATCACTATCGGCGGCGGAGTCTTCGGCGTAATCAAGATCCGCGACCGGCAGTCCTTTCCATATCCCCACAGAGACCGCGCAAATGAGATGCTTAAGCGGGTCTGCTTCCAATTCTCCTGTTCGCTGTAAGGTGTTAAGCGCGTCAACAACGGCCACGCACGCCCCGGAGATGGCAGCGGTCCGGGTGCCCCCATCAGCCTGTATCACATCGCAATCTACTGTCAGGGTCCGCTCTCCCAGCAAGCGAAGATCCAGCGCCGCGCGAAGCGATCTGCCAATCAGCCGCTGGATTTCCACCGTTCTGCCGCCCTGCTTTCCTCGCGCCGCTTCGCGATCCATGCGACTACCTGTTGATCTCGGCAACATCCCATATTCTGCAGTGAGCCAGCCCACCCCTTTGCCTCGCAGGAATCCCGGAACTCCCGCGTTGATGCTCGCCGTACAGATGACCTTGGTTTGACCAAAAGACACCAACACCGATCCCTCGGCGTGACACGTGTAATGACGCTCAAACTGGACGCTTCGAATTTCATTCGGCGCGCGCCCGCTGGGTCGGCAGGGGTTGGACTCCATGATTCTTCTCCTGATGACTCACTCGGTCAGCGAGTCTGCGGCTGTTACACTCATACTTTTTAACAGCGGGGACTGAAAGTGACGCAGAGCATGACGGGCTTTGCTCGCGGCAGTGTAACAACGGGGAACCTGACGGTCACGGCTGAGTGCCGATCGGTCAACAATCGCTACCTCGATGTCCACTTCCGTATGCCCGACGCGTTAAGGGAGTTCGAAACGGCTCTCAGAGATCGGGCGGGCAAACGATTTGCCAGAGGCAAACTTGAGATTTTAATTCGAATCAGTGACCGCGCCTCAAACTCGCCTGTTACCGTAGACGAATCCCGCGTCGAAACCTTGCAAGCCGCTATGGAAGACATTGCCGCGGCCTTTCCGAATGCCGGTGCGCCTGACCTGCTGGGCTTGTTGCTGGCTCCTGGCGTACTCGTTGAACACGAGCCAGATCCTGAAGCGCTTCGGATCGCCACGTTTGAAGCGCTGGACAACTGTCTTGTGGGCCTGCAGGGGCAACGAGAAACCGAAGGCGACAAGTTGGCGGCCATGGTGCTGCAGCGATGCACCGCGATGCGCGTTCAATTGGACGAACTCAAAACACAATTGCCAGCGCTACAGGATGCCCATAGGCGAAAGTTGTTGGGTCGGCTGGAAACGCTCGACCTCGAGGCTCAACCCGCTCGTTTGGAAGAGGAAATCGTGTATATCCTGCAGCGCGCAGACGTTGAAGAGGAGATGGATCGCCTGGGAGCCCATCTTGAAGCAATTGAGGCGGCGCTGGCTGGCCATGTACCCTGCGGACGGCGCCTCGATTTTCTGATGCAAGAACTCAACCGCGAAGCCAATACCCTCGGCTCAAAATCTACGGCATTGAGCACCACCAATACGTCCGTTGAATTTAAGGTGCTGATCGAACAAATGCGCGAACAAATCCAAAATATAGAGTGAGCCAACAGCGTGAACATCAAACCTTCTCGAGGGCAACTACTGATTATTTCTGCACCAAGCGGTGCCGGAAAAACGTCGTTGATCAAGGCCTTGGTCGACGCTGAGACTCGCATTGAAGTGTCGGTATCGCACACCACCCGACCAATGCGGCCGGGAGAGCGCGATGGCATTAACTACTATTTTGTCTCCGAGGCCGAATTTCTGTCTCTAAGAGACGCGGGCGCTTTTTTCGAGTGGGCGGAAGTCTTTGGTAATTTCTATGGCACCGGCATTGCGCAGCTGGAGGCACGCTTGGCTGAAGGCGCCGACGTGATCTTGGAAATCGACTGGCAGGGTGCGCAGCAAGTGCGACGCCTGTTACCCGATAGCGCCTGGGCTTTTATTCTGCCTCCCTCTGTCGATGCGCTCAAATCGCGGCTGCAATCCCGAGGACAAGACAATGACGATACAATCGATGTGCGCATGGGTGCGGCGCGCAGCGAAATATCGCATTGGGAAGAAGCAGACTACCTGATCATCAACGACGACTTTGACACTGCACTCACAGAACTTCGCGCCGTTGTGCACTCCTTGCGCCTTCGCACGAGCCAACAGCGGATTGTGCTGGATGAACTCATCAACTCGTTACTCGCCCCCTAGGCCTATCCGCTTTCACAGGTCAAATTCACAAGCTGGGGGCTCTGCTATAGCCTTTACTGCGCTATACTCCGCGACCGCGCGAAAAAAGCGACCACATTTGGGAGACCCGCTGTCATGGCGAGAGTGACTGTTGAAGACTGTTTGGACAATGTCGATAACCGATTTGAGCTGGTAATGCTCGCTTCAAAGCGCGCCCGGCAAATCGCCATTGGCGGGCGAGACCCGCTCGTTGAAGATGATTCGGACAAAGCCACGGTGATCGCATTGCGAGAGATCGCGGACGGTCTGATCACACCGGAAGTCCTTGCCCGAGAAAGCGAAATCGAAGCGGAAGAGGAATTGGCAGCCAGCTTCGAGACCCCACTCCTGTAATACCGGAAACCGCTGACCTTGGTTGCAACCACCCTACAGGCACTCAGCGGTTCATTTTCTGGTCTCTCCGCGCGACTGGGGCACTCAAGCACCGCTGTTCCGCCTGTCGGTCACTTTTCCAACAGCTCACTGGCGGCTTTTGAGCAGCTGATTGCAGATTACCTGCCGTTGGATCAAGCGCAGCAGGTGCGCCGCGCCTATTACTATTCAGAGCAAGCACACTACGGACAGACTCGCCGCAGCGGCGAGCCCTACGTCTCCCACCCTCTGGCCGTTGCCAGCATCCTCGCGCGCATGCACATGGATGCCCAGAGTCTGATGGCCGCCCTGCTCCACGACGTGATTGAAGATACGGGCGTCAACAAGGAAGACATCGGCGCACAGTTTGGTGAAGAGGTCGCTGAGTTAGTCGATGGGGTGAGCAAGCTGACTCACGTTGAGTTCGATTCTGTGGAGTTAAGACAGGCTGAGAACTTCCAGAAAATGACTCTGGCCATGGCTAAAGACATCCGGGTCATTCTGGTCAAACTGGCTGATCGCCTCCACAACATGCGCACACTCGGTGTGCTCAATCGCGAGAAAGTGAAGCGGATCGCCGGCGAGACGCTGGATATCTACGCGCCTATCGCGATGCGATTGGGCATGAATGAGGTCCGTATGGAGTTCGAGGACCTTGGTCTCAAGGCACTGTACCCGATGCGCGCGCGTCGACTTGAAGCGGCGCGCAAGGCCGCCAGTGGCAACAGAAAGCAGCTGGTTGACCAGATTAAGGATCAGTTGACCCAGACCCTCGCGCGGGAGGGGTTGGCTGCAACAGTGATTGGGCGCGAAAAGCACCTTTTCAGTATCTACAGCAAAATGAAAGCCAAGCGGAAGAGCTTTTCAGAAGTCATGGACATCTTCGCCTTTCGTCTCATTGTGGATTCTGTCGATGATTGCTATCGCGCTCTGGGCATGGTGCACAGCCTCTATAAACCTGTGCCGGGTGAATTCAAGGACTACATTGCTATCCCTAAAGCCAATGGCTACCAATCTTTGCACACGGTTCTGAAAGGCATGCATGGCGTCCCTATTGAGATCCAGATCAGGACCCATGAGATGGAGGACATGGCCAATAACGGCATTGCGGCGCATTGGCTTTATAAAACCGAAGAGGCGGGCGTCAGCATCTCTCACACCAGAGCCAGAGAATGGGTTCAAGGCCTGTTGGAGATGCAGCAGCGCGCTGGCGATTCTCTGGAGTTCATCGAAAACGTCAAAATTGATTTATTCCCAGACGAGGTATACGTATTCACGCCGCGTGGAGACATTTTGGAATTGCCGAAAGGCGCCTGTGCAATCGATTTTGCCTATGCCGTGCACAGCGACATCGGCGACCGTTGTGTAGCGGCCCGCGTCAGTAACCAACTGGTGCCTTTATCCGAGCCGCTGGAGAGCGGCGCGACCGTCGAGATTGTCACCTCCCCCTCTGGCCGTCCCAGCCCTTCCTGGCTGAATTGGGTAGTGACCGCGCGTGCACGGACTCACATCCGCCACTTCCTGAAGGACCAGAGGCGAGAAGACTCGTTGGCGCTAGGGCGCAATCTACTGGATCGCGCTTTGATGGCGCACGACACCCGGCTCAGTGCCATCGATCAGGACATGATGTCTGCCGCTCTCGCGGCACTGGGTAAAGCCGACATCGAAACCCTGCTTGTCGACGTCGCGCTCGGCAACACGCTCCCCCACATCGCCATAGCCCACATGATCAGCCAGCAAGAAGGGTCCATCCTTCATGGCGAGGGTGCCACACTGGGAATTCGTGGTACGGAGGGCGTGGGGGTCACCTATGCCAAATGCTGCTGCCCGCTGCCCGGAGATGCCATTCAGGGTTATCTCGGTCAGGAGAAGGGCCTGATGGTCCATCGGGACAACTGTCGCAATCTCATCGAGCTGAGGGACCAGCCCGATCGGCTGATTTCCCTTCACTGGGATGATGCAATTGACCGCACTTATCCAATAGGTCTCCGGGTACAGGTAGAAAACCGCCGGGGCATGATTGCGGTGCTGGCCACGCGGCTGAGCAGTATGGGTCTGAATATCGAACGCATTGCGACACAAAACAAAGATGTACAGGTTACGTTCGTCGATCTAGAACTTCAGGTGAGCAGCCGAACCCATTTGGCGAGAGTAATGAAGCGTCTGAGAACGATCGAGGGCGTCCTCAAAGTCTTTCGTAGTGGCCGTCGGTAGCCACCTAGCCGTTACACTCACCCTAGCCTCAGAAGACTCAATAGCCCCGCCCTGCCTTGCGATACGCGTCCGTCCGGTATTCAATGACGGGCCGTCCGCGTCACTCAGGAAGCCTTTGTTATGTCCAATCGCGCTGTCATAGCCACTCAGTCCGCCCCTCAGGCGATCGGGCCTTACTCTCAGGGAATCAAGGTGGGAAACACGGTATGGATATCGGGACAGATCCCGCTTGATCCAGACTCAATGGAATTGGTTTCTGGAGACATCGCTGCCGAGGCACAACAGGTGTTTAAAAATCTGCTTGCGGTGGCAGAAGCCTCTGGGGGCACACTCGATGATGCTGTCAAAATCAATATTTCCCTCACAGACCTGAATGATTTCGAGGCCGTTAACACGGTGATGGCGAGCCACTTTAGTGAGCCCTATCCCGCAAGAGCCTGTGTGCAAGTCGCTGCGTTGCCTCGGGGCGCAAGGATCGAAGTGGAAGCGATATTGGCGCTGTGAGCCGATAGGGCGCTAGGTCGCCTCGTGGTGCTCTGTCAACGCGGCGGCGTAACCCTCGCGCCAGGTCGGGTAAGAAAGCGTAAATCCGATCTCCCCCAGCAAAGTATTTCGGCAACGCCGGTCGGCGCGCGGGCGTCCAAGAGTAGATTGGCGCGTCAGTGAGACACCGAGTTGCGCCGCCAGCCAGTCCTCCACCTGGTGGGTCGGAGTGGGGTCATCGTCGGCACCCACCAAAGTCGGTGGCACCGGCGCACCGCTGTGATCACGAAGGAGGCAATGCACCACCAGCCGCGCCAAATCCTCCCGATGAATGCGGTTGCCATAGCGGGCGCCCAGCGCGCCGCCCTCACCCGTCTTCACCCTGCGGATCAGCATTCCCGCCGGGTCTCCGTAAACACCGGCGGGCCGAATAATAGTGGCGGTTGCTGCTCGGCGAAGGATCGCTTCGGCCTGCACCATTGACCGGGCCTGAGGCTCGTCGAGATTCAGCGCCGAATGTTCATCAACCCAGCCGCCGTCTGACTCCCGATAAACCCGCGTTGACGAAACCCACACCAAGCGTCGGCAACCCCGCAACCAAGGCTGCTTTGCAAGCGTCTGGGCCAGATCAGCGAAGCCGGCTTGATACCCCTGTGGATCGTAGGACTGGGGGGTCGGAGTGACGACCAGATAATCCGGGGCAACCGATTGCAGCGCTGTCAGATTGTGGGATTCGGTCAGGTCCAACCCGAAGCGCTCGAACTGCTCTGGCAAATGACTCGGATCGCGGCGCACCGCAGCCACCCGCCAGCCGGTTTTGTGCAGGGCCAAACCGACACGGGTGCCAATATCACCACAACCGAGGATCAGCACTTGCATGGCTTCACGGCCTCAACAAAGAATGGCTAAGATACGAGACTAGCACGAGATCTTTTCGCTTCGGGACGCGCTTGAGTCAAACCATCCTCCAGACCCCCGTCACGGTGCTGCGTGGCGTGGGAGAAAAAATGGCGTCCCGGCTATCGGACCTCGGTATTCGGTCGCTGGAAGACTTGCTGTTCCATTTTCCGCTGCGCTACCAGGACCGAACCCGGGTGACACCGATAGGCGGCCTGCAGGATCACGTTGACTCAGTAACGGAAGGAGAGGTCCTCACGGCTGCGGTCACACTGGGTCGCCGTCGCTCGCTGTTAGTCAAAGTCGAGGATGGAACGGGCATTCTCACCGTGCGGTTTTTTCATTTCCGGCAGTCACAAGTGGCGCAGTTCAAACAGGGCTGTGCCATACAGCTCTATGGCACCCCGCGGCGACTTGGCGGACAAATCGAAATGATTCATCCGGAGTATCGACTGGGTGACGGTGCAAAGCTGACCGAGCAGGCACTCACGCCGGTCTACCCTACCGTGAGCGGGCTCGGCCAGAGCACCTGGCGGAACCTCTGTGGACAGGCGCTAAACCGCCTTACTGCCAATCCTCCCGAGGATTTACTCCACAATGTGACGGCGGATGACATTACGCTCGCTGAAGCCATCGCTTTTCTCCATAACCCCCCGCCCGGTGCTGCGCTGAGTCAGATACAGCAAGGCAACCATCCAGCCCAATTGCGGCTCGCGCGAGAAGAGCTTATTGCACATCAACTGACCGTGCAGGGAGTCAGGGACCGCGAGCGCCGCCACAGCGCTCCGTCTATTTCGGGCATGTCTTCTCTGGCGGAATCACTGGTTGCCTCGCTCCCCTTTTCTCCCACAGCGGCGCAGGATCGGGTTGCAAAGGAACTGGCCCTCGATATGTCGAAAACGCAGCCCATGCTCAGGCTCGTGCAGGGAGACGTTGGCTCTGGTAAAACGCTGGTGGCGGCACGGGCGGCCCTGGATACCGTGGCGGCCGGTTACCAAGCGGCCTTCATGGCGCCGACAGAACTGCTGGCGGAGCAGCATTATGCGAACCTCGAGGCGTGGTTCACCCCTATGGGCATTCCGCTCACCTGGCTCAGCGGGCGCACAAAAGGCAAGCTGCGCGAAAAAACGCTTGGCGAGCTGAAGAACGGCGCCGCCAAAGTGGTCGTAGGCACTCACGCCCTGTTCCAGCAAGACGTGCAGTTCGATCGACTGGGTTTGATTATTGTCGACGAACAGCATCGCTTTGGTGTGCATCAGCGACTGGCGCTTGCCGATAAAGGCGCTGAAGGGCAGCACCCGCATCAGCTGGCACTGACCGCCACCCCCATTCCGCGCTCGCTGGCGATGGTGGCCTATGGAGATCTCGATGCCTCAATCATCGACGAACTGCCTCCTGGCCGCCAACCCGTCACGACAACCGTCATAGACCAAAGCAGACGCGACGCCGTGATTCGCAGGGTAGGAGTGGCCTGCGCAGAGGGCAGGCAAGCCTACTGGGTATGCACCGCCATCGAGGAGACAGACACGCTGGATATCGAGGCGGCAGAAGCCACTTGCGAACATCTGCGTCGCGCACTGCCCGGTATGGCTACCGGACTGGTGCACGGCAGGCTTAAACCCGCCGAAAAAGCGGCGGTCATGGAAGAATTCAAACAGGGCGACATCCAGCTACTGGTGGCGACCACCGTCATCGAAGTGGGAGTAGACGTACCCAACGCAAGCCTCATGATCATCGATAATGCAGAGCGACTGGGGCTGGCTCAGCTCCATCAGCTCAGGGGCAGGGTCGGTCGCGGGGCAATAGACAGCCACTGCGTGCTGTTATTTCGCCAGCCCTTGTCCGAGACCGCTCGGCGGCGTTTACAGGTCATGCAGGACACCCACGATGGATTTGTGATTGCAGAAGCGGATCTCGAGATACGGGGGCCGGGGGAGCTGCTTGGAACCCGACAAACCGGGTTGGCGGCTTTTCGTATCGCGTTGTTGCCCGAGCATGAGACGCTGTTGATCGAGGCGCAGGCACTGGCTGCACAGCTTTATCAAAATGACCCCCAAAGAGCGGAGGCGCTGATGCGGCGTTGGGCAGGTTCGCGCGCCGACTTTGCCCGGGTCTGAAAAGCAGGTCGCATCCCCGCGATGAGGTCGCTAGACTGTGCGATCCGGTTATCCGAAGCGCTCCCATTGACTGATTCGCCGTTACTTGTAGACCCTTCGTCACCCTCACCGAGCGGAAAATGGCAGGGCGCTATCGAGATCATGCGCTTCGATAAGCCCATTGGAGCTTTTTTGCTACTAGCGCCGACGCTGTGGGGGCTGGTTCTGGCTAACGAAGGCTCCCCTCCCCTGAACTTGCTCTGGATCTTTATAGCGGGTGCGGTGGTTATGCGCGCAGCCGGGTGCATCGCCAATGATCTGGCGGACCGCAATCTCGACGGTCACGTAGAGCGAACACGCCTCAGGCCGCTTGTTACGGGCGCATTAAGCGTCAAGGAGGCATTGTTACTCCTCGTCAGCTTGTTGGCCTTAGCGCTGATGCTGGTGGCGCTGACGAATCCGCTGACCATTAAATTATCACTTGCCGGGGCGGCACTGGCGTTGATTTATCCGCTGATGAAACGCGTGACCCACTTACCCCAAATCGTGCTGGGGATCGCTTTTTCCTGGAGTATTCCCATGGCGTTTGCAGCGAGCTTGAACACGTTGCCTCTGGCAATGTGGTGGCTCTTCGGCGCCAACGTCCTGTGGACCGTGGTGTATGACACGCAGTACGCCATGGTTGACCGGGAGGACGATCTGGCCGTGGGGATTAAATCCACCGCGATTTTGCTCGGCGATTTAGATGTACGCGTCATTGGATTACTGCAGTGTCTTTGCTTGTTCGCTTTTTGGCGCTGTGGTGAAGCCTTCGCATTGGGCCCCTTTTACTACAGCGCGGTCGTAGCAGTGGGTGTGATGTTTGCAAGGCACCTCTGGCTCATCAGGGAACGCGATACCAAGCAATGCTTTGCCGCATTTAACCAGAGCAAGTGGATCGGGTTGATGATTTTAGTGGGGCTGTGTGCCCATTTCTGGTTCGACACCCCTCCCGCTGGCTGAACCACGTGGAAGCAACGACCGCCCAAATACATCGGTCCCTCGCCGAGATAGACCCCGCACTGTGGCAGGCACAGTTTGGCCTTGACGACCCCTTTTTACGCTGGGATTTTTTACACGGCCTAGAAACTTCAAGCTGCACCACCTTAGAGAGTGGCTGGCAGCCGGCCCACATCCAGTTTGAAGCGTCCGGTGAACCGACGGCGTTACTGCCTGCCTACGTGAAATCTCACAGCTACGGAGAGTACGTATTCGACTGGTCCTGGGCTGACGCCTGGCAAAGGATGGGGCTCCGCTACTACCCCAAGCTGGTCACTGCGGTCCCTTTCACCCCGGCCACAGGACAGCGATTTGGACTGGGTACTTGTACAGCAGGCGCGCTCGAGCAGGTCGTCACTGACATGCAGTCGCTGTGCGAACGTCTCGAGGTATCGAGCTGGCACGTGCTGTTTGTCGACGAAGCAACCTCAGTGCAACTGACAGCATGTGGGATGGCACAGAGGCTGACCACCCAGTTTCACTGGTTCAATCGGGGTTATCGAGACTTCTCCGATTTTTTAGACCGCTTCAGTAGTCGCAAAAGAAAAAATCTGCGCCGGGAGCGTGAGCACATCACGCGTCAAGGGCTGACACTGAAAACGCTAAAAGGTGCGGAGATCAGCGAAGCTGACTGGCAGTTTTTTCATCGCTGTTATCAAACCACCTATGCCAAGCGATCGGGCCACGGGGGTTATCTGACACAGGCATTTTTTATTGAAACCTGCCCAAGCCTCGGTGAGGCGCCCGTCATGGTCATTGCAGAGGTGGCGCAGCAGCCCGTCGCGGCGGCACTTTTTTTTGAGGGCGCTGATACGCTCTACGGGCGCTACTGGGGTTGTCTGGCAGAGTTTGATTACCTGCACTTCGAAGCCTGTTATTACCGCGGTATTGAATACTGCATCGAGGCAGGTCTGTCGCGATTTGATCCCGGAGCGCAAGGCGAACACAAAATTCAGCGCGGATTTGAACCTATCTTGACCTACTCGAACCACTGGATCGTTGACGAACGCTTGCGAGAAGCCGTCGCGCAATTTTCAACTCAGGAATGCGAGCACGTTCGCGCTTACCAACGTGAGGCGGCAACGCTACTACCCTTTAAATCCGACGATCACCCGGCCTGAGGCGGCGTGTCCCTGAGAAACACCCAATTGGTCACATCGGAGTGCTTGGCACTGTAGTAATAGCCATCGCCCTTGAAGCGTTTAAGCCCTTCGGGCTCATTAAGACCCTTCTGAATAATGTAGCGCGCCATAACGCCACGGGCTTTCTTGGCAAAGAAGGAGATCATCTTGTACTGGCCGTTCTTCAGGTCACGAAACTGCGGCGTGATCACGTCGACATCCAAAAGCTTGGGTTTCACCGCCTTGAAGTACTCATTCGACGCAAGATTCACCAGGACGTTACTGCCGCTGGCTTTCAAATGTTTACCGAGCACTTCCGTGATGCGATCACCCCAGAATTCGTAGAGATTCTTGCCACCCGTGTTCTCGAATGGCAGGCCCATCTCCAGCCGGTAAGGTTGCATGAGATCCAGAGGCCGCAGCAAACCATACAATCCTGACAAAATGCGCAGGTGCTTCTGCGCAAAGGCCAGCTCGTCTGCGGAAAGCGTATCGGCATCCAGGCCGGTATAAACATCTCCTTTGAACGCTAGCACGGATTGCTTGGCATTCTTAAGGGAGAAGTCCGGTTCCCAGTTCATAAAACGCTCGTAGTTCAGCGCTGCGATCTTCTCCGAAACGCCCATCAGGGCCTGAATGTCGTCGGGATTCATCTTTCTGGCACGCTTCACCAGAGCGGTGGCCTGATCGATAAAAAGCGGCTGCGTCGACTTTCTGATCGTGGGCG
>Ga0181573_10003181_pt1 | contig 14709 bp, 12 predicted proteins | sample 101ome_25_FD_148643 | JGI IMG/M metagenome (GOLD analysis project Ga0181573, IMG submission 148643) | Coastal salt marsh microbial communities from the Groves Creek Marsh, Skidaway Island, Georgia - 101409BT metaG (spades assembly) | ecosystem: Environmental > Aquatic > Marine > Intertidal zone...
CGATTTCAGGCGGGGTTACGTCAAACCCACGGTCATCGCGCCGGCCAACGAGATGCGGGTCTGCGATCTGGAAACGGGCAAGCTCGAACTGCACACGCCGGCCGGATGGCCGATGGGTTGGTGGGATAACCAGCGGATCATTCTGCGCAACTCCAGCTACGAGTTCGTGCTCTACGACGTCGCCTCCCGAGATGTGAGAGTCTTGCTCACGCCGCTTCAATTGAGAGGGTTCTTCGACGAGAACAAGCTGGTTGAGGATCCGCAGAAGATGGGGGCCGTTTCCGTCTGGAACGGCAGGGAGAACGACTTTTTTCTCACCGACACCCACAAGAGCTGGCTCGCGACAAACTCGGTCATGATCAAAGTCGATCGCGAAACGGAAGGGTTGGAATTGTGGCAAAGGAACTTCAAGCACGAGTGGCTGGGCCACATCCACCCGGAGGAAAACCTGTATGTGTTCAATGGCAGGGAGAACGGCCAGGGCAGCGCCTCGCTGTATCTCCGCGATCTGACATCCGGCGTGGAGACCGCATTGATCGCGTCGAACACCTTCCGCCACTTCAGCATCCCGCATTTTTACGGCGACGAGATCATCTACCAACGCAGCAACAGCCTTTGGCGCGTGGATCTGAAAGGCGTGAATCATCGGCAGATATTCCCGCCGCGTTGATTCCCCACAGATGGCAAAACCGACCCACGGATGAAGAATGTTGCGGGACGCCCTTTGGCGCCTTGGCAAGCGCTCCCTGTATGGATGGACAGGAAACGCTTCAGCGCCTCATCCGTGGGTCGGCTCTGCCATCCGTGGGGCTCCTTTTCAGCCTTTTTTCCTTGTGATGCGAGGAAGCGCGTGGAACACAAGCAGGCCTGATTATACATGCCAGAATCTGAATCCAATCCACCTGCCCCGAACAACGGCGGCGCCAGCGCGCGCAACGGCGTGATCGTTGCGCTGGCCGTGTTGGCGGTTGCCGCCGCCTTCGTCGCCATCAAGGTCATGCGCGAGGCCCCTGTCGCGGGCGCCGGCGGTCCGGGCGGCGGCCCCATGGCCATGCCTCCCGCCGCCGTTTATGTGGACGCCATCGCACGGGAAACGACCCAGGCCGAAGCGGTCGTCACCGGCGAACTGCGCGCCGTTTCGCAGGCCGAGATCGCCGCGCGTGAACCTGGCGCCGTCATGGAGGTTCTCGTGGACGAGGGCAGCATTGTGAAGGAGGGCGATGTCCTCGCGAAACTGGACGACCGCCGGATCAAGGCGCAACTGGCCGAGGTCGAAGCTTCCCTGAAGTCCGCCCATAGCCTGGTCAAACAACGGGAGGCCGAGCTGGCCCGCGCCAAACGGGATTTTGTCATGAAACGCGAACTCCTGAATCGCAAGGCGGTTTCTGAAAGCGACGCCCTCGACGCCGAGCGCGCGCTTGCGGTCGCCGACGCCCAAGGCAATGTGGCGCGTGACGGCATCGCCGAGGCCGAGAGCCGGATCGACTTTCTCAAGGCGCAGCTCGCCGACCTGACCATCAGGGCGCCATTTGCCGGCGCGGTTGTTCGGCGCAACGTCGAGCCCGGCGAATGGGCCGCGGCCGGCGCCGTGGTCGCCACGCTGGTCACGGTCGATCCGATCGAAGCCTGGCTGCGCGTTCCGGCGCGGAGCCTGGATGACCTGCGCGGCAACAGCGAGGGCTTTCGCGTGCGGCGCTCCGCGACGGGTGAATTGTTGGAGCCGGCGTCCGTGAAGTTGGTGCCCGATGTCGATCCCAACAGCCAGTTGTTCACGGTCGTGGCGACTTTGCCGAACGGAGATGGCCGTCTCGCCCCGGGCGAATCGGTGACCGGGATCGTCCCGGTGGGCGAACGCGGCGCGCATTGGCTGTTTCCCACCGACGCCCTGATCCGCTCGGCGGCCGGCGACTTTGTCTACGTGGTTCAACCGCCGTCCAAGGAAGGCGAAATGCCCACCGGCGCGCGAACCATGGTGAACATCGCCTTCGAACGCGGCAGCGGGGTCTATGTCGCCGATGCGGATGCCTTCGCCGAGGGCGCCCAGATCATCGTCGAAGGCAACGAACGCCTCATGCCGGGCCAGGGCTTGATGATCCAGAGTCGGGGAGCGGAAGCCGAACAATGAAACTGGTCGATTACTGCATCCGGCAGCCGATCTCGGTGGGCGTCGGCGTCGGGCTCTGCCTCCTGGGCGGCCTGATGGCCTTCACGCGCGTGCCCGTGCAGATGAAGCCGGAGGTGGACTCGGTCGTGATCTCGGTCACCACGCGTTGGGAGAGCGCCTCGGCCGAGGAGATTGAAAGCGACATTGTCGAGGAGCAGGAGAAGGTCCTGGGCGAGACGAAGAACCTCGTCTCGATGACCAGCAACAGCCAGGCCGGTCAGGGCACGGTGCGGCTGGAATTCGCGACCGGCACAGACCTTGAATCAGCCAAGGCGGAGGTTCTGCAGAAGCTCGACGAAGTCCCCGGCTATCCCGAGGCCGTGCTGCAGCCCGTGGTCGAGGACATTGACCCGGAGTCCGTCGACTTCATCGCCTGGGTCGGCCTGTCCTCGACGGATCCCGACTTCGACGCGACCACCCTCTACGATTTCATGGAGCGGCGGATGAAGCCGCGCTTTGAGCGGTTGGAAGGCGTGTCGCAGGTCGGCGTGCGGGGCGGCCGGCAGGCCGAGATGCAGATCCGCGTGGACGCCCGGGCGCTGGCCGAGCGCGGCGTGACCTGGGCGCAGCTCAGCGACGTCATCCGGACCTCCAACCAGAATTTCTCCGCCGGCAAGGTGGTCGAGGGCAAGCGGGACATCCGGGTGAGATCGGTCGGACGTTTTGAAACTGCGGAGTCCATGCTGAACACGCTCATCCGTCGCGACGCTTCCGGGCCGGTCTATCTGCGCGACGTCGCCGAGGTGGTGATGACGCACAAGGAGAAGACCGACTGGGCGCGGGCGCGCGGCCACCAGATGCCCTTCTTCAACTTCCTGCTCCAACGCGGCGGCAACCTCATCGGCACGATGGACCGCATCAAGGCCGAGATCGCCGCGATGAACGCCCCCGGCGGTCTGCTGGAGGAGCGCGCGCGCGAGTTGGGACTCAATGGAAAGCTCGAACTCGTCCAGGTCTACGACGCCACCACCTACGTGCAGGACGCCATCAACCTCGTGCAGAACAACATCGTCATCGGCGGCATCCTGGCGACGCTGACCCTGTTGTTCTTCCTGCGTTCCTACCGCGCGGTCGGCATCATCGCCATGGCGATTCCGATCTCGGTCGTCGGCGCGATCGTCGTGCTGGTCGCGCTCGGTCGCACAGTGAACATCATTTCCCTGGCGGGCATGGCCTTCGCGGTCGGCATGGTCGTGGACAACGCCATCGTGGTGATCGAGAACATCTATCGTCACCTGGAGATGGGCAAGTCGCCCTGGCGCGCGGCCAACGACGGCGCCAGCGAGGTCGCGGGCGCCGTGCTCGCCTCGACCGTGACGACCATGGCGGTCTTTTTCCCGATCCTGCTGATCCAGGAAACGGCGGGGCAGCTGTTCAAGGACATCGCCTATGCGATCATGGCGGCGGTCGCCCTGAGCCTGGCGGTTTCATTGACCGTGATTCCCGCGGCGGCGGCGCGCCTGCTGCATCCCGGCGAGGGCCATCCGGAACACGAGAACCTCAAGCGTCGCGGCGTTCACCCCCTGGATTTCCTGCATCGCGTCCTGAATTCCTTTCCCGGCGTCGTCGCCCGGTTGGTGGCCGCCATCAATCGCAGTTGGGCGGCGCGGATCCTGGTCATCGTCGTGTTCACGCTGGGCACGGTGGTCGGCATCCAGTCGCTCACCCCGCCCCTCGATTACCTTCCCAAAGGCAACCGCAACATCGTCTTCGGCATGATCATCCCGCCGCCGGGCTACAACCTCGATCAACTCACCCGGATGGGCGAACGCATCGAGAAGGTGATCAAACCCGCCTGGGACGCGGCCCCGGATCAGTTCGCGGTGGAGGCGGTCGCCCGCGGCGATGCGCCCAAGGAGGACCGCCGGACTCCGGTTGTCCAACGAATGCCCGACGGCTCCCAAATGGAGGTCCTCCCGCCCCCGATCGGAAACTACTTCCTGGTCAGCTTCGAGGGCCGGATGTTCCACGGCGCCATCGCGACGGAGAAGAAGAAGGTTGTCGACCTGATCCCGCTGCTCAACCAGTCGGCGGGCGGGCACAATGCCCCGGACGCCATCTCGTTCGCCTTCCAGATGCCGCTGTTCCGCGTCGGCGGCAACACGGGCTCCGCCATCAAGATCGATCTGAAGGGGCGCGACCTTGATCAGGTCATCGCGGCAACGCAGGCGTTGATGTTCGGATTGATGGAGAAGTTCGGCCCCTACAGCGTGAATCCGGACCCCGCCAATTTCTCCATGCCCTCGACCGAGCTCCGCATTGTCCCCGACGACCGGGCGGCGCTGAAGGTCGGGTTGTCCCGTCGCGATGTCGGCCTCGCCGCGCAGGCAAACGGGGACGGCATTCTCTTCTTCCGCGATTACGAACAGGACGGCGAACTGCGCGACCTCAAGGTGATCAGCAAGGACGCCTCGGGCGACAATCCCATCGACGGCATCCTCAACGCGCCCATCGCCACCCGGACCGGAGCCATTGTGGACCTGCGTACCTTGGCCAAGGTGGATCGCGTGCGCGGACCGAATGAGATCCGGCACGTCGATCGATCGCGCGCGGTGACCCTGCAGTTCACGCCGCCGCCGGGCATGCCTTTGGAGACCGCGATTGATGACGTCAATGCAATGGTCGATCAGTTGAAACAGGGCGGCGTGATCGCGCCGGGCATGGAGGTCGGGCTCGCGGGATCGGCGGGCAAGCTGAATGAGATCAAGAACGCGCTGCTCGGCTCCGGCGGCCTGCTGGGAACCGTTTCGAGTTCCCTGTTCCTGGCGTTCCTGGTGGTTTACCTCGTGTTGGTCGTCCTGTTCCAAAGCTGGAGTTCGCCGGTGGTCATCATGTTGACCGTGCCCCTGGCGACCCTGGGCGGGTTCCTGGGCCTGTTCGCCGTGCACCTGTGGAGCGAGATCGACCGCTACATGCCCGTGCAGAACCTCGACATGCTGAGCATCCTGGGCTTTGTGCTGCTCGCCGGCGTGGTCGTGAACAACGCCATCCTGATCATTCACCAGACGTTGAACTTCCTGAACCATCCGGAGATCGCCCACACGCCGCAGGAGGCGATCATCGAGTCGGTCAAGTCGCGCGTGCGGCCGATCCTGATGGGCTCGCTGACCTCGGTCGGCGGCATGATCCCCCTGGTGCTGCTGCCGGGCGCGGGCTCGGAGTTGTATCGCGGATTGGGCGCGGTGGTGGTCGGCGGGTTGTTGGTGTCGACGATCTTCACGCTGGTGTTGGTGCCGGCCGTGCTGAGCGTGGTCTACGCGACGCTGGATCCGCGCAAGCGGCTGACCGGGGGGGAGAATGAAGACGCGGGGGAGTTGGAAGGCGCGTCTGCAATTTGAGGTTGCCATGTTCAACACAGAGGACACGGAGAACACAGAGAACCACGGGGGAGTTCTGCAGCCATGCCTTGGTCAGCGGGAGCTTCGCCCCACCAGCGCCTCCCCGGACCGCGGGTCTGTGACCCGCAGCAACCTCCGGCCGGACTACGGCCGTGCCGCAAACCGGGGCGCTGTCCATTCGCGTGTCGCTGCGGGTCACAGACCCGCGGTCCGGGCTATGTGCCTGCTCGCAGCCTTTCTCCTTGCTGGCTGCGCCTCCTACGTCGAACAACGCAGTCCTCAAGAAGGCGAAGGCCAGCCCGCCGCTCCCGGGAAGTTCTCCCACGCAGACGACTCATTGAAACCCAATGCCGCCAGCGACTCCGACACCTGGTGGAAGGCCTTCAAGGATCCGACCCTGGATTCCTTGATGCAACAACTGGAGGCCGCCAATCCCGATCTGGAAGCCGCGCTCGCCCGGGTGGATCAGAGCCTGGCCGCCTTGGGGATCAGCCGCGGTCCATTGCTGCCGACCATCACTGCGGACGCCGCGGCGGGACGTCGTCGCGATTCGGTGAACAACCTCCTGTTCCCCATCGCCATGCCCGAGTACGAACGCTATCGCCTGGGCATGAGCGCGACCTGGGAACTGGATCTCTGGGGGCGCGTGCGCGGCGCGGTCAAGCGCGACAGTCTTCGCGCCGAGGCGTCGGAGCTGGAGTATCGCGCCGCCCTGCTTTCGATGCAGGGCGAACTGGCGCGACAATATTTCGCCTGGCGCACGGCCTCGCGGGAATTGCGGATCAACAGCGAGGCGGTTCGCCTGCGCGAGGAAAATCTGAAGCTGCAGCAGTCGCGGCTCGAGCTCGGAAGCGGCGTGGAAATTGACGTGGCGCGCGCCAGGGTGGAATTGAGCAATGCCAGCGCGGGCGAGGAAGCGGCGGCCCGGAATGTCGGCAAGATTCGCCATGCCATCGCGGCGTTGATTGGCCAGGCGCCCGCGGATTTTACCGCCGAGCTTGCCGCCGACGCCGAGGCGGCCGCCATCCAGCGGGTGGCTGTTCCCGCCGGCGTGCCCTCGGAATTGCTGAATCGCCGCGCTGATCTGCGCGCCGCGGATCGAAGCCTGCGCGCCGCGGCGGTGCAGGTCGGCATCCGCAAGGCGGACTTTCTCCCCCGCATCACACTCAATGGCAGCGGCGGCGTGGCCAGTCTCCGGACCAGCAACCTCTTCGACAGCGGCAGCGGCTTCTTCGACGTGGGGCCGCAGATCGATGTGCCGGTCTTTCAATCCGGCCGTCGCAAGTCCTCGGTCGCCGAGGCCAAGGCGCAATGGCGCGAGGCCTCGGCCAATTATCGCGGCGCGCTGCTGACCGCCGTTCGCGAGGTGGACGACGCCCTGCTGGATCTCAAGAGCCTTGCCCGCGAAGCGGTTGCGAGGAGCGAGGTCGTCACCGCGGCGATCAAGGCCGCCGAAGCCGCCAAGACCCGACACGAAAGCGGACTGGCGAATTACTTCGAGGTCATCGACGCCGAGCGTGATCGCCTGCAGGCCCGCCTCGCCGAGAACGCCCTCCACGGCATGCAACAAGCCGCCAGCGTGAATCTGATCCAGGCCCTGGGCGGAGGTTGGTGAGAAGGTTCATTGGGGCGGAAGGCCCGGCCGCACAAAGCCCAGGCCTTCAGGCCAAGATTGAAACACATCGTTCGGCGCGCATTTCCAATTGCGCCCGGACCGCGGGTCTGTGACCCGCAGCGACCATCGATCGTCCGGGGCTTTCGAGCATAACCAAACGCGCCGTTCTCCCAGGTTGCTGCGGCTCACAGAGCCGCGATCCGGTGAAGCGCTGAACACCTCGGAGCGCGGAATTCATTCCGCTTCAACGTCCAATCCACCGCTGCTCCGAACATGTTGGGAACAGCGGGGCAACCAACGCTGAAGCAGAATAAATTCCGCGCTCCGGTCTCCCCCGTCAAACGCTTTGACGTTTCTTTTTCCTGAGATCGCGTTAAACCGTTGCCAACGATGCCTGCCTGCCCCACCCAACCCGTCATTGTCTTTGATGTCATGAGATTCATCATCGAACCCCCACGCTATCGTCGTGAGGAAACGGAGGCGCGTTGAATCATGTCCGAAGCTCCCCTCTGGTTTCCCGATCCGCGCGAGGCGAACGACGACGGCCTGGTCGCCATCGGCGGCGATCTGACCGTCGATCGCCTGTTGCTCGCCTACCGGAGCGGGATCTTCCCCTGGAGTTGCGATCCCATCACCTGGTGGTCGCCCGATCCGCGCGCGATCTTCGAGTTGGACGAGTTCCACATCTCCAAGAGCTTCGCCAAAACGCTTCGGCGGGAGCCCTTTGAGATCACCACGGACAAGGCCTTCGTAGAAGTGATGGAAGGTTGCGCGACCGCGCGAAAAGACGGCAACTGGATCGGGCCGGAATTCATCGAGGCCTACACCGCGCTGCACGAGGCCGGCCATGCGCACAGCGTGGAATGCTGGCGTGACGGCGAATTGGCCGGCGGCGTCTATGGCGTGTCGGTCGGCGGCTTGTTCGCAGGCGAGTCCATGTTCCATCGCGTGTCGGAGGCGTCCAAGGTGGCGTTGCATCACCTGGTCGGCCACCTGGGCGAGCAAGGCTACGCGCTGTTCGACGTTCAGATGGTGACGCCGATCACGACGCAGCTGGGCGCGAGTCACATTTCACGCGACGAGTATCTGGAGCGGCTGGCGGATGCAGTGGAAATGGAGTGTTTGTTTGGAGAGGAGTGATTGGCGCCCGGACCGCGGGTCTGTGACCCGCAGCGACCTCCGATTGCCCGGGGTTCGCGAGCATTTCCATGCGCGCGGTTCTCCCAGGTCGCTGCGGCTCACAGAGCCGCGATCCGGGCGCAGTCTGCGTGGGATCGTTGGAGTGACAGTGGCGCTGTCCATGATCGATCGGACCGCGGGTCTGTGACCCGCAGCGATCTCCGATTGCCCGGGGTTCGCGAGCATTTCCATGCGCGCGGTTCTCTCAGGTCGCTGCGGCTCACAGAGCCGCGATCCGGGCGCAGTCTGCGTGGGATCGTTGGAGTGACAGTGGCGCTGTCCATGATCGATCGGACCGCGGGTCTGTGACCCGCAGCGACCTCCGATTGCCCGGGGTTCGCGAGCATTTCCATGCGCGCGGTTCCCCCAGGTTGCTGCGGCTCACAGAGCCGCGGTCCGGCGCAGTCTGCGTGGGATTGCTGGAGTGACAGCGGCGTTGTCCATGATCAATCGGACCGCGGGTCTATGACCCGCAGCGACCTCCGGTTGCCCGGAGCTTGCGAGCATTTCCATGCGCGCGGTTCCCCCAGGTCGCTGCGGCTCACAGAGCCGCGGTCCGGCGCAGTCTGCGTGGGATTGCTGGAGTGACAGCGGCGTTGTCCATGATCAATCGGACCGCGGGTCTGTGACCCGCAGCGACTTCCGTCTGCCCGGAGCTTGCGAGCATTTCCATACGCGCGGTTCTCCCAGGTCGCTGCGGCTCACAGAGCCGCGATCCGGTGAACCCCCACCGCGATTTCCGCTCAGCCAGGTAGCCTGAGAACACCAACCGCATCTCGAAAGCGGGCGCTGCTCCACGGCCAGTCCTTCGGGTCCAGAACCAGCTTTGCCTTCGCTGGATTGTTCTCAATGTAGCGGACGGTCTTCCTCTCGTGCTCCGCATCACGCATGTAGACGTCGAAATAGTCTTCCGCCCAGAAAGCGCCGGACTTGCCCAGACCTCGGTTCGCCAGACGACTGGTGTGCTTCTTCCAAGAGCCTACGATTTCGGACATGGATACGCCGCCGACCTTGAACAGGACGTGAACGTGATTCGGCATGATGCACCACGCGCGCAACTGATAGCGGAACTTCAGTGAACCGGCTGTTCGGTCGTCGCAATCACCATTGTCGTCAGGCGGATTCTCAGTTTCGGGTAAGCCGGAATGATTCAAAATGTTGCTCTCTACCAACTCGGCAATCTCAGATCGTTTCAGCCAACAATCGCCCTTGCCTTGATCGAGGTAGGCCTCCAGTTCGATCCGGCGCTTCTCGTTGTCCTCGATCTTCCACAGGTGTTCCCATTCAGATCTAAGGGCAATCGGAAAGGTGTCCGCCAGCCGGAAGGTGACGAATTGAGTCAATCCGGGCTCGTCGCGATGAGGCAGATAACCGCGTTCATGCCAACCTCGATAATTCCCCTTAGCTGCGTCGTGGTCCTGCTTGGAAGACCATTGGCGCTTTCCTGCAACGAGATCCCGGACACCTGGATTGTACGGCGGACAGGATTGCGGTCGCTCCTTTGATTGACTCACGAGGGCATTTGGCCATACGGGCGAAGGATGGGCAAGTTCGGAAGTGGCTGCGGGTCACAGACCCGCGGTCCGGTGAAGTGAACGCGACGCCCGGTTTCGAGCTGCGTTTGGCATGCTGAGACTGCCCGTGTGATCGGAAGTGGCTGCGGGTCACAGACCCGCGGTCCAGCGCCCAACTGGACAACCCGCCCCCATTTGCTAAGCTCGCGCGGTGGAAGACAACGCGACACCGCAGGTCCTGCCGAAGCCGGACCAGGACACGAAGACCCGCGAGCAGGAGGAGCTTGATCCGGGTTACGTGGTGATCTGTTGGGACGATCCGGTGAATCTCATGGACTATGTCACCCATGTCTTCCAGGTCGTCTTCGGTTGGACGAAGGCCAGGGCCGAACGCCACATGATGCAGGTGCACAAGCAGGGGAAGAGCATCCTGGTCCGGGAGACCATGGAAAAGGCGGAGCATTACGTGCATCAGCTTCACAAGTACAGCCTGCACGCGACGATGGAGCGCGACGGTTCGTGAATTTCCTCGAAGCCAACGACGACAAGCTGGTCTTTCTCATCGAACCCCGCGGCCGGAGGGTTCTCCGGAAACTCTGCCTGAAATATCCGTCGCTCGAGGTCTCCTACTTCGAACTCTGCCGCACGATGGACGAGGAGGAGCTTCCCGACGGACGCGAGGTGGCCGATCAGTCCCTGCGGGAGGAGCAAAGCGAGGTCCGCAAGCGCATCCTGAAACTGCTGGCCGATGAAAGCCGTTTCGAAGAGACCGAGGGCTTCCTGCTGATGCGCCTGACAATGGAGGAGGTCGATCTTCTCCTGCAGGTTCTCAATGACGTCCGCATCGGCTGCTGGTCGCGCGCAGGTTCGCCGTCGGAAGGCGGCGAAGAACTGATGCGATCCGATCCGAAACTCGCGCCGCTGCTTGCCGCGATGCAGTTGTGCGGCTTCTTCCAGGGCGCGCTGCTCGACGGATTGAACCGACAAAAAAACCCACCGTCCGATGAGGACGATGGGTTTGATCTGGAAGATCTGTCGATCTAGGCGGTCGGATCAGTTGTCCTTCGCGCCCTGATCGATCCAGGCGATCATGTCGGCGATCTGCGCCTTGGTCATCTGCGGATACTTCTCGCGTTTGCTGGTCGGCGGCATCTCCAGGTCCTCCACGAGGTCCAGACAATAGTGGACGATCGGGGATTTCTTGGCGTTGCCGGGGATGATGGCCGCCTCGTCGCTGCTGCCGCCCTTGATGATGTTGGCGACGGTGTCCATCATGTACTTGGCCTTCGGGCGGTTGCCGCTGTGGCATTTGAGGCAGGACTTCTCAAACACGGGTTTGATGTCCTTCTGGTAGCTGACGCGCTTCTTGGCGCCAGCGGGCACCTTGCTTTCGTCGCCGAGTTCGGCGACCACGGTTCCGGCCGCGAAGCCGAATGCGATGGTGGCGATGAGAACTTTCAGTTTCATGGGTGTGTCTTGGATTCGATTGTGTGTGTGTCAGTGGGTAGTGACGGTCGGTCGGGGCCGGAAATTCACACCTGTTTGCACTTCGTCCAACGGCCGGTCTTGCCGGACTTGAGGACGGCGTCGCAGACATACTGGGTTTCCAGGCCGTCGCGGAAGTCGGGGCGGATCGCCCGCTTCTTGCGCGAGGAGAGGCCGTTGACGAAGTCGGCGACCTGATGGACGAAGGTGTGTTCGTAGCCGATCTGCAGGCCGGGCACCCACCAGTTGCCCATGTAGGGGTGGTCGCCGTCGGTGATGTGGACGGAGCGCCAGCCGCGGGTCTTGGAGTCGTCCGCGTGGTCGAAGTATTCCAGGCGGTGCAGGTCGTGCAGGTCCCAGCGGATCGAGGCGTTCTCGCCATTGATCTCGAAGGTGTAGAGGGCCTTGTGGCCGCGGGCGTAACGGGTCGATTCGAAGATTGCGAGCGAGCCGTTCTTGAAGCGGGCCAGGAAGGCGCAGGCGTCGTCGATGGTGACCTTGTGTTTCTTGCCGGTGGCGGTGTGCACGCGCTCCTTGATGAAGGTCTCGGTCATGGCGGAGACCTCGTCCATGGAGCCGTTGAGCCAGAGCGCGGTGTCGATGCAGTGGGCGAGCAGGTCGCCCGTGACGCCGGAGCCGGCGACCGCGGCGTCGAGGCGCCAGAGACCTTCGCCGCCCTGCGGGAGTTCCTTGGAGATCGTCCAGTCCTGCAGGAACTGCGCGCGATAGTGGAAGATGCGGCCGAGCTTGCCGCTATCGATGATCTGCTTGGCCAGGGTGACGGCCGGGACGCGGCGATAGTTGTACCAGACCATGTTCGGCACGCCGGCCTTCTCGACGGCCTTGACCATCTTGAGGCCCTCGGCCCCATCCATGGAGAGCGGTTTTTCGCACATGATCATCTTGCCGGCCTCGGCGGCGGCGATGGCCATCTCGTAGTGCGTGTTGTTCGGGCTGCCGATGTCGATCAGGTCGATGTCGTCGCGCTCGATGAGTTTGCGCCAGTCGGTCTCGTAGGACTCATAGCCCCAGTTGTCCGCAAACGCCTTGATGCGATCCTCGTTGCGGGCGCAGCAAGCCTTCATCTCAACGTCGTATTTGAGATCGAAGAAATTGCCGACCTTGCGGAAGGCGTTGGAGTGCGTGCGGCCCATGAAGCCGTAGCCGATGAGTCCTACTCTGAGTTTTTTCTTGGCCATGATGGTTCTTTGGTTTGTTTGAAATTCCCGGCTGTCAACGCCCCGCCGGTGTTCCTGGTTTTGCGGAAAGGCTGCGAATTAAAGGGAAACCCCGTCCGGCAGGCAATTTGTTTTTTGATGACATTCCCTTCGCCGCGGGCCCGGGACGCGCGCCGCGGACGCGAATTTCGTCGTCGGATCCCGAAAACGGTTGCGGCGCTTTTGCCGCGCGAATAACGTCGGTTGATGTCTGTCCGCTTCACCGTTCTCGGCAGCGGTTCCTCGGGAAACTGCTCCTATCTGGAAACCGATGAAACGCGCGTCCTGATCGACGCCGGTTTCAGCGGTCGTCAGATCCGGAAGCGGTTGGAATCCATCGGCCGCACGCCCGAGCGGCTCGACGGCATTCTCATCTCCCACGAACACAGCGATCACACCCAGGGTCTGGGAACCATCGCCGCAAAGTTGCGGATCCCCGTCTACTGCAATCGCCTGACGAAGGAGGCCATCGAGGACCAGGTGAAGGAGCCCCTCGATTTCCGCATCTTCAACGAGGGCGCCGGCTTTGAGATCGGCGACATCGAGGTGGAGAATTTCAGCGTGCCCCACGACGCGCACGATCCGGTGGGATTCCTGCTGCGGACGCAGGCGGGCGTCGTCGGTGTCCTGACCGATCTGGGCCACGCGACGCAGCTGGTTGTCGAGCGCGCGCGACAGGCCAATGTATTGCTGTTGGAATGCAACTACGACCAGGAGTTGTTGGAGCGCGACACGAAGCGCCCCTGGAGCATCAAGCAGCGGATCCTCAGCCGGCACGGGCACCTGTCCAATGACGCGGCCGCGGCCCTGCTCGAACAGGCCGTCACGCCGGAATTGCGCCGCGTCTACCTGGTTCACCTGAGCCGCGACTGCAATTCGCCGGAGCATGCGCGCCGCGCCATCGAGGCCGGGCTCCAGCGGGCGGACGCGACCCACGTGGCGATCGAATCGACGACCCAGGATGCGCCGAGTCCCACCTACGTCCTGCAGGAGGCCACGCCCATCGGGGGGCAGGCCCTGTTGCCGCTTTGAACGCCAACGCCCTCAGAGGAATCCTGACCCTGGTCGGCATCTGCATGATTGTCGTGGGAGGGCAGGGCTCCCTGCTTGTCTTCCGCGAACGCGCGTCCCTGGAGATTCCGCTCGGGGAATTCCAGCAACGTCAACCGGGGAACAAGTGGGTGCGGCTCACCGGGGCGGAACTTGATCTCCTGAACGCCCGCCGCTTCAACTACATTGAATCCGACCACGCGGCCGAGTTTCTTGTGCCGTTGCGACCCGTCGGAGCGACGAATGCGCCGATTCATGCCTTGGTCGCCGGATTGGAGGACGAGTTTCGCCTGCGGGTCGACGCCATCGGGCTTGCCGAGGTAACGCATGCCATGAACGCCTTTCTGGCCACCAACGCCGAACCCTTGGCCGTTGCCCGGGACGTGGAAGGCCTGATCCGCATCGGTTGGGAGAAGGTCGCGGACAATCGCAACGAGCTGCGCGCGCTGCACCCGCGCCTCGTCGAGGATTTTGTGATCATCGACGCCGGCGCGAAACCCTCATGGCTGCTGGCGATGATGTTGCCCGGCGGAATCGCGATCCACTTCTGGCTCATCTGGTCGCGCCTGTCGGGACGGCGGAGGAAGTTGGCGCAGGCATGAGCCGCCCTGCCTTGACGGCCGCGGAGTCCTGGAGATTTGAAACCGGCTCCGCTCCTCACCCGCCGCAGTCGCAATCGTTGCAGCAGTAGTCGATGTCGTAGGATTCGGGGACGCGGCCGAGTTCGAAGGTCTTGGAGATGTACTGATGGATCTGATCCTGGAGCCCCTGCATGCGCTTCTGCGCCTCGAGAAATTTCTGGGACAGCTCATTGGCCATCCATTCATCGCGCTCCTTTTCGAACTTCTCGAATTCCTCCGGTTCGATCTGGAGGCCGAGTTGCTGCCGCTGGGCCAGGGCCTCGCCCTGCATGGTAAGCACGTCATAGCGGCTGCGCAGCTCCTCGTTTTCGAGGAAGGCGTTCATGTCCTTGAGGAAAGCCGCGGTCTCGGGCTGCTCCAGCAGCGTGGCGCACAGTTCCTTCGTCTTCTCGACGATCGGCGGATCTTTGATTTCGGATTCCATCTGTGCCCGCACTCTGCGGCGCCTTGCCTCGCTTGACAATGCCGGGATCGTCGCTTTTATCGGTGACATGAACCGATCCCTC
>Ga0181573_10003185_pt1 | contig 14694 bp, 16 predicted proteins | sample 101ome_25_FD_148643 | JGI IMG/M metagenome (GOLD analysis project Ga0181573, IMG submission 148643) | Coastal salt marsh microbial communities from the Groves Creek Marsh, Skidaway Island, Georgia - 101409BT metaG (spades assembly) | ecosystem: Environmental > Aquatic > Marine > Intertidal zone...
GCATCGGTTTGCCCGCCCTTCATGGCGGCCGAATAGGCATGGAAGGAGATTTTCTCATGGTGCGACAAGACGTCCCTGAGTTGCGGAAGGTTGATTGCCGAAACGCCACCGCCCACGACGATCTCCATACGCCCCTTCAGTTGGCGCGCCGTACGTGTGAGTTCTTTGATGCCATCCAAAGCGCCATCTGTGGCACCCCACCGGGTGCCTGCGGTGAGGATACGCTGGCATCCGAGATCCATCAGGGTATTGAGGGCTTCCGTCCGATCTTCCACGGCATCGATTGCGCGGTGGAAGGTGAAATCCAACGAAAGATGCCGGGCCAGGGAAATGAGCTTGCGGGTCAGCGCCGCATCGATGGTACCAGATCGCAAGGCTCCCGAAACAACGCCGTCGGCCCCAGCGGCTGCCAGGTCCTGAATGGACTGCTGCATGGTGTCAGCCTCCGTGGCATTCCACTCGAACGCACCTCCCCGAGGCCGCACCATGGCCAATACGGCAACCTTTTCTGGGACCGCTTCACGAATCTCTTCGATGATACGTGGGTCCGGTGTCAATCCACCCACGTGCATCGAGGCACAGCATTCCAACCGATCCGCGCCGCCGCTTGCGGCGGCGCGTGCATTCAGGAGCGCTTCCTCCTGGGAATCGCATGCGATACATATTTCAAGCGGTGGTGCTGCAGTATTCATGACTCAACACGAAAGGGAAGTGGAGATGTGGGCAAGGTAGGGATCAACGAGGCACGAGCGGGCATGGTGGAACCATGATCACATGCCTATCTTGCCATCCAAGACATGCCATCCGCGGTTAGTTGACAGGACCGTCCATGATTCGCCCATCCTTTCTGCCTTCGTTCATTTTAATGACGCTTTTTACCATGAGCCTTACAAGCGATGTGTCTGCCCGACAGAACCTGGATGATGTCGAGCAGCATCTTGCCTCGTTCGTTGACAGCCGGGTCGAGGCTGCCATAGACCTCTTGGAAAAGGTGGTCAACGTCAATTCGGGATCCATGAACTTTGACGGAGTGCGTGCTGTGGGCGCAGTGTTTGGTGAGGAACTTGGGGCACTCGGCTTCGAAACACGTTGGATTGATGGCAGCGCCTTCGATCGGGCAGGTCATCTATTTGCCTCCCGAGGCGACAAAGGGCCTCATTTCCTGCTGATCGGACACCTCGACACCGTATTTGAGACGGATAGTCCCTTTCAGCAGTTCAGCAGGGAGTCCGAGGGACGCGCCACGGGGCCCGGTATCATTGATATGAAGGGCGGTGATGTGGTCATGGTAGAGGCCGTGCGGGCTCTCTTGGCCGCAGGCGTTCTGGATAACATGACGGTTACCATCGCGCTGATTGGCGATGAGGAGTCTTCGGGCGATCCCTTGGAGCTCGGTCGTGCGAGCCTGGTCGAGGCAGCCATAGAGGCGGATGTGGTGATGGCTTTCGAACCGGGCGATGGGAATCCTGGAACAGCGGTTCTGGCACGCCGTGGCTTTACCGGCTGGGAGCTGACAACGACCGGCAACCGGGCACATTCATCGTCAGTCTTCTCAGAAGAGACCGGGTATGGATCGATCTATGAGGCCGCCCGGATCCTGACCCGTTTCCAAGAGGAATTGGTCGGTGAGGATCTGCTGACTTTCAATCCTGGTCTCATCCTTGGGGGTACGACCGTTGATTTTGATGAGGAAAACGATCGGGGAAGTGCCTTCGGAAAAACGAATGTGGTTGCCGAAAAAACGATTGTATCGGGCGACTTGAGGACTATTTCTCCCGAGCAGCGAGAGGCGATAAAGGAGCGGATGAGGGAGCTGATCAAGGATAACCTGCCAGGCACTACGGCGTCGCTGTCCTTCAGGGACAGTTATCCTCCGATGGGACAAACGGAGGGAAATGAGCGCCTGCTGGCCATCTTCAGTCAAGCCAGTGAGGACGCCGGGTACGGTCCGGTGGTGGCAGGCGATCCGAGGGAGGCGGGGGCGGCCGACGTTTCCTTTGCCGCGGGGCATGCCATCATGGCCATCGATGGACTGGGCATGACAGGAGGCGGCACGCACACGACGCATGAGTGGGCTGACCTTGCCACACTACCCATGCAAACAACACGGGCCGCCATAACCATGTACCGTATCGCAAAAGACTGGTAGTCGGCTGGCAGGGCCCGCGGATACAGGCTAGCATTGATTGCAGCGCTGCTTGTTGGCCAGGCGCGCTGAATGCTTAAGGGTGAACAGCCTCGAGAACTATCTCCGGATGATTTCCGGGAGCCGTAATTACGTTCAGAACCTCAAAGGAGACTGAAATGGTGTCCATGCGGACTCCCGTTTTGACCTCGAGCTGAACGGTTCCGTGTGGTGGTACATCGATCAGGTTGGCTCGATTGTGGAATCGGATCTCTGAGGTGTTACGGAGCGTGAACCAGGCATCGGAGTGGTTCGTGATTGTTATCCGGGCCACAGAGGTATCCCCGATATATCCGGTCGATGCCATGCTCAAGGATGCATCGATAAGGGGTCGGACGTGTTCTTCCCGCCCGATAATCGAGTCGAGGTAATAAGCCACGGTCCGGCCGGCAAACAAGGCCTCCCGAATGGACGCTTCGGTTCGCTCTTCGGCCAGCACGATGGTGATGGGCCGATGGCCACCCTGGGCGATGTCGTACTGCCAGTCCACGAGGCCGTGAATGTCCGACGTGCCAATAATGGCCAGATTGTGCTCCAGGGCCAGTTCGATGGCCTCGTCCGAGTAGGTCAAATCATTGACGACCTCGATACCGTGAATCTGTCCCTTCTCGATCAGTGCCAGCTGTTCGGGCTCCAGTCGAGCCACGCCATCTTTACGCTGCGCCGTCCAGTTGGGATGGTTTATGAACGTAAATCCTCCCTGGGATGCTGCCTCTGCATACGCATCTTCCGCATCGTCCTGCAGTAGGGGATTGGCATCCTGGATGAATACCGTATTGGCGTGGCCATAGGGTAGGGAGCGGGTAATCTCCGATCCTCTGACCACGATGAGGTCGCTGTTTCCCGCTGCCGATGCGGCGATCTCGAAGGCACGGTTGCGATCCGGATGAGGGATATCTGCCCGGTGCGGCTGGTATTCGAGATGCTCCGTGATGGCGATACAATCCAATCCGTCCCGCTGCGCCTCCTGGGTGCGAATGTTGGGCCATACATCGCCATCGGAAAAGACGGTGTGGATGTGAAAATCACAGGTCAGGCTGAGATAGTCCGCCGTATCAGGAAACTGTATGGTGCGTCCGCCAGCATGCTCATGGCCGTGCTGCGCCCGAGCGGGCAGGGCCAGGGCCATGAAAAGCAACAGAAAAGGGATACGGTTCATGAACTGTAGGTGTTGGCTGGTCGGCAAGAGGAACGCGGTCAATCTAGGGATTCCCCATGAGGGAGTCGACGGCATCCCGTTATGCCCGTGTTATGGATAAAGGGGGTCTTTCGATGCTTCAAGAGGCGCTGACATGGAGCGGGACCATCCCCGGTACCCCATGATGCAAAGGATCAGGAATATGATGTATTGGCCAGAGAACAGATAGAGGCCCTTCAGAGCGTAGATCACAATGGCCACAACATCGATGACAAACCAGTATGCCCAATTCTCGAGGCGTTTGCGGGCCATGAACCACATGGCGACAAGGCTGGCGACGGTGGTGAATGCGTCTCCGTAGGGGAAGGCAGGCGTCGGCGCACCGCCGCTCGACCACGCTTGCGCCCATGCAATAGAGCCACTGATGTGGGCTAGTACCCATCCTGCAATGACGTCGAGGTGACTCATGCTCCACCCCCAGGCCAGCGTAAGGACGACGGTCACGACCACCCATGACACATTCTGTCGCCACGTCATGGTGGTTACCGGCAGCTCCGCATCCCTGGGACCCCCTCGTAACCAGTAGACCCATCCGTAGACGTTCATTCCGATGTAGTAGACATGCAGCAACATGTCGGAGTAGAGGAACGAGTCGTAGAAAACGAGAGCTGCAACTGCCACAGAAACCAATCCAGTGGGCCACGCCCAGATGCTTTGGCGTGTCAGCAGGTAGACACTGACCAGGCCGAAAATGGCGGCCAAAGCTTCTAGAATCAGCATGTTGGCACGTCCAGGATATTGGGTTGATGGCCTGTCAGCTCAAACAGCCGATGCATGTCAGCTCGTTTCAGGACAAGGGTTGCTGTATTCACCAATGGGTGGCATCGCACCTGCTCGGCGTGCCATACGGTCCTGTCCACGATGACCTCCACGCGATGCTCCGGATCATTGATGACGCCCATCAGGGATACTGAGCCAGGCTCTACGTCCAAGTGCTCCAACAAGCGACGTTCCGAGGCAAAAGAAACCCGCCCCAGACCGGTCTGGGACCCCAGTTGCATCAGGTCGACTTGCGCATCATGGGGCACAACGATAAGGATGTGCCGGCGACCCCGTTTGTCCCTGACAAACAGGTTCTTGGTTCGTTGACCGTGCGGAATATCCACCCGTTCAGTGACCTCATCGACTGTTACGACCGCTGGATGATCATACCGCTCGTACGGAATTCCGTGGTTGCTCAAAAAGGTGAGGGCCTTGGTCAACCGGTCGGAAGCCATGAATCAAGCGTCAGAAACGGATCGGGAAGAAAAACGGGACGGCCCGGCGAAAATAACAAAATACACCCAGAGGATTGCAGCCAGGTAGAGCCCTTGCGTCAGCAGGATGATACCACCCCCGGAAACCTGTCCGACATTATCGGTGAGCTCGAACGATACACGGCGGCTCTCTTCCGACATGAGCAGGAAAACCAGGATGGTGGAGGAGGAAAGGAGAGCCAGAAGAAACAACTGCAGGCGTGCGACCCAGATCCAGAAACGACTGCCGTCGAGCAAGGCAATGCCGAGCGGCAGCAATATCGGAGTAAAATCAACGGCATCGATGGATCCCGACAGCAGCGAGACACCATAACGGATCGTTGCCGCGACACCCAGGATGACACAGATTGTGCCGGCGACAGTGGCAACGGGGGCTCGGGAAGGGTACATGGCTACATGCTTATTGGTGATAGGGGAAGTTCATTCCGATAAAACAGGTTTTCCTGTCCGGCGCGGCTCGGGGAAACGGGAATTCGGGGCCGGCGAAGCCGGCCCCGAACACGCCCCCATCGCTCAGAGAAGGGCTGGTGGATGGATCATTGATGTGTCGTCTTTTCCCAAAGACACCTTGAACTCGGCCGTGCAACCCTGAAAGCACCAGCACGTGACCACATCCACATCGTATTCGATCAGGCCCCACAGGAAGGAACGTGAATCCGTCTCCGGGCAGACGCCTTCTCCGGCGCACTCGGAACCCGGCGCGATGAAGTTGACATCGCACGAGAGCGTGAATTCAAGGATATCCTTTCCGGCGGCCTCCGGCAACGAGCCGTCCTCGAGGCATGAGCGGTCCACCTGGGCGGAGTACAGGCCATCGCCGGCGACAGCGTCTGCGCCCAGACCATTGTCCTCCATCCGGGCCACGGAGCCATCATTTCGCATACCCAGGATGTGGAACGCTTCCGGGTACCGGATGCGCGCCGTCTCATCCATTTGTACGTGCAGTATCAGCTGCTCGTCTTTCGCCGATCCTGGATTGAGTACCGTCATTTCGACGGACTCAACAAAGTCCATTTCAGCCAGTAGGGATGCACCGGCTGGGTCCAACGGTCCATCCATGGCCGAGGAACCGGCATCGCATCCAGTCCAGAAACACATCATCAGGGTCACAACAGCCATCCAGCCAACAGGCTGCAGGGCATTCTGTATCGTTTTCATGGTCAGTCCTCTTCTTCATCCAACGTCACGAGTGGACGGACACAGTTTGTGCCATCCACCTGGATAGAGCCAGGACTGACCCGGACGTAACCCCGGGTACTGAAATAAATTACCCGATCTCCTCGCTCCTGTCGATGACCTGGGAAGCTGACCCGATAATGAGGGGGTCGGGTTCAATGACCACCGAGTGATCCTTTTGAGGGTAGTCCAGGTGATACAGGAAGTGGTTCATGCAATTGAGGCGGGCCCGCTTCTTGTCATCCGACTTCACGACCGACCATGGCGCAGCTGGGGTGTCGGTATGCAGAAACATGTTCACCTTGGCCTTGGTGTAGTCGTCCCACTTGTCGCGCGAGAGACGGTCGATATCACTCAACTTCCACCCCTTCAAAGGGTCTGATTCCCGCGACACCATACGGGCTTTCTGAGCACCCCGTGTAACAGAGAACCAGTATTTGAACAGCACGGTCCCTGAGCGCACCAGCATGCGCTCGACCTCCGGGGCCTGGCGAAGGAATTCCTTGTACTCCCTGCCGTTGCAGAAATTCATGACGCGTTCAACACCTGCCCGATTGTACCAGGAACGGTCAAAAAACACCATCTCACCGGCCGTCGGAAACTGCCGTATGTAGCGCTGGAAATACCACTGCCCACGCTCTTCATCCGTGGGCTTCTCGAGCGCAACAACGCGGGCGCCACGCGGATTCAGGTGCTCCATGAATCGTTTTATGGTGCCTCCCTTCCCGGCTGCATCACGCCCCTCGCACACGACCATGATGCGTGCACCTGTACTTTTGGTCCATCGCTGCACTTTGAGCAGTTCGATTTGAAGCAGCCGTTTGCGCGTCTCGTAGGCTGAGCGACTCAGCTTCTGCCGGTACGGATAGATGCTGTCCCGAAACAGCAGGTCGATTTCTGCGTCGGAGTAGCCAAGGTCTTCGCGTACAAGATCGGTCCGGGGTGCCTCAGGGTCGAGATGGGACTCGCCCTTCATCGCATTGCCCAGCATCGAGGTCCCTTCTTCGGCGGAGGCATCGACCTTTTTGAGGTCCACAACTTTTTTGGGCATTGTTTCAGAGGTTGGCGTCCGGAGGATGACATCAGTTCGCAACGAGATACTCCAAGGTACCACGTTCGCGGGACTCCTACCGAATGGATGCACCCCGTGTGGAGGCCCTGTCAAGCCCTGACTGTGCTATTTATTCGATCCATACCTCCAAGGCCGTCCCCCATGCACACGCTTCGGAAGATCGGACTCGTGCTGCTGTTCGTGATCCTTGCCGTCCCCTTGGCAGCCACGGCTCAGCATGCCCCATCCCATTCCGTGGCACGCCTCTGGAATGAGGCGTTGTTGCAATCCATCCGGGAGGATTTTGCGCGCCCCACCGTCCATGCCCGCAACCTGTTCCACGCGTCCATTCTGATGTGGGACAGTTGGGCAGCCTATGACGATGCCGCCCAGCCCTATCTCCTTGGAGGCACGCCACATGGCTTTGTCTGTGCGTTCGATGGTGTGCCTGCGCCAATAGACGTTCGCTCCGCCCGGGAAGAGGCCATGAGTTACGCAGTATATCGATTGCTCAGTCATCGATTTGAGTTATCCCCGGGTCGGGAGGCCGCTCATGCCCGCTTTGATCAGCTCATGAGCGAACTGGGGTATGATCCGTCTTTTCAGGACACGGGGTATTCCAGCGGCATCCCTGCAGCGCTTGGTAACTACCTGGCCGAGTGCATGATTGCCTACGGCCACGGGGACGGAGCCAACGAAGCGGAGCTGTATGCCAACCGCTACTATCGCCCTGTCAATCCTCCATTGGCACCCCCGCTTCCCGGTAACCCCCTGATTCTTGACATGAACCGGTGGCAACCTCTCTCGTTTGATGTCTTCATCGACCAAGCGGGTCAGGAAATACCGATGGGAATCCCCGAGTTCCTCGGTCCCGAGTGGGGGCAGGTCCATCCCTTTTCCATGACGCCTGAGGACCTGACTGTCCATGTCCGGGATGGCTTCGAGTACTGGGTATACCATGACCCCGGACCCCCGCCCACACTCGATGTGCTCGATGGCGGAGGACTTTCGGACGAATACAAGTGGAGCCATTCGCTGGTGGCCATCTGGTCCTCCATGCTGGACCCTGATGACGGGGTCATGTGGGATATCTCCCCAGCCCGCATAGGCAATATTCCCTTGGGGGACTATCCCGATGATATCTCGGGCCAAAGGGCGTTGTATGATCTCTTTGACGGTGGCGATGTAAGTCGTGGGCGTCGCATCAATCCGCATACGGGTCAGCCATATTGGGCCCAAATCGTGCCCCGAGCTGATTATGCCCGCGTTCTGGCCGAGTTTTGGGCGGATGGACCGGATTCGGAGACACCGCCGGGGCATTGGTTCACCATTCTGAACTACGTATCGGATCATCCCGATCTGGTAAAACGCTTCCGGGGTGCGGGCCCGGTGCTGGATGATCTGGAATGGGATGTGACGGCCTATTTCATCCTCGGCGGTACGATGCACGACGCCGCTGTAGCAGCGTGGGGAGTGAAGGGGTGGTACGACTATATCCGCCCCATTTCAGCCATTCGTGGCATGGCCGAATTCGGTCAAAACAGCGACCCGTTGCTGCCGCGGTATCACCCGGCAGGGATCCCGCTCGTGCCAGGATATATCGAGCTTGTTGAAGAGGGCGATCCCTTGGCCGGTCCGAATCAGGAGCATCTCTATGAGATCAAGGTGCGCGCCTGGCGGGGCCCCGAATATGTGTTCGACCCGGAAACCGACGTGGGCGGAGTGGGCTGGATTCTGGCGGCCAACTGGTGGCCCTATCAGCGCCCGACGTTTGTTACGCCGCCATTTGCTGGGTACGTATCTGGCCACTCGACCTTCTCCAGGGCAGCTGCCGAGGCGCTGACCATGCTTACGGGCGACGAATACTTTCCCGGCGGAATGGGTGAATTCCACGCACGAAAAAATGAATTCCTCGTTTTTGAAGAGGGGCCGAGTGTGGACGTCACCCTACAGTGGGCAACCTACCGGGATGCATCGGATCAGACCAGTCTCTCCCGTATCTGGGGTGGCATCCATCCGCCTGCCGACGATATCCCGGGTCGCCTTATGGGTCGGGAGATCGGGATCGAGGCGTTCCAGTTTGCAGAGCGTTACATCACGGGGCTGGCCACGGGCACAAAAGCATCTCCGCTGCCCGAAGCGCCCCAGGCCTTGGCAGTCTACCCTAATCCGGTCAGCGAGGGTGGCCAAGTGACTGCAAGGATACCCTCGCGCGGAACCTACCGCATAGTGGATATGCTGGGTCGCGAAGTGCGAACGCTGTTTCTTGACGAGGGAACCACGGCCATCGAGACGACAGGATTGGCCGCAGGTCTCTATGTCATCCATTCGACCAGCGCCCCAGCGCGGATGGGGGCGCGCCTGATCATTACGCGATAGAAGCCCACATCAGAGTGGGGCCGTGGGTCGGCCCGAGGGCTTATTTCTCGTCAATCAGGACTCGAAATAGCGTTTCATGAGCCGATCGGGGATGGCAACCGGTCGACCCGTCTCCCGGTTCAGACACACCCACTGAGTCTGACCGGAAGCGAGCAATACCTGGTCCTTCGTCCGATGGAACTCATATCGTCTGACGGAAGAGACTCGCTCGACCGAGTCTACCCATGTGGATACCTGGATTTCATCATGTTCCACCGCTGGCATGCGGTATTCGATGGCGTGCGATCGTACCACCCAGGTCAGTCCAGCTGCAGCACTGAGCACATCGGCACCCACGGAACGGGTGTGGCGAATGGCCACCTCCTGCATCCAGCGCACGTAGGCCACATTATTGACGTGGTCATTCACGTCAATCGATTCCCGACTGACCGTAAACGTCCACACGAATCGGTTGGGCTTCATGGGCTGCTGGCTGGTTCGCTGGGCTGGGAGCGGTTTTTGAACCATAGCACGATACCCCACAGGCTGATCATGATCCAGAAGATCTCGATGATGACCGATGCCAGATTGAAGTTGTATCGGAGGGAAACCAGGATGAGCGTTGCTCCAACCATGTTCATGACCGAATAGGAGAGCTGCTCGGGCTTCATTCGCCGCACCTGCACGGCCGCGTAGGCCAGGATGATCAAGGCAACACCAATACTTCCGATACCATCATACCACGCCATACTCACGATCTCCCCGCCAGCGTCGCCAGGATATCATCATGCAGGGCCGGGGTGGCAGCAGTTACGAGATGGGGGGCATGGACCAGGTTGTCCGTGTTGCCGGACAGGTCACTGAGTATCCCGCCGGCCTCGAGGATGCAGGGAATGATGGCAGCATTGTCCCACGGATTCATCTTTGGGTCGACGGCGCCATCGAGCAGGCCGCGGGCCACCCAGGCATGCTGCACGCAGTCTCCGACAAACCGGAACTTACGTGATGAGCGGATCAGGGAGGACATGCTCGGCGGCGAGATCGAATCAAGGGGATTGATATCCGTATTGTAGAGCCCTGTCGTGGACAGGTAGGCCTCGGAGACTCGCGTAATTCCACGCGAGACATTTACCCGCTCGAGATCTCCCATCCGATTCAGGTACCAGCATCCGCTGCCCATTTCGGCATACACCGTCTCTTTCAGGGCCGGCATGTTGATGACTCCCAATACGGGATGACCATGGCGAAGCAAGGCAACGAGCGTACCGAAGGTGGGGAGGCCGAGGGCAAACGAAGACGTGCCATCGATAGGATCCAGTACCCAGCACCACTCGGCCCCCGGATTCAGGTCGTCTTCCTCTTCGCCCATGATGCCATGGGTCGGGAATTTGGCCTGGATGCGTTCCCGCATGACCCGCTCGGCCTCTGTATCAGCCTCGGTAACGGGCGATCCATCCGATTTGGACCGGACATCCACGCGTTGGAACCGGGGCACGATTTCCAGAGCCGCCGTGCCCGCCAGTTCGAGGGCAAACTGCATGAAGGTACTGGGCGTAGGCGTATCGGTCATGATGGGGGTCGGGGGATGATACCGGATGATGCTGCCTTCGGATGTCAGATCGTCTCCTTCATGATCTGAATGATGGTGGATTCCACTTCTTCCGCGATGGGTGTCAGCTGTTCGTCATCGGAGAGCATCTCAAGCATCATCGACGGGTTGATCATGCCCACTTTCGTATGTCCATCCTGCGAGTAGATGGAGACCCTGCAGGGAAGCGCCATGTTCATTTCGAGGTCCACGCCGAGTACGCGGTTGGCTTGACCGGGATTACAAATCTCATAGACGCGGATCTCTTCCGCTTGCGGAAAGCCCTTGCCCTCCAGCGTTTCCTTGAGGTTGTAGACGTGCAGGATACCAAAGCCATTGCGGGAGACAGCTTCTTCGAAATCAGAGGCGGCCTGGTCTACGGATTTTGAGGAGGTCAGAATGGTTTTCATGGTGGTCGTCGGATAATCGATGGCGTGCAGATGGATCAACACCCAAAGTACGCGCGTGTTCGGGAGTGCAACAGCGGGGAAAGCCTTACATCCCTCAGGAGGCCCTGCCGGGCTCATCTTCCATTTCGATGATGTAGCCCGAGGCACGCAACCGACCAAGGGCCCGTTCCTGATCACTGCGCCGTATCAGGATATAGTCAGTATCGAAGGTGGAGACGGCGAAAATGCTGATCTTTTCGCCTGCCATAATGCCGGAAAGACGGGCCAGGATCCCAACCTCCTCGAAGGCCAGCGGGCCGACGACCTTGAAACACGACCAGCCAGGTTCTGCCCGATCACTTTCCAGAGGAACGTCGCTGGGGCACACAATGGACAGTTCCTCCTCCGTACGCGCCATGAACCAAGGTTTCTGACGCAGGAGGCTGGCCGGAGGCATCGCATTGGGCGCAAGGCGATGGATGGTAAAGGATGCGGGCAGCAGAATCAGTTGGCGCCCGTGGATCGCGGTCATCAGGTCATCGTGTTGGTTTCAGGACATCATGCGCTCGAGCGAATGACGCGACCTTTCCACTGGATTCGCCCCCGGGATCGCGTCCAGATGGAGTCCACTCCCAACCCCACCACGAGCAGGAATGATACGGGAGCCAGGAGGGTAACGCGCAGAGGTTGTCGCGTGACACGATCCGATGCGAACTTCATGAACAGGAGGGAGACGACCAGCGGCGGGTAGATGAAAGGCGCCGCGATGAACATGAAGACGTAGAAAGTCAGACCCAGAAGCGATGTAGCGGTGGAGCGGCCCAGGATATCCGCTGTGTTCTTCCGGAATCCCGCCCAGGCCTCAGGAAAACTGCCGTACATGTGTACGGTCAGGTCGTTGGTTACGTCATCCAGAAGGGGGATGAGCCCCTGCTGATGCAGATACCGACCAATACGGATGTCTTCAAGCACCTCACCCCGCGCATACTGATGGGGTTCGTATTGGCGGTAGTCTGCTTTCGTGATCATCCAGCACTGCCCGTTGACTCCAGACATGGCTGAGGCGGGTACGTATCGCCCCATCCACCAAGGGATACAACTGACGATGATGGCTCCCACCATGGACACGATGCTGCGTCCACCTCCTTCGAGCAGTGTCATACCGGTCAGAATCGTACTCGGTGGGCGCGCCGCAAAGCGTTCGCACATATGGCGAAGCGCAGACGGATGCTGAAACTCGGTGTCAGCGTCGATGAACAAGAAAACCTGACCGCTGGCCTGGAGCGAGAGCTGATAGCATCCGTTGGTTTTCCCAACCCATCCATCCGGGAGCTCTTGACCTCTGATGCCCCGTATCCGCTCGTCGTCCGCGTTTTCGAGGATATGCCACGTACCGTCGGATGATTGATCGTCATAAACGATCATCTCCGCTTCCGGGTGATCCTGCTGTTTGAAAGACGCCAGCAAGCGGGGCAGGTTGTGTTCCTCGTCGCGGGCCGGTACGAGCACGGATACGGAGGGCAACGCGTTGCTGGATCGAGCCCGACGACGAAGGGTGAAACTGGCTCGGTTCAACACTATGTTCAGGACCATCACCCCATGAAGCCCGATCAGTATGTAGATCACTGTTTCCATCAGAGCACCCGCCGACCGGGCCATGCTGTGTCTGCCGATTCGCCCTCGGACCGCAACCATCGCCTCAGACCGGAGACGGTATCCGCAAAGGCCCCTCTGGCCTCATCGACACCTGCAGGGTCCCCGATACGGACAAAAATGGAGGGTTTGGGGTGGGTCAGGGCTTCCACGGAGAGGGACACGGGAATGAAGCGGGTGGGAAGGACGGGATGCACGAGGTGGCGGTATCCTTCCTGGATGTCATGAGGGTCGGCATCCACCGTCTCAATACGTCCTTGCGGGAAGATGACCAGATAATCCCCTCCCTTCATCTCCGAGGCAACCGTTTGTTTCAGCCTGCGAACCGAGGCCAGGGATCCTGGCGTGATGCCGAGTGCCCCCGCCTTCTTGAAGACCGGATTACGCTTGATTTGCTCGTCCAGCATGATCGTGATCAACCGTGCGGAGGGTGCCGTGCTCCGTTGGATCATCCGGATGATGAAACCATCGAATCGGCTCACATGCTGCGCCATGATGACGTGGAGGACCTTGTCATCCTGGGGAAGGCTGCCATCGACGAGTACCTGATGCACCCGTTTCCTGACATAGTGCCGTATGTACGGATCAAACCACAGCCAGCGGCGACGACTGAAAACAACGTGCTTCTTCCGGGTCATGCGGTCATTCGAGTCGGATGTGTAGCCTGACGGGCTCGCTCGAAACTTCGAACGTGGCATCGTCCCACCGGGGTGGTCCTCTCCGGACGCGGGCATCCCGGGAAAAACCATAGGGCTCCTTGAAGATCACAAGGAAGGTCCGATCCAGTTCTCCGTTCCGGTTCTCGTCCAGGTAAACCGCTGCACCATAGGTACCCTCAGGCAAGGAGTCGAATACGACGCTTGTCAGCGTGTCGGTTGCGGGCGCCAGCATGCCGTGTACCGGCTCTTCATCCAGCCAATTGGATGCTGAGGTATACAGCCCCACGCGTACATCGGCCTCCTTGGCAGGTGGGTGGGACACATCAATGCGCAACGAGGGCTCCCGCGCCTCAGGTGATTGAGCCATACTGGCCTGCGCGCCTGCTGAGGACAGATTCACAACCAGGATGAGGAAGGCGCTGAACCAGTAACCCATGCCGAAAGGGACAGCACGTGGCGGGTTGGGTGTTGGCGCGGATGTGCCGCGCTCCTTGGGTGGCAAACTCCTTTGGATAAAGGTCATGGAGGCGGTCGTCATGGCTGCAGACAGTCGGGTGCAGGTATCGGAAAGGGCGACGGACGTCTGGCCCTGTTCCCTGCGTCTCCTACACCCCGCAATTGTTTCTGCCGGCGCCCCCGCTCGTACGAGCCTTCATTCGACCCGTGCGCGCATGTCGGTACCTGTCAGAGCGCCCTGCTCGTTGCCTCAGCGTCCGCAGCATGCAGGACGGCACTCTCGGGTCACGCCGAGGCCATTGCAGGTCGATCCATGCGTCCCAACATCTTCAGCATCCGATAGTGCGAGCCGATGGCCTCACGCAGTGTGGGGTGGTAGTTGTAGGGAATATCATAGCGGGCGGCCACTTCCCGAACGATCTTCGAGACTTCCGGGTAGTGGATGCTGCAAATCTGAGGGAAGAGGTGGTGCTCGATCTGGTAGTTCAGCCCACCGATGTAGGCCTGCAGCAGGGTGTTGCTATGCGCGAAGTTGGCCGTCGTCCGCATTTCGTGGATGAGCCAGGCATGTTCCATGTTGCCCTCTTCGTTCGGGCTAAGGTACTCGGTGCCTTCCACAACGTGGGCCAACTGGAAAATGACACCAAGAATGACACCGGCCGTGAGGTGCATGGTCAGAAAGCCTATGGCGAACTGCCACCAGGTGATGTCCAAGAGCCACAGTG
>Ga0181573_10003188_pt1 | contig 14678 bp, 11 predicted proteins | sample 101ome_25_FD_148643 | JGI IMG/M metagenome (GOLD analysis project Ga0181573, IMG submission 148643) | Coastal salt marsh microbial communities from the Groves Creek Marsh, Skidaway Island, Georgia - 101409BT metaG (spades assembly) | ecosystem: Environmental > Aquatic > Marine > Intertidal zone...
TGGGTGTGGACGTTTCATTATTTGAGGCACAGGATCAAATTCTGCCACTCGAAGATAAGGATATCTCAAAGGCACTTGCCGACCATTTTGAATCAATGGGTGTGACAGTGGCTACCGGACGAACCGTTACGGCCTCCTCTATTACGGAAGCAGGAGTCGTTTTGTCGGTATCGCATCAGGGTGAGTCGTCTCAGCAAGACTTTGACCAGGTGCTGGTGGTCGTGGGCCGTAGACCCAACAGCGGCGAATTGGGTCTGGAAAGTGTAGGGGTGGATACCGAGGCGTCGGGGCACATTAAGACGAATGAATCCGGCCAAACGTCAGTTGCAAATGTATATGCTATTGGTGACGTCACCAACTCTCCTGCGCTCGCCCACGTTGCGATTTACGAGGCGGAGTTAGTCATTGATCGGATACTTGGCAAGCGTGAGTTAGCTCCATTAGATTCCTCGCTTGTACCGGCTGCTATTTATTGTGAACCTCAGGTGGCGAGCGTTGGTGATTCAGAGCAGCAAGCCCGAGATGCAGGGCGTGAAATCAAAGTGGCTAAATTTTCACTTTCGGGTGCTGGTAAGTCGATAGCGGTAGGTCAGCCGTTCGGGTTTGTGAAGTTAATTACTGATAAGCAAACTGATGAGCTAATTGGTGCACATATTATTGGCAAGGATGCATCGGAGATGATTAATCAGCTGGTGTTAGCAAAAACTGCTGAGCTGTTGCCGGTTGATATAGCATCATCAGTTTTTGCACACCCTACAATATCTGAGTCGATCGCTGAAGCGGCTCGGGCGGTCATTGACCGCCCAATCCATAATTGAGTTTGAGAATCTAGGACGTGAACTCATAATAAAATAACAGTAAGGGGAGAACGTCATGTTTGCAGATCGTCGATGGGTGATTATTTGCGCTGCCGGCTGCTTGTCTGCCGCAGGCGCTTTGCCCTTTAATTTTGCACCGGTTATTTTCGGCTCAGCCGCTGATACCTTCGCTTTCCAGCCACACGAAATCGGCTACATGAACTCGTTGTTCCTGTTTATGTTTGCTATTTCGATTGTCGCGACGTATTGGCTTCAGGCGCGTATCAACTGGCATAGCATCATGTATACCGGGCCTATTTTGGGCGGTGTGGCTATGGTGGCCATGAGCAGTACTCCAGCTGTGGAGCACTGGTACGTTGGTTGGGCGATTGTTGGGTTGTGTTTTGGCCCGGTTTTTTCAATTGTGGTACCGGTTTTAGCGCGACTCGAAGACTCTGCGTCCGCTTTTGGTGGTAAGTTGGCGCTCGAAACGGGTATTCCCGCATTCATGCTCCTGCTTTTTCCTATCCTCGTTGTCCCGAAATACGGGTATTCAGGGGTGGCGGTTGGGTCTCTGATAGCGCTTATGTTGATGGCGGCGTCGGCAAAGTGGATACCTCGCGAGAGCGCGCAGCCAGATGCTTCAACGATACCATCAGATGATGCACTGCTTGAGACGAAAAACACCGGCAGTCGTGCAGTGGTGATTTGGGTGGGAATCTTAACGATTTGTATTTATTTTGGCGGCCAAATCTCGACGTGGATTTTTGTGGAGCGTTCGGCAAAGATCTTAGAATACGGTGACGCCGGTATCGGTCTACTGCTCTTCCTCGGCAAGGCGGGAGCTATGGTAGGTGCCATTGTTGCTATGGCCTTGGGCTCGAAACTGGGGCGCCGGTTTCCGCATTGGTTGTCTTTTGCCGTGTTGATAACTGGACAACTCTCTTTATTGACCGCTCCAAGTTATGTCGCATTTATGACAGGCGCTTTTCTTTTTGAGTTTGGTTGGGCATTTTTGGTGCCCTATTTAATGGCTGACATAGGCGATTTAGACCGTACAGGTAAGCTCATTATATTTGTGCCGGCTGCACAGGCCCTAGGCGGGGCCTACGGCCCAGCTTTAGCAGGAAATATTGTCACGACCACCGATTACACCAATGTCTATATTTTTGGGATGGTGACTGCGGTGGTCTGTGTGATTGTATTCTCTTTCATATCTAATCAAGTGCACCGTCAAGTGAGGGCAAAAATCTAGGGAGAAACACCGTGTTTTCATTGAGTAATAAGGTAGCGTTTATTACCGGTGGCGCTAGTGGAATCGGTCTTGCAGTTGCACGCCGGTACCTAGAGGCAGGAGCTATTGTATTCACAGGCGATGTAATGGCGACGCATGCAGAGGGTGTCGCGCGACATTTTCACTTAGATGTGAGCGACGAAGAACAGGTACGCAATGCTATGGAATCGATTGCCGAGGAACATGGTGGCCTTGATATAGTGGTTAACAACGCAGGAATAGTTGCCAATGAAAACTGGTTCAAAATTGCTGACGGAACAACAGAAAATCTCGATAAAATTTTCCGTGTGAATACCTATGGCGTCTTTTATGGCCTCAAATATGCAAGTAAATTGGTCAACAGCGGCGGCTCAATTATTAATACCTCATCTCGTGCCAGTACCCTCGGCGTCCCAGGTAATAGTCAGTACTCTGCAACTAAGTCCGCTGTTGATAGCCTTACGCGCGTTGCCGCGCTTGAATTAGCACCCAAGGGTATTCGTGTGAATGCTGTCTGTCCTAGCTTCATTGCTACCGATATGGGCGGAAGTGAATATGGCGATGCAATGGCCAAAACTCTCACGCCGCTAGGGAGATTGGGTAGGCTGGATGACTTGGTGGGGGTTTACCATTTTTTGGCGGCTGACGAGAGCGCTTATCTGTCGGGTCAGGCACTCAATGTCGACGGAGGGTGGTCAGCGGGTGTGAGTGAGCAACTTTCGGCACAGTTCACAAGTTAGGCATATGAACTATGCCATCTGGCATGTTTACAGATGGGCTAAGGTATAAGAAGTTAGGGCGGTTTTTGCGCGTTCTATTCCTTTGGGCGTGATTGTTCGGTGTTCTTGATAATTAAGAGCTAGGCAGGTGCGTGCTAACTCGATAGCATAATAAAGCACGTTGCTAAGGCCATCGAGCGCTATTGTGCCTAGTCTACGTTCAACAAGCTCAGCAAGCCGTAGTGCAATTATTTTTTCTCTTTCCAACGAATCATTCCTGACAGACATTGGTATATCGGGACCAAAAAAAATCTCAAGCTCAGCAACGCTTCTCATGTGGTGCGTTACGCCAATCTCTACCCAGCGTTCTAAGAGAGACTTGAGCGTGTCTCTATCTTGATAGAAGTTAAGGTTAAACACTTCCGCTAGGTAGTCACAGGTCATATCATCGGCAATGCTCCTTACTAGCGCGAGCTTGTTAGGGTAAAAGTGGTAGCAGGAAGCAAGCGGGAGGTCGGCGCGTTTTGCGATATCCTGATAGGTGATGGCATCGAATGTACTCTCTGTGAGTAACATTGTTGCTGCCTGTTTCAGTCGCTCTCGACGGATGTCGCCGCGTCGTTGCGTGGTGCCGATTTTGGATGATGATGTCATTCTTGCCGGAGTCATAGGAACTGTATTTTGCAATTACCCATATTAACAGCAAAAGTCGCCCAGGCGGTGCGAGCATTGCATACGGAGAGTTTCTTTTCGGCTCTCACTGATATGTTGTTATCCAGTGTCGCGGCATCACACTGCTCAGTCTGGTATTACACCAACGACCGCACTCCCGAGCGCCTGTATGACCATGCGCCATCGAAAGAGCGCCAATACTTACATACCGAGTTGTTAAAAGCGGCCTACGTGATAGGTCCTTATTACTCAGGATTGGTCAAAAACTGTGCTAGCACAGGCTTTTATCTGATCTCGGATATTGCGCCAGAGGGTTTTAAGGAATCAGAATACTACCGGACTTACTACCAGCCAAAGGGGGTAAGCGATGAAGGTATGTTTTTTATTCGTTTGTCAGAGGCTCAATCGGTGGGTGTTCTTATTGAGAAGGTTGGGGCGGGTAATGAGTTCACGCGCGATGAGGCGGAGTGTTTGGAAGACTTGAATGCCGTGACGTCTTCCCTGATTTCCCATCATCTTGTCACTGAAAGTGAAAGTGAAAGTGACACATTACCAGAGATAAATTCTTCCAAATCGGTGGTAACCGCCGCTCTTGAGTCTTTTGGTTCAAGCCTATTAAGCGAGCGGGAGCGGGAGATTTGCGCATTAATTTTGAAGGGGCATTCATCGAAATCTGGGGCCCGTTTGTTGGATATCTCACCCGAGACCGAACGGGTATATCGCAAACGCCTCTATGGGAAGCTGGGCGTAGTGTCACAGGGTGAACTGTTTTGGTTGTTTATTCGTGCCACAGAAGCCTTTGACCCAGAGGTCCACTCTGACCCGCTTATCAGCATCAAGTCTTAACCGGTAACTCATATGGGTGACTACTTCTAGCCGTCGGCTAAATGTATGATCTTTCAGGTATTCATACCTCTAGTAAGCTCATGTCTGTAAGCGCCATAAGTAAATTTGACTTCGCACTCACCATTGATGGTAAGCCCTATGGTGTTCAACACAGCTTTGATGTTTTAAACCCAGCATCTGAGCAAATTGTTGCCTCTGCGCCTGATGCTGACCGGCCCGCCGTTGAATCTGCTGTCGCCGCGGCAGTAAGAGCAGCTCCTGCTTGGGCCAAGGTTCCGGTATGCGAGCGAGCATCACGCGTGCGTGATTTTGCAAGGCGGGTTGAAGAGCAGCAAGAAGCGCTCAGCCACTTGCTAGTGCTTGAGCAGGGTAAACCACTTGCTTCAGCGAGATCTGAGTTACTTGAGAGCCTCAATTATTTAAGACAGCTTGCGGATTTGACAGAGTCTGAACTTCAGTTTTCAACGACTAATGATCAGTCTGGCACAAAGGTAATCCGCCGTCCATTAGGTGTTGTAGCCGGGATTACTGCTTGGAATTACCCAGTGCAATTAGCGTGCTCCAAGCTTGCAATGGCAGTATTAACCGGCAATGCAACCATTATTAAGCCATCGCCATACACACCGCTTACAACTCTCGCGCTTGGCCAAATTTCTCGCGATGCGTTTCCCCAAGGAGTCGTCTCAGTGCTATCCGGGCAGGATCCGCTTGGGGAGAAAATTACTGCGCATCCGGCGATTTCTAAAATAGGTTTTACTGGTTCATCCCGAACCGGTTGTGCCATCGCAAAATCCACAGCAGACAGTTTAAAAAGACTGACGCTCGAACTCGGGGGAAATGACGCAGCTATTGTCTTGCCTGACGCTCGTATCGAAGAAACCGCCAAGGGCCTCATCACCAGTGCGCTGGAGAATACGGGCCAGCTTTGTAACGCCGTAAAGCGAGTGTTTGTTCACGAATCGATGAAGCAAGATTTGATTGACGCCATGGTCAGTGTCACCGAGTCGTTGGTCATTGGCGATGGCATGAATGAGGGCACCGATCTCGGGCCTATCCAGAACCGCATGCAGTTTGAGAAATTAAAAGCGCTGCGAGAATCAGTCTTGCAAGAGCGCGGTACCTTTCATTGTGGTGAGCAAACATTGTCAGGCCCAGGTTACTTTATGGCGCCGGCTATTATATCCGGCTTGAACGATGCTTCGAGACTCGTATCGGAAGAACAGTTTGGTCCTCTGGTGCCCGTGCTCGGATTTGAAACACCGGATGAAGCGATGGTGCGTGCGAATGCTTCTCCTTTTGGCTTGGGCGGTTCTGTTTGGACAGCTAATGTTGATAAAGCTTTAGAGTTGGCTGAGCAATTTGATGCCGGTAGCGTGTGGATCAATCATCATTCCGCGCTGTCTCCAGAGTATCCATCGGGTGGGTTCAAGCTTTCAGGCTTGGGAGTGGAGTACGGCGTTCACGGACTTGAGGAATATACCCAGCATCAAGTGATAAGGATCGCAACATGACGGCGGATGTATTAGCAGAATTATCCCGCCCTGAGCGATTACGTTGTGACTGTTTGATTGGCGGTTTATGGGTCTCATCTGATGAGGTGTTTCCCGTGGTAGATCCTGCCACTGAAAACGTGATAGCTCACGTATCAAGTGCGTCGGAGGCTCAGGTTGCTCTTGCAGTGGCCGAAGCCAAGACGGCGCAAGTGGCGTGGTTTAAGAAAAATCCGAGACATCGCGAAGCGTTGCTGAACAGCTGGTGCGATCACGTTATACAAGCGCGAGATGACCTTGCTGCACTCATCGTGCTCGAACAAGGGAAGCCACTCGCCGAGGCGCTCGGCGAAATAGATTATGCGGCAAGCTTCCTGCGGTGGTTTGCCGCAGAAACGCGCCGAGGTTACGGGCGGACGATTCCCAGCCACTTTGAAGAATCTCATTTATCGACACGACTTATTCCTGTCGGTGTTGCGGCGCTAGTGACACCCTGGAATTTCCCGGCGGCCATGTTGACGCGTAAAGCCGGTGCAGCCCTTGCCGCGGGTTGTGGCGTTGTTGCCCATCCATCGCCAGAGACGCCTCTGACGGCCCTTGCCTTGGGCGATCTGGCTGTTAAAGCAGGTTTTCCATCGGGACTTATAAATATTCTACCCGGTGACAGTAAGCGTATTGTCGGGCAGTTATGTGATGACCCTCGGGTAGGAGCGCTCTCATTTACAGGATCAACCGAGATCGGCTCCTTGCTGCTATCTCAGTCCGCGTCGACTGTAAAAAAAGTATCGATGGAGTTAGGGGGGCACGCGCCGTTTATTGGATTCTCGGATTACCCCCTATCGGACTTGGTTGATGCGGCCATCAACGCCAAATTCCAAACTTCGGGCCAGGACTGTCTCGCGGCTAACCGCATTCTGATAGAAGCAGATATTTATGAGGATTTTATTGCCCTATTTGCTGAGCGAATTAGGCAACTTCGACTAGGAAATGGCTTTGATGCTGGTGTTCAAATTGGGCCACTGCAAAACCGAAATCAGGTGCTTAAAAGTGCACGACACTTTGCAGACGCCGTCTCCAAAGGAGCACGTGCAGTGGTGAAGGCTGAGGTCCACGACGCCAAGGGCTACTTCCATGGCCCTGCATTGGTTGCTGATGTCGATAGATCAATGGATATTTGGCAGGAAGAAACCTTTGGTCCCGTTGCTGGTGTCAGTCCGTTTTCCAGTATGGCTGATGCTGTAACCTTGGCTAACGACACGCAGTATGGTTTGGCCGCCTATGTGTTTTCCAATGATATTGGGAAAGCCATCGAGCTTCGAGATCAACTCGAGTTTGGAATGGTGGCTATTAACAGAGTATCCATGACGGGGCCTGAAATTCCATTTGGCGGGACAAAGCTCTCCGGTATCGGCCGCGAGGGTGCCGATCAGGGCATGCTTGAATTTATGGAGTCACGCTACTGCTGTATGCAAATTGCGTGACCAAAGAGGAATCAAAAAGAGGTAACTTACAGTGGATCTACAAGCATTAAGTGATGCAGACCGAAATACAATTTTTCATCCGTCGACCGACTTAAAAGCGCACGCCGAGGGCCGTACCCCTAACACTATTATTACTGGCGGAGAAGGCGCTTTCATTCGAAATGCAAAAGGCGAAACCTTACTCGACGCATTCGCTGGTCTTTATTGCGTCAATATTGGCTATGGGCGTAAAGAAATTGGCGAAGCCATTCATCGCCAAGCAGATCAGCTTGCTTACTATCACACCTATGTCGGTCACTCGAATGAGCCTCTCATCGAACTCAGTGACAGGCTGATAAAAAACGCTCCCGAGGGCATGAGCAAAGTTTACTATGGTATGTCTGGCTCTGATGCCAATGAAACAAATATCAAAATTGCTTGGTACTACCACAATGTTAAAGGCGCACCGAAAAAACGAAAAATCATATCGCGCCAGCGAGGCTATCATGGTTCGGGTATTGTCACCGGAAGCATGACTGGGCTTCCGGTTTTTCATAACCACTTTAATTTACCGCTCGACTTTATCCTTCACACAACGACGCCGCACTACTATAGAGAGGCGGCAGAAGGCATGTCGGAATGGGAGTTCTCGCAAAAATGCGCGGCGGATTTAGCGGCGCTTATTGAGCGGGAGGGAGCCGATACTATAGCAGCCTTTATTGCTGAGCCCGTCATGGGCACCGGTGGTCTGATACCGCCTCCTATGGGGTATTGGGATGCTATCCAAGAGGTGCTTCGCCAGCATGATATTTTGTTTATTGCCGATGAGGTTGTCACAGCATTTGGCCGTATTGGGTCGTACTTCGGTAGCGATGTATACGGCATTAAGCCCGATATCATTACCGTCGCTAAAGGCCTAACCAGCGCATACTTACCACTGTCGGGAAGCATTGTTGGCGAGCGAGTTTGGCAGGTGTTGGAGCAGGGTTGCGAGCAGTTCGGACCATTCGGTCATGGCTGGACCTATTCTGGTCACGCACTAGGCGCGGCAGCCGCCCTCGCTAATCTCGATATCCTTGAAAATGAAAAGGTGATTGAGAACGTTCAACAGGTAGGCCCCACTTTACTCTCGAAACTCCAAGCTAATTTTGCCGATCACCCAATCGTTGGTGAGATCCGAGGCGTAGGCATGTTGGCAGCTATTGAGTTTGCTCCTGATAAACATCCAAATAGTCGATTTGACCCTGCACTCAAGGTGGGCGCTCGAGCATCTGCAGCTGCGTTATCGAATCAAATGATTGCCAGAGCAATGCCGCATGGTGACATTCTCGGTTTTGCTCCTCCTTTAGTTATTGGTGATGACGTAGTGGATCTAATCGTAGAGCGAGCCGGAGCAGCGCTCGATACGGTTGCCGCTGAGTTAAAAGCTGAGGGTGCAATTTAAAATGACAGATGCAATTACAGCCTCGGTCATCCAGCGTCGCTTTTTCTCGATCAGTGAAGAGATGGGCGAGGCAATGTTGAGAACAGCCTATTCACAAATTCTGAACGCCAGTCGTGACTTTTCGATAGGTATGTTCGATGCCTTTGGACGACTAATAGGTCAAGCGGAACACATACCACTTCATGTAGGTGGCTTACCGTTCGCGATGAAGGCAGTCACTGATTATTTCGGTGATGACATTCACCAAGGTGACGTCATTCTATTGAATGACCCCTATCACGGCGGTAATCATCTCCCTGATTTAACCTGTTTCATTCCGGTATTTCTTGAGGGTCACGACAGGCCGCAGTTTTGGACATTAAATAGAGCACATCAGAGCGATATTGGTGGTTCTGCGACTGGCTCTTATAACCCCGCAGCGACTGAGATTTGGCAGGAAGGCATTCGAATTCCTCCACTAAAGCTCGTCGACCGAGGGGTTATGAGGGAAGACTTATTAGCCATGATTGCCGCAAATGTCCGACACGGCCCAGATTTTAAAGGTGATTTGGCAGCGATGGTTGGCTCCGCGAGAATTGGTGCGGGTCGACTCAAGGAATTGGTGACAGAATATGGGTTGGATGTCGTTAATGAGTCGATTGACCATATCTTAAATAGCTCTGAAGTCCAGGCGCGCGCGGCAATCGCCAGCTGGGAGGACGGTGACTATTTTGGCGAAGCGTTCATGGATGACGATGGCCATGGAACCACTGATATTGCTATCAGAGCGGCTGTCAAGGTGTCAGGAAGCGAGTTGATAGTTGATTTGAGCCAGAGCGATCCTCAGGTGAAAGGATTCAATAACAGCTCCTACGCGAATACTGTATCTTCTGTGCATTATGCGCTCGCCTATTTGGTAGACCCTACGATTGCAAAGAACGCCGGTACGTTTCGCTCAGTGGAGGTTAAGACAACGCCAGGTACGGTAGTTCATCCGTTCGAAGGAGCGGCAGTGACTCTTTCAACAAACCACCCATCACAGGAAATTGCAGAGGCGGTGATGATGGCGCTCGCCCCGGCGTGTCCAGAACGTGTAGTGGCTGGCTGGGGCAAACGTTACCGCATCGCCATAAGTGGTAAAAACCCACGCAATAACAAGCCGTTCATCTGGCATTTGTTTCATGCCAGACCTGGCGCTGGCGCGTCATTTAACGGAGATGGTTGGTCAAATATTGGTGAGTTGGCAAATGGCGGAGGGTTGAAGTTTGGACCCATAGAAGTAATGGAAACGCGCTTCCCGCTACTGTTTGAGAAGCATGAATTTCGAAAGGGTTCGGCAGGCGCCGGAAAATACCGGGGTGGCTATGGTGTGTCTTTGGCACTAAAGCTAGAGATTGAGGAGCCTGCGTCTGCTGTTGCGGCCGGGGAAGGCAAGCATCATGCACCATTTGGGCTTTTTGGTGGCACTGCGGGTCTGCCTCATTCTTATGGGCGAAAACCACCCGGATCATCACAAATCATTGATATCGCGACTAAAACGGTGGATCTGACGTTCGAGCCGGGTGAGGTTCTGATAATTGAGTCTGCAGGTGGTGGTGGTTATGGCAATAGCGCAGAGCGGCCGGCACATTTGAAAGCGCTGGATGCAAAGTCAGGCCTTGAGCAGATATCGGAGGAGTAACGTGTACAGAATTGGTATCGATATAGGCGGAACATTTACCGATTTCGCAGCAGTAGATGAATCGGGCAGCGTCGTATTTGCGAAATATCCAAGCACCCCCGAAGACCCCTCGATAGGTCTAACGGAAGGGCTTACAGTATTGGCAAACGAGTTAATGTTGACGCGCGATCAACTGCTAGCAAAGACCGACTTAATTCTTCACGGTACGACGGTGGCTACAAACGCGCTCCTTGAGGGTAAAGGCGCGAAAGTTGGCATGCTCACTACGGAAGGTTTTCGAGATGTACTCGAGCAACGCGAGGGACTTAAGCCTGATCGTTACAACGTACAAATGCCCGCCGAGCCTTCACTCGTCCCAAGGCACCTGAGGCTGCCTATTGTTGAACGTCGTCGATTTGATGGAGAGCTCATCAAGCCGCTCGATGAGCAATCTGTTCTCCACGCGCTTGAAGTATTTAAGGAGGAGGGAGTCGAGGCAATTGCGATTTGCTGTATGCATTCCTACATCGATCCAGCGACAGAGCTACGCGTTGCCGAGTTGGTTGAGCAGGAGCTCCCCGGTGTTTATGTGTCACTGTCGAGCAAGGTTTTACCCGAAATCAAAGAATTTGAGCGATTCTCGAGCACGGTCGTGAACGCTTTCGTTGGGCCGCTCATCGCCGAATATATGCAACGCTTGAGCACCCGATTGGAGAGTGCAGGTTACAGCGGCGATGTGTTGATCATGCATTCGCATGGTGGTCTTTCCACGATTGAAGACGCGATTGAGCTGGGCGCCGGCTTGGTGCTTTCTGGTCCTGCGGGCGGTATTGCTGGTGGACAATACTGTGCAGAAGTCTCGGGGGTCAGTGATTTCATCACCTTTGATATGGGGGGCACGAGTTCTGATATTGCTTTACTACAGGACGCGATTCCAAGCTATACCGGTAACCGGCTAGTTGCGAATACTTGTGTCGCATTGCCTTCTATTGATATCCATACCATTGGTTCAGGTGGTGGTTCGATAGCCGAGTTAATGCCGGGAAACATCCTGAAGGTTGGACCTGAAAGTGCGGGTTCAACACCGGGGCCGGCGTGTTACGCACGCGGTGGCGTAGAAGCTACAACTACAGATGCCAATGTGGTTTTGGGTTACTACGACGAGGCAAACTTTTTAGGTGGACGCGTAGATTTTGATGGGCAAGCGTCGAGAGATGCTGTAGGCGCGATAGCCTCAGAGATGGGTGTATCTTTAACAGAAGCTGCTCACGGTATTGTGCGGCTCATTAATACACAGATGGCCGAGGGTATTCGAATTGTCTCAGTGCGCGCCGGGGCCGACCCTAGGCACTTTGCACTATTGAGTTTTGGCGGCGCTGCTGGTCTTCATATCGCTGATATCGCACGCTTACTCGATATTAAGCGCGTAATCATTCCACGATCGGCGTCTGTGTTGTCTGCGTTTGGGATGTTGGCATCTGATCTTAGGTATGAGCAGGTCAGATCAGTGATGAAAAGTGTAAAAGATCTTAGCCAAGACTATCTCTTTAACCTCATTGAGGACATGCAAGGTCTTGTCGATCAAAAGCTGAACAAGCTTGAAAGCCTACTTGAGTCGCGGCGTCACGACATCGCACTCGATATGCGCTACGGCGAACAGATCTTTGAAATTAGGGTTCCCGCAGACCTAGGCGTGCTGAAAAGTGGCGACTTTGCCGAAGCACTCGCTGCAGCATTTCACCGAAAGCATGAGGAGCTGTACACATACTCGATACCCGAGCAGGAGGTTGTTGTGGTTAATGTGCGACTCAGTGGTATTGGCGTGATGGCTTCAATGCCCAATGAGGCCACCGTTCTTCACGATACAGCGGAGAGTGGCTGCAAAAGCCGAGACGTTTGCATTAATGGTGAGTGGCGGGCGGTGTCAGTTTACGATATCGATTCCCTGCGACCGCACACTCATGTGGAAGGTCCAGCTATTATCGAATCTAAAACGACAACGGTGTTGATTGGTCCTAACGATGACGTGAGCATTACGCCTCACGGTTGGTTGGATATCGCAATTGATCAATCTGTCGCTGCGGCATCTGCTGCTTGAGTCGAGGCTGAGAATGTCTTCTGTCGACTGTAGAAGTGACATCTTCGATCAAATCATAGCCGCTAAAGATCGCGTTTATGAGATTGCCTCACGAACACCTTTAGTGGCTTCTCAAGTGATTCCCGACAGTCTATTGAATCTGAAGCTTGAACATGTTCAACCCACCGGGTCATTTAAGATACGGGGCGCAACCAATGCTATTTTAGCTCTTACGTCTGAAGAGCGAGAGCGGGGTGTAGTGTGTTGCTCTACGGGGAATCATGGTCGTGCGCTGGCTTATGCGGCTAAAAAATTGGGTATTCGTATCACTGTCTGTCTTTCAACATTGGTGCCTCAAACCAAAGTTGAGCTTGTTAGAGCCTCTGGAGCTACGGTGGTACAACAGGGAAATTCGCAAGACGACGCTTTAGAAAAAGCCATTCAAATTGCTGAAAGCTCTGGCGCTAAGCTGATACCACCCTTCGACGACCCTCTAGTGCTGGGAGGACAAGGCACGATAGGCCTGGAGATATGCGAGCAGATGCCAGATATTGATACTTTGCTCATACCCTTATCGGGCGGGGGACTTGCAGGTGGCGTCGCAACCGCAGTGAAAACACTCAAACCCCATGTCAGGATTATTGGTATCTCTATGGATCGTGGCGCTGCTATGTACGAGAGTATGCAAGCTGGACGTGCCGTGGCGGTTCCTGAGTATACCTCGTTGGCAGACTCGCTGGGTGGAGGTATTGGTCTGGCCAATCGATACACCTTGTCACTGTGCAAATCGCTGCTCGATGAAGTCATTCTCGTTACTGAGCAAGAGATCTACGATGGTATGAGGGCTCTGTACTGGAACGATGTAATTGCGGCAGAGGGTGGCTGCGCAGTGGGTATAGCCGCCATTTTGGCAGGAAAAGTGGAGTTAGTTGGTCCTACCGCAACCATAATAAGCGGGCGTAATGTCGATCCTAAGCAATTCGCAAGCGTGATTGTCGGTGAGACGCTGACTCTTGATGATATTACTGTGAGAGGACCGTTGAAGTGAGTCGACGAATCTTAGAGGAAGCTCAAATTCGAGAATTTATAGATCTCGATTTAGGCACTATCGAGGTTATAGAGAGTGCTATCCAGGCATTGAGTAAGGGTAACGTTATTATGCCACCTGTCCTCTCTATGGAGCTGCGAGAGGCGAATGCCGAGGTAGATATAAAGACCGCGTATATTCCGGGATTCGATGGATTCGCTATTAAAGTAAGTCCAGGCTTTTTCGACAATCCCAGTCTCGGTTTATCGAGTCTCAATGGGCTTATGATCGTGCTATCAGCTAAAACCGGATTGGTAGAGGCCGTACTGCTAGATAATGGTTATCTGACTGATATTAGAACCGCTGCAGCGGGCGCTGTGGCCGCCAAGTATCTTGCGCCCAAGCAAATAAATTCTATGTGCATTATCGGAACGGGTGTTCAAGCAAGACTACAAGCAAAAGCAGCTTGCCTTGTTCGACATGTCGATGAGATCAAAGTATGGGGTCGCGATTTCAATAAAGCTCAGCAGTGTGCTCAAGACCTTGAGCAGGCGCTGGGTGTGTCAGCGCGGGCTATTGCATCGGCTCAAGAAGGTGTCGAAACCTCACAGTTAGTGGTCACCACAACGCCAGCTACCGCACCTGTCGTCCAGTCTGACTGGCTGCATCCGGGCGTACATATTACTGCGATGGGTTCCGATCAAGAAACCAAGAACGAACTTGAGCCAAGTTGCCTTGAAAAAGCAGACGTATATGCGTGTGACAGAGTCTCACAGGCGGCACTTTTGGGAGAACTTCGGACTGCACGTGAGCACAATATTCTACTGACAGATCCACCAGAACTGAGTGATGTCATCGTAGGCGCTCACCCTGGGCGGGTAAATCAGTCTGACATTACCATTGCCGATCTCACCGGTATGGGTGTACAGGACACAGCAATTGCGAGCTACGCTCTTACTAAGATCCCATAGATCTATTACTGGGCGGGCGCTAATAACTCTGTGAGTTTATCGATTTAATCAGTAATTTAACGGTTTCACAGCGATTAGCGACAGCCGAAGCAAGCATCTTGGCACCCGTAGGCAGGATGCGTGGGTTTTTCGGTTTTGGAGGATTAGGATTGGATTAGAGCCGCCGACCTCTACCAGGTCAAGGCCGATTGGCCGCACCAAGATACTCGTGGACACACGTACGCTAGTGGTGAAATTATTTTGGGTCAAGCTCCGGGGCTTTC
>Ga0181573_10003189_pt1 | contig 14677 bp, 14 predicted proteins | sample 101ome_25_FD_148643 | JGI IMG/M metagenome (GOLD analysis project Ga0181573, IMG submission 148643) | Coastal salt marsh microbial communities from the Groves Creek Marsh, Skidaway Island, Georgia - 101409BT metaG (spades assembly) | ecosystem: Environmental > Aquatic > Marine > Intertidal zone...
TGATTTGCTCGTCTGCCGACGTTGTTCGTATTTCGGTACTTGTGAGTAGCGACCCCATACGTGGATCCGCGACCCCACTGACGACCACTTCCTCAAGCCGGGTCGAGTCCGCCGCTAATAGTGACGTACTGCATAGCATGAGTGTAAAGGCGCTACAGGCAATAAAATTCGGTAGTGCACTCGAAGAAAATGCACGTTTTGTTACTCTGTATTTCAGCTTGGTGTTCATGGGCGAAAGGTACAGTCGTGCGCCATTTTTACAATGCCCAGCATAGTAGCAACTTCACGGACTCAAAACTCGGGAATCGCATTAGGTGGCTGCTTGAGTAGCAGTCTCGGCGGATAAATTGGAGCCTGTCGACCACTTGCTGGGATCATTTGTGACTCGGAATTGAAACACTTATCGACAGATTTATGGGCCTGAGCCGCTTAGCTGTGCGCCATGCTGCACATAGATATTGGGTGATTTCTGCTTGCTGAAATACGGTTGTAGAAACGAGAAAAATTTCACTGATTTTTCACAATCGAGACGTGTTAATTTCTACCTAAATTTAAGCTCTCTAATAAGCACAAACCGTGGTTTTCACGAGGGGCAATGTGTCACAATCGCGCGCGAAATCAGGGATCGTTTAAAGGCTGTGATGCAGCCTCGGGTGAGGCGCTAAAAACAAAAATTTATAACGTTCACTGAAAAGTCAGAGCGCACTGTCACGCCTACGTTGTACACGCATAACACACTCAATTTGGGCGGCTTTAGACGGTAGAAAAATTTAGAGGGAGCTTGCATGCAGCACTATTCTGGTTTCGGGCTGATCAAACACAGTCTTAGCCATCATGAGAATTGGCAACGCGCATGGCGTAATCCGACGCCGAAGAAGAAATATGACGTCATTGTCATCGGCGGCGGCGGTCATGGTTTGGCGACTGCGTACTACCTGGCGAAAGAATTTGGTGTCACTAACGTTGCGGTTGTCGAAAAAGGCTACCTGGGCGGCGGTAACACTGGGCGCAATACGACGATCGTTCGCTCAAATTACCTATGGGATGAGGCAGCTCATCTTTACGAACACGCTATGGGTCTGTGGGAGGGTCTGTCACAAGACCTTAACTACAACGTGATGTTCTCGCAGCGTGGCGTGTTGAACCTTGGGCATACGCTTCAAGACATGCGTGACATTCATCGACGTGTTAACGCTAATCGGTTGAATGGTATCGATAGTGAGGCGCTGGATACTAAGCAGGTTCAAGAGATTGTTCCGCACATGGACTGCTCTGCTAATACCCGTTATCCCGTATTGGGTGCCTCTTGGCAGCCGCGTGCAGGTGTTGCACGTCACGACGCGGTTGCTTGGGGCTATGCACGTGGAGCGGATGCTCACGGCGTGGACATTTTTCAGCAGACAGAAGTGACTGATCTCATTATCGAAGATGGCACTTGTGTTGGCGTCAGGACTAACCGCTACGGTGACATTCGTGCTGAGCGAGTGGGTTCTGTGACTGCCGGTAACTCCAGCGTTATCGCCGCAATGGGTGGTTTTGAATTGCCGCTTGAGTCGCACCCGTTACAGGCACTTGTTTCCGAGCCGATTAAACCGATTCTCAATACGGTTGTTATGTCTAACCACGTACACGGTTACATAAGCCAATCGGATAAAGGTGACTTGGTTATTGGTGCGGGGATCGATGGTTACAACGGTTATGGGCAACGTGGCTCATTTCCAACGATTGAGCATACCCTCCAAGCGATTCTTGAACTGTTTCCCATCTTCAGTCGTGTGCGCATGAACCGTCAGTGGGGCGGGATCGTTGATACCTGCCCTGACGCCTGCCCAATCATCAGTGAGACGCCCATTAAAAACCTCTACTTCAACTGTGGATGGGGTACGGGTGGTTTCAAAGCCACGCCGGGTTCTGGTCATGTGTTTGCCGCCTCGCTCGCTAAAGGTGACATGCACCCATTGGCTAAGCCTTTCTCGATGTTCCGATTCCACACTGGCGCGCTTGTCGATGAGCATGGTGCAGCTGGTGTAGCTCACTAAGGGGGTGATGCAATGTTTCATATTTATTGTCCACACTGCGGTGAGCACCGTGAAGAAGAAGAGTTTCACGTTAAAGGCCAGGCCCACATAGCACGACCACTGGATCCTGAAGCACTTTCTGACGAGGAGTGGGGGAATTACCTCTACTTCCGCAAAAACCCTCGTGGTCTTCATCATGAGCTTTGGGTTCACAACGCAGGTTGCCGCAAGTTCTTCAACGTAACGCGCGATACCGTTACCTACGAGATCAAAGAGGTTTACAAGGTTGGCGAGCAGCCATCGGCCGTAAGTCCGGCAGACAAGACTTAGGGGAGCAGCGAGCAATGTCACAGAAAAATCGCCTCCAGTCAGGTGGCCGCATCAACCGTGATCAACCGATGTCGTTTGTTTACAACGGTAAAAACCTTCAGGGGTTTGAGGGCGATACCCTCGCTTCAGCCCTGCTAGCAAATGGCATTGATGTTGTAGGCCGCAGTTTTAAATACAGTCGTCCGCGCGGCATTATGGCTGCGGGCGCTGAAGAGCCAAACGCAATCATGCAGTTGGGCTCAACAGAAGCAACCCAGGTGCCAAACGTTCGAGCGACTCAGCAAGAGCTTTTCGACGGCCTCGTATCAGGTGCAGTCAATGGTTGGCCGAGCGTTGATAACGACTTAATGAGCTATGTGGGCAAAGTTGGCGGCAAGATGATGCCTCCAGGTTTCTACTACAAGACGTTCATGTTCCCACAAAACATGTGGGAGACTTACGAGAAGTTTATCCGCAAAGCTGCAGGTCTTGGTCGAACATCGTATGAGACTGATCCAGACCTATACGACAAAGTTAACCAGCACTGCGATGTGCTAGTTGTGGGTGCAGGGCCTGCCGGTCTCGCAGCGGCACTTTCTGCAGCTCGCTCTGGTGCTCGCGTTATTCTCGCTGATGAGCAGTCCGAGTTTGGCGGTAGCCTGTTAAGCAGCAAAGAGACACTTGATGGTGCACCCGCGGATGTATGGGTTAGCAGTACTGTCGATGAGTTAGCCGCAAACAAAGACGTGATGTTACTGCCACGATCAACGGTTAACGGCTATCACGATCACAATTTCCTTACCATTCATGAGCGTTGTACAGACCACATGGCTGATATGGCGCCAGCCGGTAAGGCTCGTCAGCGCCTTCATCGTGTCCGGGCAAAGTGGGTTGTACTTGCCACCGGTGCTCACGAGCGTCCACTGGTATTTGGTAACAACGATGTCCCCGGTTGTATGGTGGCCAACGCGGTATCAACTTACATCAATCGTTACGGTGTTGTACCCGGTAACGAACTTGTTTTGATGACAACCAATGACGATGGCTATGACGCAGCATTCGATTGGCATGAAGCGGGTCGCAAAGTCGTTGCTATTGTTGACACTCGTCAAAGCCCGAACGGTGCATGTGTTTCAAAAGCCACGGATCTTGGTATTGATGTCATTACGGGTTCTGCCGTTATCGATGTTGCAGGTGCCAAGCGTGTAACGGCCGTTTGTGTAGCGCCGATCAGCGCTGACGGGGACACGGTCACTGGTTCTGTTATGAAACTAGGTGCTGATACTGTTGCCAGCAGTGGTGGTTGGAGTCCGGTGATTCACCTTGCAGGACACTGTGGTAGCCGCCCTGTATGGAATGAGGAGATTCTTGGTTTCCTCGCAGGCCCTACGGTCGAGAAGCGCCTCACAGCAGGTGCTGCAAATGGCGAGTACACAACCGCTGGTGCGATTGCCCAAGGTATCGAAGCCGCCAAAACAGCCATTGATGCACTTGGTAAATCTGCAGTTGACGTTGTCGTTCCAGCGACAGCAGCGGTTGCGCAAGATGCGGCAATGACCTTGTTCCACGTGCCCCATGTTAAGCGCACAGCGCTAGCGCCCAAGCAGTTCGTTGATTATCAGAACGATGTAACCGCTGCCGGTATCGAGCTGTCTTGTCGTGAAGGTTTCGAGTCAATCGAGCACGTTAAACGCTACACAGCGATGGGCTTTGGCACGGATCAGGGCAAGCTTGGCAACATCAACGGTATGGCGATTACGGCCAAGGCCCTTGGAAAAACGATCCCGGAGACAGGGACAACGATGTTCCGACCAAACTACACGCCCGTCACGTTTGGTGCGATTGTGGGGCGCGATCGCGGCGAGCTCTTTGACCCTGAGCGTTTCACTGCCATGCACTCATGGCACGTTGCAAACGGGGCTAAGTTTGAAGATGTGGGTCAGTGGAAACGTCCTTGGTACTTCCCTAAAGCTGGCGAGACGATGCAGCAGTCACTTGATCGTGAGTGTCTTGCAACGCGTGAGTCAGTCGGCATTCTGGATGCGTCAACGCTTGGCAAAATCGATATCCAAGGTAAAGATGCACGCGAATTCCTGGGTCGCGTATACACCAATGCCTGGGCGAAGCTCGCTGTCGGTAGGTGCCGTTACGGCTTGATGTGTGGTGAGGACGGCATGGTCTTTGATGACGGTGTTACGGCCTGTTTGGGTGATAACCACTTCATCATGACCACCACCACGGGTGGTGCCGCTCGCGTTTACGAATGGCTCGAGCTTTACCATCAGACTGAGTGGCCAGACCTCGAGGTGTACTTCAATACGGTCACGGATCATTGGGCGACCATGACAATCTCGGGTCCAAACAGCCGTAAGCTTATTGCCGAATTGACCGATTACGATGTGTCTGCAGAGAACTTCGGTTACATGGATTGGCGTGAAATGACGGTTGCAGGTGTTCCGGCACGGGTATTCCGTATTTCATTCACGGGTGAAATGTCGTTTGAGATCAATGTACAGGCCAACTTCGGTCTACACGTATGGGAAAAACTGTTCGAAGCAGGTGAGAAGTACAACTTGACGCCATACGGCACAGAAACGATGCACATTCTTCGTGCAGAGAAGGGCTTCATCATCGCAGGTCAGGATACAGACGGTTCTGTGCATCCTTATGATTTGGGTATGGGTTGGGCAGTCTCGCAGCAAAAACCGTTTAGCTTTATTGGCAAGCGCGGTATGGCTCGTGAAGATTGCGTGCGCGAAAATCGTAAGCAGCTGGTTGGCCTCAAAACGACAGATCCTAAGGTCGTTTTACCCGAGGGCGCTCAGGGTGTGTTTGATCCAAAGGCGCCGATTCCAATGCCGATGGTAGGCCACGTTACGTCGAGTTACTGGAGTGCCAACCTTGGTCACAGTATTGCGATGGGTCTTGTTAAAGGGGGGCTAGATCGTATGGGTGAGAAAGTTTACTACCCACTGGCTGATGGTCGCGTAATAGAAGCGGAAATTTGTAGCCCGGTCTTCTTTGATCCTACGGGAGAGCGACAAAATGTCTGAAACTAATAGCGCTGTTGCGATTATGAACCAGTTGCCCGGCTCTAATACGGATGTGCGTGGTGAATCACCACTGCACCATGTAGGTCTGGCAGATATTACTGATCAGTCTAACGCTGATGCAGGTGTTGTATTTAGCGAGGCGGGCCTCCTCGGTCATCTTACTTTGCGTTGTGAACCCAGCTCACCATTGATCGCTGTTGCGCAGTCAATTTTAGGTATTGCGCTTCCACTGAGCCCACTCACTAGCGTTGAGCAGGGTGATTTGGTCGTGCGTTGGATCGCGCCCGATGAGTGGTTGATCTCGCTCCCCAACGATCAGGTGTTTGATCTTGAAACACGTTTCCGGGGTGAGATGAATGGTCATCACTCACTGGTCAATGGAAGTGGTGGTATGACGGTCTACAAGCTTCGCGGCAACCATGTTGTCGACATGCTAAAGAAGTCTACGCCGGTTGATCTTCATGATTCAGAGTTCCCGGTGGGTAAGGTTGTTTCAACCGTATTCGCTAAGGCGGGGGCTGTTATTCGGCGCACTGGCGAGTCTGAGTTTGAGCTAGTGGTACGTCGCAGTTTTGCCGATTACATCTGGCTATGGATTCAAGACGCCAGCCAAGAATACGGTCTAGCTATCGAGTCATAACTATCAAAAAGCGCTTCTAAATCGAGGTGCTTCTTCCAACCGAATCTCTCAAAGCTCTGGCTAGCAAGCTTTAGAGGCTAAGCAGAGTGTGGTTTGGTCAGAGGGCATGATACCCGGAGTCTATGCGGCTGAGGCCGTCACTGGCGACCCACAGGTTTCTCGAGGGACCAATTAAGGGCGGCACTAGGTGGTTGGTTATCTATCTGAGACTCGGTGCTCAAGCTCTTGTCGACTGATGTCTCAGTCCAAAACTTTTTTCCGAGTCCATTGGAGGATTATCGGACCTTGATCTCTGAGTTTACGTATTTACCCGCCGTTTGAACCCCAGCTTCCCCCATTGGGCGTCCCACAGAGAGTGGCACGTTACCCACATATAGCGGATAGTTGCCGGGCTTTATGGGTACGAAACTCACTGAGGCTGAACCAATCTCATCGCATTCGATCGCATTGAAACTCAGACCCTGAAGATGAATCTCGATATCGCCCACTGCGACGAGTCTCAGATGCGAATTGTTAAGCAGTTGAGGCATTTCCACCCGCCACCCGCTAAGGTCACCCTTAACGTCGGGACAGCTGATAGTCAGTCGGTAATAATTTCCTGAATTCAACTCTATGATCGATGGTTCAATTACCGGATAACCTTCGTTCGATGTGGTTATTGTTAGCTGTGTAGGTGTCGGTGGGTATTGCGCAAGGTTTCCAAGGCTCTCAGCGTCGACGACGACACTTAAAACGCACACGACACATGCGACCAACCAAGTTGGTGCTGTCTTAAATATCATGACCTGCTCGACGCACTTGCTGCTGTCACCGCTCAAACACCCATGGCAGTCAATCGTTAGCAATCTATTCGGAGGAAAAGGTGAGCTTGCCTTTTCGACGTTCATTTCGCCGTCGATCAGGGGTGTCTCGCGCTTCTTTACGTCGCTCTTTGGCTTGCCGTCGCGAGCCCTCGCGTCTCTCTTTGATAGCACTCATTTTTTGTGCCCGCTGCCACATTGGATAGGATACTCAATATGAATACCTAGCATCGTTAGCCAAGTAAAGTTAAAACTAGCTAACCTCATCAAAATCCTTGCCCTTAGTTAAGCATATTGCGTGTTATTCCTGCATTGTGGACACTCAACTATCGAATAACACTCAGTGACAGCGAAATAACAATGTTTGATTACCAAACGATTAGAGTGGACGCTAAGGATGGCGTTCACTGGTTAACCTTGAATCGACCCGAAAGTCTCAATGCGATTAATACCCAGATGGCTACAGAACTTAGAGACTACTTCTCTAGCCTGTTCCAGGACCGCTCTTGCCGGGTTGTTGTGATGAAGGGCGCAGGGCGTGCTTATTGTGCAGGACTCGACATCAAGGATCATGCAGGCCTGATAGAGGCGCCATTTGGCGGCGGTTTTGGTTTTCAAGGTCATTTAGCTGACGTCTACGTTAAAATGCGCCGATGTCCTCAACCCATTATTTCCCTTGTCCACGGCGCGGCGAGTGGTGGTGGTTTTGCTTTCGCCCTAGCCTCGGATATTCGTATTGCGGGGGAGAGCATGAAAATGAATTCAGCATTTATCAAAATTGGTCTTTCCTCTTGTGACATGGGCGTGAGTTATTTCTTGCCGCGACTGGTGGGGGTCACGATAGCCTCTGAAATGATGATGACAGGACGATTTGTCAGTGCGGAGCGAGCCCAGGCTGTCGGGCTAGTAAACGAAGTGGTCGCCGACGAGGCGCTCGATGAGGCGGCGCAAGTATTTGTCGATGAAATGATGGCGACCTCACCGATGGGTCTCCGAATGACCAAAGAGGGTCTTAACATGGCTATTGATGCCGGAAGTCTCGAGGCCGCGATGGCTATTGAGAATCGCAATCAGGTCATGTGTTCAAGCTCTGCTGATTTCAAGGAAGGTTTGCAAGCCTTTATCGAAAAACGAAAACCCGTTTATCGAGATGCCTAAAGCCTTGACTACCTGTCACTGCTTGGAAAAAAGCAGACCGAATCAAGTGCGCTGAAATATCAGCATCTGGTTGTTGGCGGGCAGTGCGTAATCTTCAGTGAGTGTCAGTCCAGTGCACTGTGCTGTCGCTATCACAGCTTCAAAGTCTCGGATGCCACTTGCCGGGTCTCGATCTTTGAGCCATTGATCGAACGTCGCGTTCGACTCGGTTGTGAACTCGCCATCGTATTTATAGGGACCATAAAGCATCAGCAGGCCCGATGGCTTGAGAGCTTCGGTGGCCAGTTGCACCATCCTTTCTCCAAGGGGCTCTGAAACGATATGCATGACATTGGCCGCATAAACAATGTCTACCGAATCACCGCTCCAGGTAAAGTCTGTAAGGTCTAGCACAAGTGGCGGTTGGATATTGTTGGATCCATAAAGCGCGAGATTTGCCCTCAGTATGGGTAGGACCGCCTCTCGCTCAGAAGGGAACCAAGTGATGCCCGGAAACGTATGCGATAGATGAAGCGCATGCTGGCCCGCGCCGCTACCTATTTCTAAAACCGCCGCGTCGGGCGGCAAATGCTTACCCATGACGTCCGCTATCGGTTCTTTATTGTTTTCAGCCGCTTGCGAATAACCCTGCATCGATTCAGGTCTTCTGCTGGTCCAAGGGATTTGGCGCTAAATGAATGTCCGTATTGAAGAACTCGGGGCCGTGAATGTGATCACTGGCGTCATGTTCATTCACGATAGTCACGCTCAGTGACCCTGGCTGAAGTGTGGGGTCGTGGGTGATTCTCACATTCGATACTGAGGGTTCAATCAGTTCACCAGTGCGCACCTCGGATATTCCAAGCGCACCGTTTGGGTGGATCCTCACATCGCCGGCTGGAATGCGGTAGTCAATGGGAGTCGCGTCCTGAATGAAGAAGGGTTGGCGACGCTTGTTTGCGCCTCGGAGTGTCCACTGGACAACCAATCCGTCTGGCCGATGGCGTTTGAATTGAACAGGGTCCGTAAGACCTATGCCGGAAAGCGGGGATGAGTGAGCGATCTCATTGAGTTCGGTGCCTCGGAAACAGAGATCGATCAACCCTTGAGGTCCAGACATCCAGTCTAGCAGTCGTGTCTGAAGATCCCGCTTAAGCCATCGCCTGAGGGCCAGCACGCCAACGTGTCGCAACGATCGCATCATCAATCGAGCTCTGGAAGACTGAAGGGCGATCAGTTCGATGTAGGTGTCGTTCGAAAAAACGATAAGCGCATTATGCGTTGGGCCATTGGTACCACCAGGCGTGACGGTAAATCCCTTGGATTCAAACCGAGTGATCGCTGTTGTTAGGTCGTCCACAAACAAGACGAGATGATCGAGTAACAATAACAGCCTCCATGGCTTGAACTACAAAACCTTCAACTCTCATCATAGAGTTAACACGTTTCATCGGCACCAAGTTTCTCCCTTGTTTACGATAGCGTGATGGCTGTATTAGGGGAGGGAGTGTCTCTTTACCTGCGTAATGGCACTGACTATCGTTAACGAAATTTGCGACCCAAGACTGAGCTGGCATGACACATCCCTATGATTCTTTAACGCCAGACTGCGTGGTTGATTGCCTCGAGAGTATTGGTCTTGTCAGTGATTTGCGTCTTCTGGCGCTGAACAGCTACGAAAATCGTGTTTATCAGGTCGGAATTGAAGGTGCTGATCCCGTCATTTTAAAATTTTACCGAGCTGGACGATGGACTGACGCACAGATACTCGAGGAGCATGCGTTCGCGCAGGAGCTCGTTGATCATGACATTTCAGTGGTCGCGCCAGAGTCTATAGCTGGGGAAACGCTTCATCATGTTGCTGGGCAGCGATTTTCGGTATTCAAGCGTCGCGGTGGTTATCCGCCTGAGCTCGATAATTTGGATCATTTGTATCGATTAGGACAGACCCTCGGACGCATTCATCGGGTGGGTGGTGCAGCATCGTTTCGACACCGCCGCGTGTTATCCCCCGGCCGAATGGCAACCGAGTCACGATTGTTCGTGGAAACTGATTTCGTGCCGCTAGAGCTCCAATCGGCTTACAGCACCTTAGCTTTAGACTGCGATCAGGCAGCGACCGAGATTCTGTCGGCAATGACAACAGACGATCTTCAGCGTGTTCACGGTGATTGTCATGTTGGCAACATTTTATGGCGCGATGATACTCCCCACTTTGTCGATCTCGATGACTGTATTTCTGGGCCAGTGATTCAGGATATCTGGATGTTCTTGAATGGTGATCGCAACCAGCGCGAACACCAGCTCGCTGACTTCATTGAGGGTTACGCAGAGTTTAACGATTTCGATGTACGCCAACTGAGCTGGATCGAGGCATTGCGAACACTGCGAATCATGCATCATGCCGCTTGGTTAGCTCGGCGGTGGAGTGATCCTGCTTTTCCCAAGGCTTTTCCCTGGTTCGGTCAGCAGCGTTTTTGGGCCGATCACATTCTTGAACTTCGCGAGCAACTCAGTGCGATGAGCGAACCGCACCTTAGACTACTATGAGTGCTTAGTTGTTGAGGCGAAATGATTCGCTGGCTAGAGAAGTCAGCATGCTTCTGTTTGAGGTAGATCACACTATGGATCGAATTAAATTGAAACCGGCCTCACAGGTTCTAATCTCTATTGGAGATTGAGTCATCAGAGGCAGTTTAAGTGGATTTTGGCACGGTGATGTTTTTCGTAGGCATGTCGATCGCCGCCTTTTTTGCGTGGGTGTGTGTTTGGGTAGGTGAATACAAGTAGCAGGCCGCCTCGTTTCTTTTTACTCTTTTCGCCATGTCTCCTGATCTATTCATTGTCGCGCTATTTTCGCTACTAGCCCTATGGCTGGCGATTGGCATCTTTTCATCTCGGCTTGCATCAGAGTCCAATTGCCAAGATTGCGGTGAGCCAGTCTCCTACGCCATGTCAAAGCGGGGGATTAACGATGTGGCGCTGTGCGGCAGTTGTGGGGTCGCTGTGGGGTCTATCTCGATCGTAGCTGAGCAACACGAGCACGACGGTTCTGCTTAGCGAACTTTAGGCGCTGCAATCTGGCTAATCGGCACGTCCAACTATTTTTTTTGTCACATTTATATGCCATCTTCTGATGCAATCGTCTCTTTTTTGGAGCGTCGTAGATTTGACAGAGTGGCTGACAGCTGAAGTTCTAGGTGAATCCGCGTATGGCGAGTTTGTTAAGACAAACCGGCGTCAGATGCGTGGCTTTGAATTGGTCCTGAAGGAAAGTGAAGCTGAGTTAACCACCGAAGAGTCGGTTTGTGATTTCCTATCGACGACTGAAGACCGGTCTCGTATCGTCAAACTATCATTGAGAAAGCTGGGGCATGACGACCTCGTCGATGCGCTGGAGCTCAAAGGCCGCCCGCCGAGAGGCGCTATGAAAAAGTCGGTTGCCCGTCGGCTGATGGAACACCATCCAGCTGCATATATTCGCCTTGCCTCCCATATATTGGCATTTCCATGCCTCTCTAGGTCGAGGACACAGTTGCCCGGCTCCGAGACACGAGTGAGCGATGAAGAGATGGCCCGGATGGTGGAGTACTACAGGCGTAGCTCTAATACGACCATCTATACCGCTTGTAAAATGTCAGTTGCGGCCCTACGTCGTATTCATGTGATGATCGACGTCATGGATTTGCAGGCCATTTATCGGAAGCGTCAGCCCGCATTTTGCGAGTTGGCAACGGGTCGACTCCAGTATTTCGGTTGATACGAATGCCTAGTGCGGGTCCATCAGCTCTCTGCTGAAGTCGTAATCTGTCATTTGGTGCGACCCTCTTCGGGCCTTGGACGATGCCGCGCTGTTAAGCGTTATTGAAGCTCTATAGTGGCAGGGCGGTTGTGTACTTGAGCTCTTCCATGGAGAGAAGTGCCGTTACGTTAAAGACTTTGACCTCTGAGATTAGGCTTTGATAGAAACGGTCGTAGGCTCGTGGATTTGCTACTTGCACCTTGAGTAGATAGTCAATTTCGCCGGCTAACCGGTGCGCTTCTATGACCTCGGTCCGCTCTTTTAAGGCGGAGAGAAACCGTGCCTGCCAATCACCGTCGTGTTCACTTGTCTTAACCAATACAAAAAAACAGGCTTCGAGTCCTATTTTGTCAGGATCCACGATCGCAACTTCGCGTCGAATAATGCCGTCTTCTTTCAGTCGTTTGAGGCGATTCCAAACGGGAGTTTTTGAAGCCCCGACGGCGGATGCAATGTCATCAAGGGACAGCGTTGCATCGTTTTGCACAAGCCTGAGAATGGCCGCGTCAATGGCATCCATTGCCTATATCCTTTAAAAGTGGCTGATATCGAAAAAATATACGTAATTTAGCGTTAAAAGAGAAATAAAATTCTTATTTTTTGGTTATAAGCACATTCAAATAGAACTTTATCCTAGTATCGCGCGCCTGTGAGAAGAGGTAGTGCGTAATGGAGTTTCTCCCGATATTTTTAGCAGCCCGGGATCGCCATGTAGTGATAGTCGGCGATGGTCAGATGGCAGATGCCAAATGCAGAGGTGTGCTCAAAACATCAGCATGCGTGACCGTTTTTGCTGACAATCCAAGCGAGCAGGCGCTGGCTTGGGCACGATCGGGGGGTATCGCATTGCGCGCTGGTCTCCCGGAGTTGAGCGACTTTACAGGAGTCGCTTTAGTCTATGCAGCGCATCACTGCGACGAAGTTAACGATCAGATTGCCGTTTCGGCAAGAGAGAAGGGCGCACTCGTAAATGTGTTAGATCGCACTGACGCCTGTGATTTCATAACCCCTGCAATCGTGGATAGAGATCCTGTCGTTGTCGCTATTGGTACGGAGGGCTCAGCCCCGGTTTTGGCGCGACAGATCAAAGCTGATATCGAGGCGATGCTCCCTGCTGACCTCGGGCGTTTTGCGCGGCTTGCAAATGCGTTCAGGGCGCGAGTGCGGGCCCTCCCCGAAGGATTAGCGCGCCGAAAGTTTTGGCGGGACGCGTTCAAACCAGAGCGTGTGGTGGCGGAGAGCTCAGATGAGGTGATCCGACAGGAATTCGAAGCGCTGTTAGAGCGCCATATTCGATTGGAGCCAGAGAAGGGCTCAGTAGCGTTTGTGGGTGCAGGTCCCGGTGATCCAGAGCTCTTGACACTAAAGGCACGCCGGTTGATCCATGAGGCGGAGGTGATCATTTATGACCGATTAGTCGGTCAGGGCGTACTGGAGTTAGCGCGTCGTGAGGCGAAGTTCATTAATGTAGGAAAAAAGGGCTTCGGCGCGCATGTAACGCAAGACGTTATCAACGAGCATCTGGTTCGTGAGGCACAAGCGGGTCTTAAGGTCGTTCGCTTAAAGGGGGGAGATCCTTCCGTATTTGGCCGACTTGATGAAGAGTTGGCGGCGCTCTCCGAGTATGGCATCGAGAGCTCTGTTGTGCCGGGCATTACCTCCGCGTCGGCAGGTGCAGCATCTTTAAAGCAGTCGCTGACACGGCGTGATCGTAATTCCAGCATCACGTTCATGACTGCGCACGATGCGAAGGGTTATGCCGAGCATGACTGGCGGCAACTCGTTCGTTCTGGGCAGGCGCTTGCTATTTACATGGGCCGAAAATCAGCCAGCTTTTTGCAAGGTCGCTTACTGATGGCAGGCGCTGATCAGGATCTCGTCGTTACGTGTGTTGAAAATATTTCGAGACCTGAAGAGCGGCGGTTTACGTCGACTCTATCCACTTTTGCTCAGCGCTTAGACGATAACAGCTGGAATGGTCCACTCATTATTTTTGTTGGTATTGGGCAAGAAAGGAGAGTCGAAGATTCCAGCGTGTCCACAGTTAAGGAGGCGACCCATGGCTCGTATTAAAGCGCCGGTTGTTATCACGGCTAATGATTTATTGACAGGGGAGGTTGTTTACCTCGACCTGGCACATCGGTGGTCACCTGAACTGAGCACAGCCAAGGTGTTCAATGTGATTGATGAGGCTGAAGATGAGCTGGCGACTGTATTTAGTGAGGCAGTTGTTATAGGTGCGTATTTAGCCGAGGTGAGCACCGATTCGAAAGTGACCCCCCGGCATTATCGCGAAACTTTTCGTCACAAAGGGCCGAGCAACTACTTTCACGGTAAGCAGGCGGTTCAAGACGCAGAGGTCGCGGCGTAATGTACAACTATCAAGAGTTTGATCGCGCCTTTGTCCGAGAGCGTGTCGAGCAGTATCGTGATCAGGTGCGGCGTCGCCTAGACGGCGCTCTGACTGAGGATGAGTTCAAGCCCCTACGTCTGATGAACGGGGTTTATTTGCAGCTTCACGCGTACATGCTGCGCATTGCCATACCCTACGGCACGCTGTCGAGCCGTCAGATGCGCCAGCTAGCCTACATCGCAGATAAGTGGGATAAAGGCTATGGACACTTTACTACTCGGCAGAACATCCAATTCAACTGGCCGCGGTTAGTCGATACCCCCGATATTTTGGATGCGCTGGCCGACGTCGATATGCACGCGATCCAAACGAGTGGCAATACCATTCGAAACGTAACGACGGATCAGTTTGCGGGCGCTGCGCTTGATGAGGTTGCCGATCCAAGACCTTATGCCGAACTGATCCGCCAGTGGTCAACCGACCATCCCGAATTTCAGTTCTTGCCTCGAAAATTCAAGATTGCCATTACCGGGGCGGTTGAGGATCGCGCGGTCATTCGAGCGCA
>Ga0181573_10003193_pt1 | contig 14668 bp, 7 predicted proteins | sample 101ome_25_FD_148643 | JGI IMG/M metagenome (GOLD analysis project Ga0181573, IMG submission 148643) | Coastal salt marsh microbial communities from the Groves Creek Marsh, Skidaway Island, Georgia - 101409BT metaG (spades assembly) | ecosystem: Environmental > Aquatic > Marine > Intertidal zone...
GGGGGGGCGTCGGGGGGGCGGGGCGGGGGTCGGGGTCGACAAGCCACACGGGGGGGGCCATGGGGGGGGCGGGGGGTGGGACCGTCACGGCGAGGGCGGGGAGGCGAGTCGTCGCGGTAGAGGGCGGCGCGGCGGATCCGGCGCCGCTGCGGGGCGCCCGCCGCCGCGGGGTCGGGGCCGGCGACGGAGGCGCCGACGCCGAGGACGCCGCCGCCTCAGCACGGAGGAGCGCTGCCGCCCCCCCCGACGATGCCAGGGCGCGCGCCCCCACCACGGTTCTGCACAAGGCGTCGGAGCGAACGAGGGCCTCGCACCCGCCGCACCATACGGCGCCCGCGGCCCCGGCAGGGTCGAACGATGCGACACCTCCTTCGGGACACGTCCCGGCGTGCAAGGGGTCCGAACCCGGCTCGGGGGCCTCAACGTCGCCGCACGTCAGACACACGTACTGTCGAAAAGAACAGAGCGGCGGGGATGGGGGTGGGGTAAGGGGGGGGGAGGCGAAGCCGGGGGGCGCCGCCCCCCGGCGACCGCCACGGCGGCCGTTGCGCGAGCGCCCCGGGCGTCGCGGCGTGCCGACGCGGCGTCGCTCGCCTGTGGAGGTCGGTTCGGGTCGCCCGGGCAGCGCGCGTACCAACGAGCGATCCTCTCGGCGGCAAGAAGCTCTGCGGGAGCGGGGAAAGGCGGAGCTGACGCGTCGGGAGGAGGGGGGGGGTGTAGGGGAGCGGCTGGCGCCGGCCGCCCACCAACGACGCCTGTCGCTCGCCGGGCGGGCGCGGTAGCGCCTCGAAGTCGAGGTGGCGGCAAGTGCCACCGCCTTTCGCCATCGCGCGACTGACACCGCACGCGTTGGCGAGGTGGCGACGGTGTCGGAGAACCCGTCGTCTCGGACGTCTGCTCTCTGCGCGCTGGGGTCGGAGACAAGTCAAGGGCCTCCCAGGCGTCGCTGTGCTGCGTGCGTGGAGTGGAAAAAAAAGCATAGGGCTGCGAACGGCTGCGGTCCCGTGGGACCTGCGAGCCCTGGATGCCGATGGAGGAGCCGGCTGTGCCGGTACCGCCGAGGCCGTCGCCGCCGCCGCCGCCGTCCGCGTCGTCGTCGGCCGGTCTCGTGTCGGACTCCCACCCTCCCCCCCCCAAGCCGAGCCAGCCCCGCACGTCGGTGGCCGAACTGCTCGCGTCGCTCAGAAAGGCGAGAACTCGGCGCTGGACCCGCCGAACCCGCCCTCGCCTCTCACTTCCTGGTCCTCCCCCCCCCGGATCTCCCCTCTCCCCGCCCCTGACCCTCGCCCCTCAGAGCCAGGTCAGCGCCCGCGCCCTCGAAGCCCGGCTCGAGCGCATTGCGACCGTGACCAAGAGCACCACGGCGAGCGTCGGGCGCCTGTCTGCCCACGTCGAGGCCCACGACGCGGCCGCGGCCTCGGCCGCGGCCTCGGCCGCCGCCACGTCGCCCCCCCTCCCCCGGGACCGCCCTGCCACCGTGTATGACCTTGACGAGGCCTCATTGGGAGTGATCTTCGAGTGCCTCGCTCGCCTTCCCCCCTATCACGACGCCGAGCGATGGAGGGGGGCCCGGTGTCGGGACGACGATGGGGCCAGCGGGGTCGATGACAACGGGGACGACGACCAGCGTGGCCCTGCCGACCCTCCCGGCTCCCTGCGGGGAGCCGCCCCACCCTACCTCCGCGACGTGCTCGCCCTGGGCGCCGCCTTTCCATTCGCCCGCCACACCCTGCGCAATCACCGGCCCCTCTGGGCGCGTATAGCGACCTATCATTGGGGGATTCCGGCCCTCGATGGCTTTCTCCCGCCCCCTGGCGCTCCCCCCCACAACGCCGTGGCTGTTGCCTTCGCCTACGGCGGGGTGCTTGGGCCGGGCAGGGGCCGGGGGTGTCCCCCGGCCTCGGACCCGCTCGCGCGTGCCGTGGCCGCGGCGGCGACGACGACACGGCGGCTCCTGCCCTCGGATGTCGGCCATGCGCGGCTGTGGTTGGGGGGGGAGGCTGGGGGGGGGGGTTCCTGCGGGCGTGGCCCGCCCGTCCGCGGAGCCCAGCGGTGGTCGCCACGCCACTCTATGGGGTGGGCATCTGCCGTCCTCCCTCACCCTCGCCGGGCCCGCCGGGGCCGAGCCCTTTGACCCCCTTCGACCCCACGCAAGGCCACCCCCCACAGCAGCCGAGGTGCGGCGGGCGGCCGAGGCCGAGGCGGCGTGGGCACGGCGGGCCGAGAGGCTGAGGCGAGCTCGGGCGCCGCGCGCCGGGGTGGCTAGCGATGCCATCGTCGAGGAGGAGGAGGAAGAGGAGGAGGAGGAGGAGGAGGAGGAGCGCGCCACCTCCCACCCCACTCCCCCCATCGACGAGGTCCCGACCCCCGCCCCCCACGCCCCGTTCCCGCGTTACCCCCATCCGGGAGGAGGAGCACCTGTTGTCCGATCCGGCGGCTTTCACTCCTGGCGCGCTGTAGTTCTCGACCGCCATCGCGGCTGGGCCGAGGCACTTCTCGTCGTGGACTCGCTGGTGGCAATGGGCCGCCCCGACGGCGTCACAGGCCGCCGCCACCGCGCCGAGGTGGCGGCCGCCCTCGCCCATATTGTTCTCTCTGCGTCCCCTTGCCCTGCCCGTCCCTCCGCGGCGTTCCATCGCGTTGATGCCCTGTTGAGAAGAGAGGGGGGGGCCGAGGCGCTGGCGGCGCTGGTGGGAGGGTCGGCACCGCCGCTGCCCGAGCTCGCAGCAGCGGCGCTGGCTTCGGCGACGGCAGCTCTCGATTTGGCAACGACGCGTGGATTCGGCAGTGTCGGCGCCGACGCGTCGGCGGCCGCTGGCCGCCAACGCCGGGCGGCCCTGTGGGATCGGCTGCTCCGCAGCGGGGAGGGCAGATCACTCAATGTGGCGCTGCAGTCAGCGTCCTCAGGGGGAGCGGGGACAGACGGGCGCCTCCCCGCCCCGCTCCGGGAGGTGTCGCGATGCTGCGTCGCGCTATGGTCGAGCGCGGTCGAGGGGGTTCCCGCGCCTGTCACGCCCTCCTGGGGGGAGGCCGCACCGCCCGCACCGCCGGCGCCAGGCCGAAGCCCGCTTGCCGTCGCCCTCGCCCCCCCGCCCCCCGCCGCCCGACATGGGGGGAGAAGGGGGGAGGGTGGGGAGAGGACAGCCCTCTGGAGTCTCCACTCCCTGACCACCAGCGGAGAGACGGGGGCGCGGCTCCTCCGGCTGGGCCCGGCCGGTGGAGCGGACGACGACCAGCTCGCTGCCCGCCTCGGCCCCCCCGGGGCGGGTTGGTCCCCCTTGCGGGGCTGGATCGTCGCCGAGAGGGTGGGGGGGGGTTGGAGGGGGGGGATGGACATGTGGGGCAGTGCCATTTCCCTTTCCTCGTCTGTCCGAGACGATGGCGGACTCGACACCCCCCCCGCCCCCCCGCGGCCGTCGGTCGCCGGCTCCGTCGCTGCTTCGCCGTCCGACGTCGGCCTCGACGACGCCACCACTGGCGGCAGCGCCCCTGCCCTCCCCTCGCGCCGATGGCCCTCCCTCCTCGCAGCGAGAGCTGCCGCGGCCCCCCTGCACCCGCCTCCGCGGGGCGCCGCCGAGGTCACGGGGGCGGTGCGGGTTGACACGGGTGAGATCGCTCTCTACCTCCTCCGGCTGCCCGAGGCTTGGGAGACGGGGGCCGGTGGGGGGTCGGCACGGGCGCCGATGGCCCTCGCCCCCCGCTGCGCTGTCCTCCTCGGTCGTCTGGACGCTGCAGGGGCGTGGGGCGCCGAGGCCGACGGGCGGGCGGGGTCGGGCGGGCTGGGAGGGGGGGAGGGGCACGGAAGGAGGGTATGGCGCCTTGTGCAGGCGGCGTCCGAGTGAGGAGAGGACGCCCCGGCCGGCCGCCCTCGTCTATAGTGGGCGGTCGAGGTCAAGCGTCCCACGCTGTGTTCCCTGCCCCCCCGCCCCCACCCGATTTCTCAATATCAGGATGAGGTCGCATCGCGGAGACGGTAGCAATGACGAGGATGAGGTGGGAACCTCGACAGCGTCGGGCTCGGACGACGAGCCCGAGCTGGCCCGGCCATCGGCTCGAGGAACCGCGGGCGCCGCCCGAGCGGCGACTCTCGCGGCGCTTAAGCCCAAGCTCAACCTCAAGGTCCGATCTGCGATGGATGTTTTCTTCACTGGAGGCGAGATAGGAGCGAATCGTCCCGATTTACACCAGCGGGACGGTGCGGCGGCCACCGACTCTCGGCGGCGGCCGCCGACTCTCGGCGGCCGGCCCCCCCCGCTTTCCACCGCTATCAGCGCTATGTATTTCGAGTTCCAATCAGCGAAACGACTGCTCCTACGCTCTCTAAGTCCGCTATCTCACCGTTTCCACCCGTCATTCGCAGGATCGGTCGCCATAAGCCCAGATGGCGGTCGGGTGGCGTGCGCGTGCGGCGACGAGGTCAAGGTGCTCGAGCTCGCCACCGGCCGAGTCCTCCGCACGCTGCCCGGGGACGAGGAGCCTGTCACGGCCATCTGCTTTGGCCACACCGGGGACCACGTGTGGGTGGCGTCGCGCAGTCTAACCCAGCGGCGGTTTGAGCTTGGCGCCCCCGCCGACGCCGATGGTGACCCCTCCCCCGTCGACACGCCGTGCCGGGCAAGCCGGACGTGGCGGGGGCACGCCGCTCCCGTTCTTGACCTCTGCGTCGATCCCACGGGACAGTTTCTTGCCACTGCCGCCGCGGATGGCACTGTCAAGGTGTGGGACACCGGCGGTGGCTTCGCCACCCACAGCCTTGGTGGCCACGGCGCTGGGGCCCTTGTCACCCGCGCTCTCTTCCACCCCAACCCCCCTCCCGGACGCCCCCGCCTTGCCACCGCCACGTCCAACGGGGAAGTGCGGGTCTGGTGCCTGGCGGAGAGGCGGGCCCTCTCGGCCGACCGCGACCATCACGCCGGCGCTGTGACGTGCATGGCCTTTGCTGACGGGGGCAGGCTTCTGCTGACGGGTGGCCGGGACGGGACTGTCGTGGCTCGCCTCTCGGATACGGGCGCTGTCGTGGCCACGGTGCCCACGTTTGACCCCGTCGAGGGCCTCGCTGTCCTGCCCACACGGTCGGACCTGCCCGGGTCGCGCCGGACGAGCCCGGACGGGCCGCGGGGTGGGCTGCGCATTGCCGTCGTCGGCGCCAAGGGTAAGCTTTGTGTCTGGGATCATTTGACGGGGGAGTGCACATACGAAGCGCCGGCGCTGGGCACTGAGGGAGCCGCCGCAGGCACCTATGTTGACCTTTTGCCGGTGCCGGTGTCGGGTGCCGACGCAGCGGGGGCCGCCGAGGCCGTGGCCGCAGCGGGGATGGCTGGCCTTGGCGGGGATGTTCGCCTGCTTGCGGTGACGGCGGACGAGCGGCTCCTCCTGATCGGTCCTGACGGCGATGGACGGGCGGCCGGGGCCGGGGCTGGGGCAGACGACGCTGAGGCAGCCGGGGGTGCAGGGGCACGCGTCTCTTGGCCCGATGCCCGTGGTAGGCCGGGCTCAGCACGTCTGCAGAGGGAGCTGTGTGGGCACGTGGCCGAGGTCACTGACCTGCGCCTTCTGGCCTTGCGGAGCTCCCCCGCCCTCGAGAGCGACGCCGACACCATCACTGCCCTTGCCCCCACGCACGCCGCTGTCGCCACGTCGAGCGAGGCCGTCCGCGTCATCTGTCTGCGGACACTGAGCTGCGCCGCCACCCTCGGCGGCACACATGGGCACCGCGGCCCCGTGCTGGCTCTCGACCAGCACCACCTGCGGCGCGGAAGGGCGGCGGGTCGGGCCGTCGTGGCTACAGGCGGCAAGGATGCAACGGTGCGCCTCTGGGACGCCCCAACGGGGGCCTGCCTAGCGGTTGGAGAGGGCCACCTCTCGGCCGTGGCGGCCGTTGCCCTGGCGCCTATGGGGGGGTCATTCCTGGTCAGTGTTGGGGCCGATCGGCAGCTCAAACTTTGGGATGTCGCCCCCGCCCTCCAGGCCCTGTCCAGGCTGGCGCGCTATGGCCGGGCCGATGCCGAAGCGGGCGTGGCCGACCCCGCCCGCCTATCGGTCGTCGCCGCGCAACCGGCGGGGGACCGCGATGCAACATGCGTCGCTGTCTCGCCCAACGACCGCATCGTTGCAACGGGCGGTGGCGACAAGGTCGTCCGCCTGTGGAACGCGCCCGACCTTTCTGCAGGGCCCGTTCTGCGGGGCCACCGCCGCACGGTGTGGGGCCTCGCCTTTAGCCCTGCTGACCGCCTTTTGGCGAGCGCTGGCGGCGATGGCGTTGTTCGCATCTGGGCACTCCGGGATGGGTCGTGCCTTCGCACCCTCGAGGGTCACCAGGGCAGCGCCCTCCGCGTCGCCTGGTGCACGGGGGGTGCCCAGCTCCTCACGGGCGGGGCCGACGGCACGCTTCGGCTTTGGTCCAACGCTGGGGCCGAGTGTCTCAAAGCGCTCGAGGCACACGATGGCCGTGTGTGGGCCCTGGCCGTGGGAGGGCGTGGGGGCGGCGTTGTGGCCACAGGAGGGTCCGATGCCGTGGTGAAGATCTGGGAGGACTGCACGGGGGAGGACGAGCGGGACGCCCGGGCCCGCGCTGAAGCGGCGGCGCGGGGCGAGCAGGACCTCCTCAATGCGCTCCGGACCCGAGATTGGGGCCGGGCAGCGCGCCTCGCCTTCCGGCTGGGACAGCCAGGACGTCTGCTCCGCGTGGTGGAAGAGGTCGAGCGGGTGGGGGGAGCGGACGACGCTGCGGTGGCCGAGGCGGCGGCGGCGGCTGCCGGCCCTGGCCCGCCCCCAAATGCAGTTGGCCGCGCCCCGCGTACAGGCGCTGCCCTCCTTCTCGAAGGCCTCGCGGCTCAGATGACACCCGCTGAGACGCGCACCGCCCTTGCGTGGGCGCGCGAGTGGAACACCAGCGCCAAGCGGTGCGGGGTGGCCCAGGCCCTCCTGCGTGCCCTTTTTTCCGTCCGCCCCACGGGGTGGATTGCCGACGCTGCCGCCGGTGGCCGCGTGTCGACGGGGGTCCGGGGCGCCGGGGGACGCCTTGTGGACGACGAACGGGACGGGCGAAAGAGGGGCGGGGGCAAGAGGGGGGGGCGGGGGGGTGGAGGGGGTCGAGACGCCCCGCCCCCGCCTGCCCGGGGCGCGGCGGGCGCGGCCGAGGCGTTCGATGGCATCGCGGCTTACACGCGGCGGCACCTTGCGCGGGCCGACCGACTTCTGCGCGCGACTTATCTCTTAGACTACGTGCTGGGTCGCCTCTCGGCCGTCGGCACCCCGAACGACGACGATGCGGCGGCGAAGGCGAAGGCAAAGGCGACGGCAGTCGTGCGGGCGGCCCGCCGCCGGGAGGGTACAGAACCCGAGCCCAAGCTGGCGCCGGCCGAGAAGAACCGCGGTCGTCGAGCTCCCGTCGTCGACCAGAGAGAGCGGAAGACCTCATCGTCGTCCCTGTCTGACGTGGACGACGTCGGCGCCGAGCCCGAGACGCCAGCGACGTCGGCGCTGACGGTGCCTGCGGCCCCGTTGTTGGGGGGGGCCACTGGTGCGGGAGGGCGTCGCATCCGGATGACGGCGTCCGAGCGTAAGCGTCGCACCATGGCGACTCCTGCGCGCACTACCGGTCGGAAGGTGGGGGGGAAACGGGCTCGGGGTTGATGGCCGGGAGACAACTCAAAGCGTGCTATCGCCCCTCGCATCATGTGGCGGCGGTGGTGGCGGCGGCGGTGGCAGGTCGACCGACGGCAGAGGCGCCAGCCCCACCAGCAGGCGGTTGACCCCCGCACTCGACAGCCCTCCCCCCCGCGCCCGGTCGCTTCCCCTTCTCGCCCGGGTCTCGAGGTCAGCACGCGCCTCGATGACGATCTCAGTCTCGCGCGCCATTCGCTCCAGGGATGCCGGTGGCGCCCCGGCCCTGCCCCTCCTCCCGGCCGCGCTCCTGGCCTCCGCCCCCACCGAAGACCGGAGCCGCTTCTCGATTTCGGCGCGCTCCACCGGGTCCGCGAGGCCGTTCAGGAGTTCGGCGCCGCGTCTGGCGCAACGTGTGGGGGCATCGTTGTTGTCTTGACCGCCATCGGGCGCCGAGGCGTCATCGCGGGAGCCCTCCTCGCCTGCAGCGCCTGCCCCCACATCCCCCTTCTCCTCCCCCCCAGAGGCCCAGGCAGCCGCCTCGAGGAGGAGCAGGGCAGCGTCCGCGCGGCTCATCGTCGTCGCTCCCTCTCTCTCTCCCTCCTCGCCGCCTCTGTCCCCCAGACACCGCGACACGTGCGCAAGAGCACAGGCGCAGATGCGGCGGCGGGCATCGGCGGCATCGGGGGTGTCCGGCCCCACGACGGCTGCCAAGACGAGCAGGTCCGTGGACAGGCCCGGATGCGCCCCCCCCCCCCCCAGGTGGCGCTCGAGTCGATCTAGCGCGTGGCGGACGAGGGAGGCTGCGCGACCCGGGTCGGTCGCACGGCACGACAGCGCCGCGTTGCGCAGAGCCCAGGCAGCCTCAGGCGCCGGCACAGTGCCCGTCGGGCCGCCGCCACCATCGCCGTCGTCATCGCCGCCCGCCGTCCTCTCCCGCCAGTCAGGCCACGCCTCCATCGCCCGCTCGGCCGCCCGCGCGTCGAGCCGCGCCCGCCGCCGCCCTCGACGACTCAGCTCCACCTCGGTCAACACCTCTCGCGCCCTCTCTTCCAGCCGCGCCGCAGCCGGGTGCCGTGGACCCAGCAGCCGCGACGCCGCCTCCGCTGCGGCCGCCACAGCGTCGCCTCCCCGGGCCGCCAGAAGAGCGTCGGCGTCGGCATCGACCAGGGCCCGCGCCGCTCGCACGGTGCGTTCAAAGAGAGGCGACGCCCCGGGGTCGCCCGCCCGGCGACCGACCCATGCCCGATCGAGAAAGTGGGCGGCGACGAGGGCCCCCGCCAGGTCCGAGGGGCGGCCGAGGGGTGGAAAGGAAGGGGGGAGGGGAAGAGGGACGGAAGACGAGGAGGAGGAGGAGGAAGAGGACGGCAAAAGAGACGGGAGAGGCGCGTCGAGGCGGTCTCGCTCATCGGCGACAAGAGGGAGCAGCCAACGCCGGAGGACGCCGGAATCGCCGTCGCCGTCGCCATCGCCCGCCTCGAGCTCGGCCTGAGCGCGGGCCATGCGATCGGCGACGGACCCCACGGGGGGGGGGGCGGGGGCAGCGGAGGCAGTGGCGGCTGCGTCGGCGGCGGCAGCGTCCTCGTCCTTGTCCACGGAGCTCCCCAAGACGTGATACAGGGCCGTCGTCACCTCGACCGGCCCCGAGGAGAGTGCGGCAACGAACTCGGCGCGGCCCCCCGCAGCAGCGCCCGGCCGCATTGCAGGCGCCAGCGCCGCTGCGCCCCGAAACGCTCCGGCCGCAAGAACGCTCTCGATTCGAGCCCGCGCTGCCCGCCGCCACGCCTCCGCCTCGGGCCTTTCCACGCCGGCCAACGCGCTGGGATGCGCCGCGGACCACGCGTCCGTCGCCTCTTGTGCCGCCTCGGCGGCGAGGCCGAGGGCGGCCTCGGCGAGATCGTCTACGTCGGCAAACAAGACACCCGATCGCTGGGCCCGTCCGCCTGCTGCCGTCGCGACTTCGAGAGAGAGCGCGCACATTGCCACGGGAGAGGACGCCACGACGGGATCTACCCTCGATCCGGGCGGGGCGGGGGTCACGCGAGTATCGCAAACGGCCGTCAGACGCCGCTCGATTGCACGCGCGCGCGCGTCGGCCCGCGTCCGCTCGGCCGCCGCTGCCTCGGCCTCGCGCCGTGCCCGCGCTGCCCTCTCGGCCTCCGCCCGGCGGCGCTCTCCCTCTGCCCGGTGCGCCTCGGCCTCGGCCGCGCGGGCCCGCCGCGCCGCCCGAGCCCTCTCGCGAACAGCGTCCCGCGACTGGGCCTCTCGCTCCTCCATCTCGGCCCGCAGCGCTTTCTCTCGCGCCTCAAAGGCCTCCCGCTCTCTCTCCAGCGCCGCTTCGGCCTCCACCCGCGCGGTACGCTCCGCCTCTTGCGCGGCATCACGCGCCCGCGCCGCTGCCCGCGCCGCTGCCGCCGCCCGGGCCACCTCGGCGCGGGCGGCGGCCGCCTCGCGCGCTTTCTGCGCTTCAAACGCTGCCCGCGCCTCCTGCAGGCGGCCCTCGACGCTTGCCTCCTCCTCGGTCGTCGACAGGATAAGGCGCCGCAGGGGATCATCCAGTCGGGCCGCCTCCCCCGCAGCGCGGGACGCCGCCGACCCAACGAGGACGGCCGCCGCACCGACGGCCGACGCCACGAGGGCCTCAGGCGCCGCTGCCCCGGAGGGGTCTGGGCGCCAGGCTTCAGGCTGGTCCGCCCGCCAAGCGACGGCCGCAACCAGAGGATTCAGCCGGGCGGCGCTGACGTTTTCGCGGAGGGGGGCGTTGGGAGGCGGGGGCGTCGACGCCTCCCTGAGAAGGACGGGGGGGAGGCGTCAGGGGGGGAGGGCAACAGGGTGAGGGGGGAACGAAGCGAAAGCGGGGATCGGCGGAGGTCGAAGAACCGGAGATGGCACCGCGATGTCCTATCTCCCCCCACTGGTACTTGCCTTGCGGCGGCCAGACGCGCCTCGGCCAGGGAGAGCCCGGCCTCGGCCGACTCGTCTGCCGGGGCGGCCTTGTCGGCCTCCTCCCAGGCCTCTTCGTCCTCTCGTGCGGGCGACTCTAGAGCGCCGAGGTCGCTTCGACGATTGTGCGGTGGGTAAGGAGGCGCTCCGACATCGCTGAGCCCTCGTCCACCGCGCAGCGCGCTTGGAGCCACGAGGCCGCGCCGGACGCCGGACCACCGAGGAGGCGGGCGTCGACGCCGCACCGGCTTGGACGGCCCCGATCCGGTCGCCGTCGAGCACCCTGCTGTTGACAGAGGCAATGGAAGCGCCATCTCCGTCGCGAGGCCTAGCTCAGCCTCTGGCCAGGCTGGGTTGGTGCGGGCTGTCTTGCGGCGGCGGGAAGCTCATGGACCTCGCTGCAGAGGGCGAGAGAGGAGGGGCTCCCTCTGTTTCAGACGGTGACCAGCGCACGGGCCAGCGTAGCATGACGCTCGTTGTGCTTCCTCGACTGGCACCTGCGCTCGTCGTGCGCGCGTCGACCGCCTCGGGGCCTGCTGGCCTCGGACACCGAAGACGGCGGACGCCCCGTTTCCTCTTCGCGGGAGAAACCACCAGGCGAGTCCAGCATTACGGGAGAAGATCTCCTAGAGAACTCGCGTTGGCCCGGCTGGACGTGCTGAGGCCGTCGCCGCTGCCTGACCGTCCGCACCCGCCTCGGCCCCGCGCCCGACCTCCTCCTGCCCGAAACTCCCTGCGCCGCAGCCCCCCTGGTCGTCTGAACCCCGCCTCCAGCCCCCAGGCCAAGAAGCGAAGCACTGCCGGGGGGGTCGAACCCCCCGTCAGACCATCCGTCGCCGACCGCCGCGGCCTGGACCTGGACGCCGCGGCCTTTGTCGAAAACGCCGTCGACGGCGCCGAACGAGCTGCGCGGCGCCGCGGCCTCCATGCGTCCCCCTTTGCCTACCCTCCCGCGTGGCGCGCCACACTGGCCGCCCTCGACGGGCGCGCCGACGTCGCCGCCGCTGCCGTCGGGGGCCACGATGGCGCCGAGCGCCGCCGTGTCATCGCTGGCGACCGGAGCGCACTCTCCGACGCCCTCGGTGGGGCCTCCGCGCAGTCGCGATGGGTCGCCGCCGTTGCCGTAGAAGGGAACTTTCTCTTTGACCCCGCCGGGCACCGCGACTTCCTTGGCGCCGCCCTCAATGCCGGGATCGACCGCGACCGGTTCGGAGGTGAGAGCCCCCCTGTTTCCTTCCTCTTGCTGTCGGCCACCTCTCGCTCCTTCGAGCGCCCGCCGGTCCCCTTTCGTATCCCATGCCCCCCCCTCCCCCCCTCATCACCCCACCGCCCCAGACGTGTCAGTCGACGCAGCCAGCCCTGGCGCGGGCGCCATTCTCGTTGTCGCAGCCGAGGTAGCGGCCGCCACAGCGTCAGGCCTGACTCGCGTCCGGTCGGTGCCGGTGACGTGCCGCGTGTTGGAAGGAGAAGAGCTTGAGTCCGTCGCGTGGCCCGAAGAAGCGCAGGACGCGCGCCGCTCCCAATCGAGCGAGGCGTCCGCGAGGGTCGACGCGGTCGCGTCGGCTGCGTTTCGCGTTTCGCGGGGCCGAGTGGCCGACGCCATCGCGGGGGGGGAGATGCGCCTCAACTGGGCACGACTTCGTAAGCCCTCAGTGGAGGTCGGGCCGGGGGACGTCGTCTCGTGGACGGGACGAGGGAGATTCGAGGTCGTCTCTGTGGAGGGTCCCAACAAACGGGGCCGTTTCTCTATCGTCACGGACGCCTTTGTGCGGGGGAGGGTAGGGGGATGAGGGGGGGAGCACACGGGCAGACAGGAAAGAGAGCGTTTGACAGGACGCCACGCCCGTCGATTCGCCTCCCACCGCTAGGGACGGCGCCACCGCTGCTGGCGCTGTCGGCGAGGGGGAGAGCGGGGGCAGAAGCGACGGCCGGCTCGTGCCACGCGGGGGCCCTCCCGCGGCCCACCGTCGGTGCCCTCGTCGCCGAGATCAATCGAGGGTCCATCTACCAGACCCCCCATCCCGCCCCGCCCCCCTCGAAGCCGCCCCCAGCGCGCAAGAAGGCGGCTGCCTCCTCCCGGAGCGCGGCCTCAAAGGCCTCCCACCCCCAGTCAGAGGAGGCGGACAGCCCGTCCGGGTGGGGATGGGCGGGGCGCAAGAGGCCACCCTCTTCATCCCGGGCGTCAACGGCGCCGACACCGACGCCGGGGCCGCCGGGGCCGCCGGGGCCCCGCGCGTGGGCGGCGGCCGCGCGCGACACAGCGCGGAGCCGGTGCCCCCGTCGGTCCGCCAAGGTCTCGTCGATGAGGAGGGGAAACAGGGCGACGCGGTCGAGGGGCCGGCACCCCGTCTTCCCCCCCCCCGCCCCCCCCTCGGCCGCGCGCGGCCCCAGCCAGACGGCCGTCGGGGCCGCCGCCCGCCCCGGGCCTCGGAGCGCCGCCCACGCCCGCCTACCCAACGTCGACGTTGGCGCCGGCGGCCAGGGCAAGTTTGCCCCCGCATCCAAACAGCAAAGGACCACGGTGTCGGCCCCCTCGATCAGCAGGTAGGCGGCTCCGGCGGCCTCCTCCGAGGAAACGGCCTCGGCCGAGGCCGGAAGTCGCTCGCGACGGACGGCCGAGGGGGACCGCCAAGACGACACCGACGGATAGGCTGCGCGGCCAAAGGGGCCAGGGGGCAGGGAGAGGAGCTGGGATCGGCTGAGGGGCCGGGCGTCGGGGTGGTCGGGGCGTGGGGGTGCGGGGGGCTCGGAGGAGGGGGAGTCACGAAGCGCGGAGCGCGCACGGGGGGCAGGGCCCCCCCGCGCGGTGGAGGGGGGGGCGCCGCCGAGGGGAGAGGGCGGGTCTGGGGACGAGTCCACGCGGCGCAGGGGCGAGGGCGCCCCCGCTCCCCCCGCGAGGCCCCCCGACACTGACGGCAGGAGGCGTCGATCGCACGTCCCCGTCCGAGCCACGGAGCGGAGGGCACCGAGGTCCAAGGGCCGGGGTGAGCCCCGGGGGGAGTCGATCGCGCCACCTCCGAGGGACCCGCCTCCCCCCTGGGACGCGCACCCCGAGCCCCCCCCTCCCCCATGCAGCCCTCCTGTCCCTGACGAACGCCCCCCGATCGAACGGGCCCCGGACGTCGCCGCCGCTGCTGTCAGCGCCGCCAAGGCCGAGAGTCCTCTGGAGCGCGCGCCCGGGCCGCCGCCGCCGACGCCGTTGGGTCCCGCCGGTGACGGAGCGCCACCGCCGCCGCCGCCGCCGCCCCCCCCCCCCCCCCCCCCCCCCCCCCCCCCCCCCCCCCCCCCCGCCGCCCCCCGTAGCAGCCCGTAGACCAACCGCGGCATTTCCCCTAAACAGGGGGCGACGCCGCCCATGTCCACCGCCACATCATCGGCCGTCGGTTTGGCGGGGGGCGGCCGGCCGTCGCGTTCAAACGAGTTGACCGTGGCGCGGGCAGCGGCACGCGTCAGCCAATCGCAGAGGAGGGCTCGGGCCGCGCGAGGGCCCCGGCGGGGCCCGGCCTCCGTCCACGCCGCCTGAGCCTTGTGGGCCTGGGGGGACGCGCGGAAGAGGCCGGGGGGGGGGGGGGGGGGGGGGGGGGGGGGCACAGCGGGGGGGGGCGCGGCGGGGGCCAACGCGGCCGACGCCGGCGCGACCCTTCTCCGTGGCCGCCACCTGCGCCGCCTCCGACGTGGCGACCTCAAGCTCGGCCTCGGCGGCGCGTGCGGTCCCGCCGGCGCGGCCCTCGTCCCCCCGCTCCTCAATCTCTCCAGCTCCCCGCCCACTACCTATCCCCGCCCCCCCACTCGCTAGCAGGAGAAGCGCCGCGTCGGGGTCGAGACCTAGACAGAGGTCGCTGGGCCGGTGCCCGACGCCAAAGCCAAGGGTGGCCACACGGACGCGTCGGCCCGCCGCCCACCATACCCAGGGAGGGGGCGCGGCCCGCGCCTTTCCGCCGCGAGGGAGTGGGGCCGGGGGCCTCACCGCCGCCGGGGGTGGCCCGCCGGGCGGGCTGTTGGCCCCGGTTGGCACCGCCCCCCCCCCCCCCCCCCCCCCCCCCCCCCCCCCCCCCCCCCCCCCCCCCCCCCCCCCCCCCCCCCCCCCCCCCCCGCGCCGCCCCCCCCGCCCCCCCCCGCC
>Ga0181573_10003198_pt1 | contig 14660 bp, 10 predicted proteins | sample 101ome_25_FD_148643 | JGI IMG/M metagenome (GOLD analysis project Ga0181573, IMG submission 148643) | Coastal salt marsh microbial communities from the Groves Creek Marsh, Skidaway Island, Georgia - 101409BT metaG (spades assembly) | ecosystem: Environmental > Aquatic > Marine > Intertidal zone...
GTGGACAGAGGTGCTGTGGGCCGAGACGCACTTTGAGATTACCCACCAACTCCATCTCGCCGATGCTCTGCCGCTGCTGGAGGCTCTCGATGCAAACGCCGCTATCGATTCCCTTGAAGGTCAGGCTTTGATCGCCCTTCACGTGGCGGAAACCTTCAGTCTCGAAGCAGAGAGCGCCAAGGGGAGCATAGAGACTATTGGCGCCGAGATAGACGATGACTTTTTGTTCATCTATCAAGAGTGGTATGGCCAGAAGCCCTCTGGGGAACCTGGGTTTTCGCTGACGGCCCTCGACCTCATCTATGGCGCAACCCGCGCAACAATCCACTACCAGGTCGATGGGCGAAATGATTTACTCCATCTCAACCCAGGGGCGCCAGAGGCCCATAGCAGTTCAACCAGCAGCCACCGCGCTCGCTAGAGTAAAGACAACCCGGTAAAGAGAAAACGGCTTCATGTTTGTGTTCGATGACCTGATAGACAGAGACCTACAAAAAGACGCGGCGGCTGTTGCCGAGCGACTCGTCTATTTTCATAACAAAACCCCGGTCAAAGGCCTTCTACCCATCGAGCAAGAAGCTAACGCCCAGCCCTGGCAGGGTGAATCAGACCTGCCGGAAATCGACGCCGCCGATCTTTGCATCGAGACCTTGGGATCCGCCATGGCGCACAAAGGCTGTTTAATCGTCCGTAATTTTCTCGACACCCGGTCAATCGAGCCGCTCAAAATCGCGATTGATCGAGTGATGGATGAAGACATCGCCGCTGCGGATCATGCCTCGTCGGGAGAGGTGAGGCCCACGGTATTTCACAACCCACCCCGCAACTTATCCGTGTTTCTTCCCGAACCCGATTTGACCTGGGCTCGGGGCTTTCATCGTGACACTGGATCGGTCATGCCTGTGGAGTCCGCCGGCATCACGGAAGCCTTGGCAGAGTGGTTTTCCTCGCTTGGATTTCGCGATCTGCTGGAGGCCTATTTAGGCGAACCCGCGTGCCTTTCCGCCTTGAAATGGGTGCTGCGGAGAACCAAGTTCCCCATCGCCGAAAATGGCTGGCATCAGGATGGCGCCTTTATGGGCAAACAGATCAACAGCCTCAATATGTGGATGCCCCTCGATCACTGCGGCGGTACCTCGGGGGCACCCGGGATGGATATCATTCCGTTCAGATTTCATGACATCGTTGCAGCCGGGACCGACGACGCGGTGTTCAATTGGTCAGCCGGGCCGGAATCCATCGAACGCTTTCAAGGCGATCAAGCGCCGGTAAGCCCAGTCTTTCACCCGGGTGATATTTTTCTGTTTGATCACCTGCTGCTACACCGCACCCAATTTGGACACGACTTTTCCAGACCCCGATACGCCATCGAAACCTGGTTTTTTGGCGAGCGGAACTTCCCTAAAAATCAAATCCCTATGAAGTGGTAACCCGTTACTTTCGATTAACGGGCCAAGGTTTTTTTTAGGGTTAAAAACGGTCGCTCAATGTAGCGATAGGTCAGCATAGAAAGTCCAAGCGTTAGCACCACGCCCACCAGTGGGAGGTAGTACGCGGCCAGTGTCTCGGCGTACAGGTCTCTGCCAACTATCTCCTTGCCGCCGTCAATCAGGAAATAGAGAATCGCAACGTGGCTTAAATAGATGGAATAGGACAGCTTTCCAACCAGTGCCATCACGGGATTGACCAAAAATTGATACAACCAAGGTTTGCTCAGCAATAACAACAGCAGCAGCGATCCCCACAAAATAGCTTCGTAGGTGTGATGCAGGTGCCATTTGGATTCCGTAATCCAATCACCCTCTTTTAAGGTGTGCTGAAGGATAAGCCCAAGCACAACAAAAATGGCAAAGAAACTGAGTGTCGTCACGAGCCGATTGTCGAGAATACCGCTGGGTAATGCCCTACCGGCGGCAAACACAAAGAGCACGGCGCACAATATGCCAATCAGGAACGCAGGCAATCGCCCAAACAGTGACTTGGTCAGCCAATAACTCCACACGGGCTGGTCAACCACACCGAACCCGAATACCGCGATATAAGCGCCCAGCCACAACAGCAAACCCATAGACAGCAGCAGCCTGTACCAGCCCCCTGCCAACCACGCTAACCACGCCAAGGGTAGGAACAGGTAAAACTGCATTTCCGTTGTTAAGGTCCACCACACCACGCCGTAGGGGAACATATCAAAACCAATAAACTGAAATGTGGCCGCTTTTCCTGCGGTCGCCCACTCGCCCGTCAGCACAGCCGCCAATAGCACCCAGCTAAGATACAAGGGCAGAATACGCAACAGTCGGGCGCGGTAGTAAGCATTAATATTGGGTTTGGCCCCAGTCTTATTTCCCGCCCATCGCACCCAGGGCAGGCTCAGCAAAAAGCCGCTAAGAACAAAAAATAGCGTCACGCCTGTCTGACCAGCCGCAAAGAAGACGAGGGGAAACGGCGTGCTGGCATCACCCTCTCCAAAACTAATGCCCCACACGTGGTAGGCGAAAACCAGCGTTATCGCGAGCCCTCGCAAGCATTCCACTTCATGGAGATAAGCGCTTCTCGTTCTGGAGGAATACGCTGTTGCGTGTTCAGTCAAAACCGGCATCCCTGCGGCGAAAAATTAGCATCAGCGACTAAACGTTGCACGCCAGTGACTCTCAAAGGTTTCTTTTAACCGCTCTCGCGCTGCGCTGTTTTCTACTGTTGGTACCGCTTCTGCTAAGGTATCGGCATACAGGTCCAGCGCCTGTTGCAACGGCGCGCACTCTTCGATGAACGACGGGGCATCGGTATTTTCTGTATCGACTCGTGATGAGTTTACTCGAGTCTCAAGAGGCAACAGGCAGTCATCGCTGTAGGGTTCATCGAGGAATGCCATGACCTCCCGCATCAGCGCCTCGGGCTCATGCGCTATCCGCTCATACCGCACACGAAATACTCTCCCTGAGCCGAACGCCCGCTCCGCCAGTAACGCATTCTGGGTATGCTGGATCCAAATAGAGCAGGCCTCTTCAACCTCCGATGAGGTTGCTCCCGCCGCATCAAAATGTTGCAGCGACAGCGCCACATCCGCAGGGTGACGCAGGTTATGTATAAACTTTGCCTGAGGGAATACCTGTGCCAGCGCCCACACGTAGTGGGTGTTTAACGGCGTGCTGTCTATCCAACGCGCTTTTGGATCGTCTGGTGATCGTCTCACCTGAAACTGGGCCTCTGGGTGAGAGAAGTCTAGCTCGATGCCCAGGTTCTCGTAGTCACCGTAGAGGAAATAGCACCGCCTATCGTAGGCCTCCATCACAATGGAATGAATACCTTCAGCCACGGTGGAGAGAAAACTCTCAAGGGGATAACCCACATTGGAGAGATGAGAAAACTCGCCACGAGCAGATCCCCTATCGTAGGCTGCGAATGCGCCAGTGATGTAATCCACGAGCCAGGCGGTCTCCGGCATCACCTGAATGTTGGGGTGCTGGCCGATAGCCCAATTCATGATCGAGGTGCCCGAGCGTGGCGCTCCAATAATAAAAATCGGCGAAATGGATGACAATGTTTTCATGGACTCAACGATCGAACGGAGCCTGAGAATATAGCACCTTTGTCGCAGCGCAGTCGGGCGCAATGCTTCATTAGCCGACAACTTGATTACCCAGTAAATAGCGGCGATCATCAAATCACTACAGTCGTCACCGAGTCATTATGAATCTTGTTCGCGAACTACACTCACGCCACCCCGAAGAAGACGCGGTCAGACTCTCTGAGCGACTTAGTTTCTTTCGAGACAAAGAGCCGAGGAGTCAAAAAAGACCCATTGAGGAAGAGCATCTTCAGCCGCGATGGCCCGGCGATGCCCGACTGCCTGAGGTCGATGTCAGTAATCTTGATGTGAGGAGCCTTAAATCGGCCATCGCCACCGCCGGCGCGCTCATCGTTCGGGGACTTCTCCAAGAGCACGAGGTGAAGCACTTCCGCGATGTAGTCGACCAGGTCGTCGATGGCTGTGTTGAGCAGGAAGATGAGGAGGGCAATCCAAAGTCGGCGGATGGCTTTTATCGCAATCCGCCTCAGGCGCTTAAGCAGCTGCTACCTTTTCCCAAGTTACAAAACTCCCGGGGCTTTCATCGCCAATCGGGGTCTGCCATGTGTATTGAATCAGCGAGCGCCGCAGAACAGCTATTGGAGTTTTACAGCGCCAAGGGCCTCAAGACCCTCATCGAAGCATATCTCGGACAACCGCCCTGCCTGTCTGCTTTGAAGTGGGTACTCAGGCGTTCGAAACTACCCGTTGCAGAAGCGGGTTGGCATCAGGACGGCGCCTTCATGGGCAACGACATCAATAGCATTAACATGTGGATACCGCTGGATACCTGCGGCGGTGACACCGGCGCACCGGGCCTCGATGTGGTACCCAAACGCTTGTCAGAGATCGTCCGCCCGGGCGAGGATTCCGCCGTCTTCAGCTGGTCCGTCGGGGGCGATGATATCGATAAGACCTTTGGGGCAGATGCGGTATTAAGCCCCGAATTCAAGGCCGGTGATGCCTTTTTCTTTGACCACTTTTATTTGCATCGAACCCAGTTCCGCGAGGACTTCTCCAGACCCCGCTATGCCATCGAAACCTGGTTTTTCGACAGCGTGAATTTCCCGGCGAACCAAATTCCTCTCAGCTGGTAAGGCCCCATGCCGCACGAAAGTCAGCCCTTTCGCTTCTCACTAAGGTCAATGGTGACTTCTCCTCGGTGAGCGGCATACTCCAACGCCATCCTCAGCCCTTCTTCCGCATCTTCATCGGATAGCGCGTGCAATGATTCGTCCCAGTCTACCGTGACGTACTTATTTTTCTGCCAGTAATACTTGAGACGATCACTCGACCAGCCGCGATACACGTCGTCCCACGAGAGGCGTTCAAAATGTGGCGACAGGCAGATTGGCGTCAACGGTTCTCCCGCAGGCTGGAAACGAAAATCCACCGATAATCGCAGCCAGTCTGGTTTCAGGTTATGGCAGGCGGCATGGACCGTCATCGCCCCAAATAACAGCACGTCTCCCACCGCAAAATCCGAGCAGTGCCACGCTAAGGCCGACGCACTTTCCGGGAGCTTTGCGGCTCTATTTCCCGGGCCCAGGTGATATTGCAGGGGCAACACACCCAGTCGATGAGAGCCTTGCAACACGCGAAGTGGCCCGAGCTCTGCCGGACAGGCCATCAGGGGAATCCAGGCCGCGGTCAGCTTGGTAGAACCCTGATTGTTGGGAAAATCCTGATGCGGTGGCGTGGTGGCCGGGGTGTGCTCGGGAAACACCATGCGGATGATCGACAGGGGATGAGGAAAACACCCGGGACCCTGAATAATCTCCATGACTTTCAGCAGGTTGGCGTGGTGGGCAAGCGCGTGAAACGCCTCCACTTTATACAGCTGATCGTGCACCGAAAAATAATCGGCATCGCCTTCGCGAAAGGGGCGACAGGCCGGCTTGAGCTGCTGCTCCTTGCCCTCTCGGGACGCGACACCCGCCTCCACCAGAATGTTCGCGAAGTCGTTAAAGACCGATGTAATGGCATCGCGGGGTAATAACCCGGGTAGAAACAAATACCCATCCTTTTCCAGGTTATCCCTGAGTCTGTCAGGCTGATCTACCAGTCCACTTGAATCGGTAAAGGGCTGTGGCGTCGTCACTTGCTCCAGATCAGCACTCATTGGGGCACCTCATAGAAGCCCTGATCGTACAGCCAGCGGTGTTTGTGATAAATGCACTCGATGGTCTCACCATCAAGGTCATCGGCCGTGACCTTGTTCGGATTTTTTGTCACGTTAGCCTGTTCAAAGGGATACGCCTCGCCTCCGAGGAAAGGTCGCATAAACGCCGTAAACTCTTGATCCAAACATTCCATTTTCAGCAGCGTCAGGTTCTCGGGAAGCTCACCATCAAGGGTCACGTAGTCCTCAGTGCGAAGACCATCACCGCTAAACCCGTCCCGAAAATAACCCCAGTGACTAATAAAGTGTTTCAATCCACCCTGGGCAAGCTCAATTCGCGCCTTGACTTCGGGCACCTGAAACGCCTTGGCTTGAAGCACGTTATTAGCGCCGTTTCGATAGAAGTTGTAGGTCGACAGCTCCAGGGTAACCGGGTCCCGAATCACTGCCAGCAGTGTGGGAATAGCCCTTACGTCAATACCGCTTTGCTCATAGATATTTTTGTGATCCGCATAAGCCTCTGAAAGGGTCTCGTGACTGTATCCGGGGAGCAGTTTTGCGCTGAAGTGCCACTCGTCGGTTTTCGATTTCAGCGACGACGAAAACGAAGGTTGAGCGAGATGTTCGCAGAGATAGTTGGTGCATGAAGTCCCACCCGCCTTGGGGATGTGAATGAAGAGCAGGCTCTCATTGAACACCATGATTAGGACGCGCTTCTTTCTTCCAGAGAGCCCAACAGCTCATCAAACTGCTCAAGGGAGCAAATCGGCATGCGACTCTCCAGCGCATCGATACTCTCGACATCATAGTCATCCGCCTTGAGGCGACTCTCGATGGCATCATACTGCGTCCACAGCGTGTCGTTAGCGGGATCGAGGTTGCTGATAACGGCAATACCCTTGCGGTAGGGGCCCGCCATGGCGGGGACCACGTGTATATGCAAATCCGGGCGCAGCTCCTGTAGAACAAAAATAAGCTTATAAACATCACCGCACCAGGCGTTAAACTGTCGCTCTCGTTGCGCCATCACATACTGCTCGGGCAGTACGTCATCTACCACGACCACACAGCCTTTACTAACGCGCTTCTCGACATTCATAAAATCCCGCAGCACAAACTCAGAAAGATGCATACCGTCAATGAAGGCAAGCTCAAAATTCATACTGAACACGTGCTCGGTCAGTGAATCATTGGCGAAAAAGGTATCACTTGGCTGACGAAATATCCGCGTGGGTCGCCGTAGCGGATGGACCAATTCAAAATCGGGATCAATACCCACGGCCGGACAATCCGCGAGGGAAATGCTCCCTCCGTCATCCACCCCAATCTCAAAGTACGCCGCAGGCTTAATCGCCTTGTGGAGCTTTTGCATAAGCTTGCGGTAACCCAGCCTCTCGTCGTCTCGTGGTAACCCCACTGGAGACAGAATAGGTCGAATCTTTCGCTCATCCGCGTGGGTTGCTTTGAGGGTTAGAGACGGCATGGGCCCCTGCACATTTTGCTGAACTCGACTGATGTAGATGTCGGCCAATTGGCGCAAGATCGACTGTCGTGCTTGACCGTATTCGGTAGAAATCGTCGGTACCGTTCGGTTGCAGTTGCTTACCTCGCCAAACACCATGGTAGGTCTGAGGCTAAAATTTTTGTCATCTCCCGTGACTTCCCTATATTTTTCATAGTATTCAGCAACAAGCTTATCTCGCTGCTCAGAGGTCAATGCCGTCGTCGTCCCGCCGTGGTCCTGATGGAAGGAGCCCTCTCCCGGGAAGCTTATATATTGATTGCTTTCGTCGTGGGTCAGTCGATGAAAAATTTCGATATTTGCAAGACCACCACCCGCCTCGTCAAATCGTTCGTCATAACCACCACAATCCGCGAGCACTTCGCGCGTGGTAATCAAACAGTTAGTTTCGATTGCATCAAGCGTGTGCTTGTTTACAACTTCACCAGGAATGACCGCGTAATCAAACAGCGCATATCCATTAGCTGGCCAGCCCAATTCTCTAAGCGCCTCTTCCTCGACCTCGAAAGCATTTTCGACAGACCGGAGATTCTGCGACGCGGGGCCAAGCGTATATTGGGGGACATTGATCACAGGTCTTGGCACAGACTGAACAATGGACTTCGTGTTTCGCGCCACGCCGGGACTCAGAATGTGCGCCCCATCAATCATCAGCGCAATCGTGCTGAATTTGGCAGCCTCGATACCCTGGTTGAGTCCCGACACCGGCGAAGGATGACCATCGACACGTATGACCTTGGCAACCTGTGGAAACTCCTGAAAGTCCTCTTTCCGCAACGCTGGGGAGGATCCATTATCGATGACGATGACCTCTAAATGCTCCGGAGCAATGCCTTGAAAGGACGGCGAAAGACTTGTCAGGGTGCGCCTGAGATGGCGCGGAATGTTGTAGGCCACCACCACAAAACTGATGCCATCAAAGGGTGCGCCACCCGACGCGTCAGAGAAGTCGATGCCCTCGTCAAAGCGGCGGTAAAAACGATCGGTCAGTCTCATCAAGTGCCGATCTTTTTCCCGCGTGATACGCAGCTCACGAGCGAGCGCCTGATTACGCTGACGTAGCAACTGGATTTCGGCGCGAAGCGCCTCTAAGGAGTTCATTTATTCACCACTGGGTGCCCAGCATCGATCCGGAAAATGGTAGTTTAGCACTGCACGCGAGGCCAGATGATACACACCGCCGAAAAGCCCCGGGAAGCGGCTCATGACAAATTGATCTCAAAATTTCCACTGTGTCGAAGCCGATCATAATCGTGAATAACCTGCGACAAATCACCCGGCGAGGTCTTCACAAGCTTTTCAGTGAATACCTGTTGAGCGACGCCTAAGCGCGCTAGCAACATCGGGTAATCGTCGCGAAGACCCTCGTAAGTCATCAGAAGCGGATTCTTGAAGAGATCTCGCAACTGCACCAGGTAGTCTCTCTGTTCGGCAGCAAAGCGCTCGAGCGTTGCGAGTGAAAGTTCGATTTTTTGGTGTGAGGACTCAGACTGCTCTGCTTCTTCAGTCGGCGTGTGCTTAATTTTATATTTCACCATGCGGACCCTGCTGGCGTAATTTGCCAACTGATCGCGGCGGTAAAGAATAACGGGGACTATAGACTCCGAAATAAAATAGTCTTGATATCGCGCCTTATGTTCACTCTTGAAAAAATCTTCGAGCACCAGCTTGAAGCCCACCGCTTCACTGTCAAAATTCCAGACATTGCGCTTTAAAAAATCGACGGGATCGCTTGCGCGGATCGGCAGCAAGGCCTCGACAGATTCTTTAGCCGACCTGTCCTGCAAAGGATCACTCAAGGGAACTAGACCATTAATCCACTCCCTCGATAAAACCTCACCATGACAAACAAGTTGCGGGTGAGCGTGCAGGGAAAGTCGCAATAAGGTCGACCCGCTTCGCGCCTGACAAAAAATAACGAATTTTTGTTGTTTACCTGCCATTGCGCCTGCTAAGCCGTTCACTCAGAACGGATAATCGAGCATTTATCCGCAGCGGTTAAAGGATTTCCAAAACTCGACCCTGCACCTCTGCGCCGAACACGCGAGACGAGTATTCGCCGATAGGGGTACCGCGCTTCTGCCACCCGCCGCCGGAGAACCGGCCACTATGAGTCCACCGCACTGCGTGACGAAATCTCGATGGCCTGACTATCCTCAGCCTCCGGCATGGGCGTATTGATTGAAAGCCGAATAAAACGCTCGACCTCGGGTGATAGTTGCCCCAGATAAATCGGCTCTGTTTGGGGGCATTGATAAGACTCTCCCCGCAACGAGGCATACTGTGCCTCAAACTGCTCGAGAAGCACTTCGCGCTTTACCCGTTCAACGCCCCCGGTCGTCACTCCCTCGTGAAACTGGTGGAAGGTGCCCTCTCCCATCAGCACAACATGCTGTACTCCCGAAGCCTCACAAGCTCGGCGATAAAAATCGAGGTTTAAAAGCCCCCCGCCCGGCAGCGTGAAGCGTCGATCAAAGCCGCCCAGTCGATCCCAAATATGGCGTGGGACACTGATACAGTTGCTCTCACTGTTCGGCCTAAATATTCCTGCCGTACATGAGCCGCTAAAGCAGGCAATTTCGAAAAGCCTGTAACCGCGCGCAGGCCACGCTATTTTTTGCAAAAGCGCAGCCTCTTCCTTGCACCCGTATCCCATTTCAACCGAATTTTGCTGAAGTTGACGCCCAAGGTGATAGCCCGGCACGCTGACTACCGTATCCAGCGCGAGCTTATGAGCTTTAATGACGCCCGACACCAGTCCCGGCGTGACCATCCGAGCGCCATCGACCATCACACAAATGTGAGACCCGGTAGCGACGCTCCCACCAAAGTTAACCGCGTGAACCGGCGTTGGCTCGGACTCCACTCTCAGGTGGTAACTGAAGTTAGCAGGGAGTGCTCGGAGTGTGGCGGTGTCTAGATTGTTGGTCGATCTGTTCTCGACAACGATGACTTCATACTCATCCTCGCTGACATCACGCTGGTAGTGGCTTGATAAGGAGTGCAAGGTCTTGCTCGCCTGCTCAGGCATATTGTGTACTACAACCACGATACTCAGCATCGCTTCCTCCGAACGCTTTTTGCGGCAGTGACTCACCGCGTTGTCGATCACATCAGTCGAACTTCTCCGCCTTAGGGCGGCACTACACCGGTATTAACCCTAAAAATCAACTCAGGCTCAAAGCTCACCGCCCATTCGTAGAAACAGCCTACTCCTGCAACAGCAAGGTGTCTCCAATCTGGCTAGCCGCAATATCCTCTTCACAGAATGGGAAGCGCACCCAACGCTTATCCGAATAAAGCTTGGTCTGATCCGCAAAGTGCGGGGATTCAGGGTCTGTCGACTGCGACGGAACCAGAATGACATCGGCAATGGGGCATTCGCTTTCATCCCAGGTCACCGCCTGAATATAGCTATTTCCCGACCCCGGATTGACGTAGCCGCCATCGGACAAACCAACACCGATAGCGCCGTAAACGCCCATATTGCCCGTGCCCCCATGTATCGGCACGTTCTCGCCGTTCCGCTCAAGGTACTGAATATCGCCCCACGCCGCGTCGATGGGGACATTGTTGCTCGCGAGTCTGTCCGCCGCATATCCCAAAGCGTCGATCACAAGCTGGGCGTTTGAGGCATTCTCCAAATCAATGCCTGCGGGGGTGTTCAGTGGATCAGCGGGATCAAAGTCAACCGTCCAGAAGCTGGGATCAGAGACGACATTCTGAAAGCTGTTACCCCGCTGTGAGCGAATATAGCGCCAGAATTCAGTAAAAATTTGCGCCCCTTTGCTGGGCAGATCGACTCGGCCGTCCCAGCTCGCCAGCACATCGCACAACGCTTGAAGACCTGTAGCCTCCTCCAGGGCACAGACCGCAGCGATATCAGACCCTGTCACCTCCATGCCGTAGACGCGATTGGAATACATCAGACCTTTCAGCGTCTCCAAATCAAACAGCGGGGTTTCACTGAGACCATCGGTCGCCTGCTTTCGCTCTTCCACCATGAGGTGGCCAATACGGGTGCGAAGAAACTGCTGGGTTCCCTCATACCCCAAAGGCCCCATGATCGTGGGGAATCCCTCCAACGGAGTAGCCGGATTACTTAACCAGTAACCGTTATTGCTGTTACCCACGTAGTCTCGATTGCGCAACTGGGGAAGTTGGCTCGCGCCGTACAACCCGCTGCCCTCGGGCGCTTCCGGATCTTCACCCCATTCACACGCCGAGGTAGAACCATCGAGGGAAATGATGACGTTGGTAGTAGCGGTGGCAAGAATAGGTCCAATGATGCCATTGATGCACAGGTCCAGCTGTTCTTGGGTAATGTTGGGAATGGCCGAGAGCTCGCCATAAAACACCTCACCATTTCGATCGGCGGCTATTTCGTGAAAGACCGGATTGCCAATCGTTGCCAAGGAGTCAACGTAAGCACTTAAATTCTCCGCCTTGCCTTTTTGTATCCACTGCTCGATGCCGCGGATTCCGGTAAGGATGTTGGCGTCCTTGAACGCCAACACTGAGCCGGTAAACATCGGCCAGCCATCCAGAAGCGAGCTTACGCCTTTCAGATTGACCACCGGACCAAAATGGGATTCATAAAAAGTAAAGCTACGATCTTCCAGCGTGCCATCTTCAAGCTTGACCTGGGCAGTAATGTCGACAGGCACGATATCCCGCATTTCACCGTCGTACTCGTACTGCAACGGATTTTCCGGGTTGAGCTTCAACTCATAGAGGCTAAAGCGGTTGGCGTAGGAAACGGTGTGGGTCCACGCCACATCCTTGTTGAAGCCGATACCAATGAACGGAAAGCCCTGGAGCGCAGCGCCCGCCACGTCGTATTCGCCAGGCAAGGTCAGGTGAGCCTGATACCAGGCACCGGCGCCAAACCAGGGCTGGTGGGGATTGCCCAACAGCATAGCTGAACCCGTCTGGGAGCTTTCACTCCCTACGGCAAGCGCATTACTGCCCTCCTCCATGGATCTGATGTCGCCGAGGCTTGCCGACAAATCCCTGGCAAGTGCCGACAAATCACCGTTGGGGAGGAGCCCCGTGGCCCCATCGTCAGGTGGCCCTTCAACGGCGAGCAGCGCCGATCGGAAGGTGCCATTATCAGAGCTTCCTCGAAGCGCCTCTCGACGCAGGTATAAAAACAAGTCCGTGGTATCTATCTCTGAGACCCACTCGGCATTGCGACACCCGTAGTCACCCTCCGGCAGGTTCTCGACGCCTGTTTCATTGAGATAACGATTCATACCCCGGGCATAACCCTCGGCAAGCTCACGCGTGAACTCAGGTAGCTGACTCACAAACTTCTGTTCGAACTCAGCCTTACCGCCGTTGAGGTACCGAAACAGAAAATCGGATCCCAGATTGCCCATGCTCTCACCCATGAGCTCGGCTGAGCGGCCGCTGGCAAAAACAATCTCGCGCATTGTTACGCAGTAGTTGTCCTGCGCATAGGCATAACCAAATCCATAACCCAGACTCTTCCAGTCGTTGGCCGTTATGTGGGGGATACCGTACTCAGTTCGCCTTATTTCGGCATTAAGCTCATAGGTTGGCTCGGGCGGTGGCGGTGGTGGCGGTATTGGCTGGGCTTCCTCGATACTGGAATCATTACAGGCAGATAAAAGCGTCAAGGCTAGAAGAACTATAAGTTTCTTATGCATGTAAGTCAGTTCCATATAGCGTGACCCGCGAAAGTACGCACAGAACGCAGAAAACACAAGCATCCGAAGTGAATTGTTACCCTCGGGAATCCATATTGATTGGTCAAAGCCAGAACGCCCCTACCCGAGACGTTTTCAGCGAGACAGCTAGAGGGCTAACCCAGCGTTATCGGCAATACCCTGTATCTTTGGCTGGTTAACTGTCAGGGCATCAATGGTCTTTTTGGAGCGAAGCCACCGTGCCACCACATCCCACACCGGCTCACCTTCAACCTGTTGTACCGAGGCCCAGCCAGCAACCTTGTAGATTCTCGAAGGATCAATCTCTTGACCAGCGAGGGCCATGGTATTTATGCGATTGCCAGCATCTGCCATGGGCGCGATGCTGTAATCAAGCCCGCCAACCCTTACCATGTCGCCCCCCTGTTGATAGTAGGGATCGGGGTTGAACAAATTATCCGCCACATCCTCAAGCACCACTTTGAGAAAATCGCCTCTCATGTCAGTTAATGTCACCGCCGGATAGGTTATGGCAACCTGGGACATCAAATCTTCCATCGTAATGCTATCGCCCGGCAACAAGGTCGTTCCCCACCTAAACCCTGGCGAGAGAGACAGGTCCGCGCCCATCTCATCCATCAATGCATTGCAAATCAGCTGATCGAAACTGCCATTGAAATTGCCGCGTCGATACAACAAACCTTCTGTTGTTGCCAGCACTTCACTCAGCTGCTGTTCGTAGGGCGCTCTAATATCCGCGATAAGTTGGGCCATGTCGGGATCCGCAGGTAGCATGTCGGCGAAGACCGGCAGTAACTGGTAGGACCAATCCTTAATTTTTCCATCACGCACATCAAAATCGAGCACTCCCATAAACTTTCCGTTTGACCCGGCGTTAGTCACCAACGTCACCCCCTGCGGGTTCTTTATTTCGAGCGCCTTGGGAATCGCATCGTGGGTGTGCCCACCCAGAATGGCATCCAGTCCGGTGACACGGGACGCGAGCTTGATGTCCGTGTCTGCACCGTTGTGGGAAAGAAGGACGACGACCTGGGCACCCTGAGCTCGCACTGTATCCACTTTTGCTTGCAGCTCGCGCTCTTGGATCCCGAAGGTCCACCCCTCGGTCAGGTAACCCGGATTAGCGATGGGGGTATACGGAAACGCCTGACCGATGATCGCTACCGGCACACCGTTCATTTCCCGCATCGTATGCCCTGGAAAAATCGGGTCACCAAAATCAAAGTCTTTCACGTTATGCGCTAAAAATTCGATGTGCCCCTCTAGGTCATTCTCGACGATCTCAAGAACTCGGTCGGTGCCCAGGGTAAATTCCCAGTGCCCGGTCATGATGTCGATGCCCAGTAGTTTTGAGGCATCGACCATGTCCTGCCCCTTGGTCCACAAAGAAGTCGCGGAGCCTTGCCACAGATCGCCGCCGTCCAGCAATAAAGCACCCGGGCGATTAGCCTTCAGCCGCTTCACCAGAGTGGCTAGGTGCGCGAAGCCGCCAACCTGTCCGTACTCTTGAGCGGCAGCCACAAAATCAAGATAGGTGAAGGCATGAGATTCCCGCGTCTTCGGGGAAATACCGTAGGCGGCCAGCAGCGCGTCTCCCACCAAATGAGGGGGACGGTTACGGGCGGCGTACAAGCCGATATTAACGTCGGGTTCCCGATAATAGAGCGGCAGCAATTGAGCGTGCGCATCCGTCATGTGGAGCAGATGGACATTGCCCACCCGAGGTATGTCGTACGCGGCCTGGGAACGTGAAAC
>Ga0181573_10003202_pt1 | contig 14652 bp, 14 predicted proteins | sample 101ome_25_FD_148643 | JGI IMG/M metagenome (GOLD analysis project Ga0181573, IMG submission 148643) | Coastal salt marsh microbial communities from the Groves Creek Marsh, Skidaway Island, Georgia - 101409BT metaG (spades assembly) | ecosystem: Environmental > Aquatic > Marine > Intertidal zone...
GCTATCAACGCCGCTGGCACTTCGGGTTCGTTTTCGTAAACGTCCATGCCAGCCCCAGCGATCTGTCCCGTCTGTAAGGCTGTGATCAGCGCATTTTCATCGACCACATCCCCGCGTGCGATGTTTACAAAATGCGCATGCGGTTGCATTGCGTTGAACACGTCCGCGTTGATCAGGTGGCGTGTCTCGGCGCCTCCGGGTACGGCGGCGACCAGCACGTCCACATTCGCGGCCAAAGTTGTCAGAGACTTCAACTGTGTGGCAGGCATATCAACGCTTTTGGTAGAACGGTTGAAATAGGCAACCTCCATCCCGAAACCATAGTGGGCCCGCTTGGCGATGGCCTGACCGATCCGGCCCATGCCGACGATACCCAACCGCTTGCCGCTAAGGTGCATGCCCAGCATCTGCGTTGGGTGCCAGCCCACCCACTTTCCGGCGCGCACCATGCGCTCGCCTTCGCCCGCGCGGCGGCAGGTCATCAGCATCAGCATCAGGGCGATATCTGCGGTGGCGTCCGTGACTGCACCGGGGGTATTGCTGACGCGTACGCCATTCTCGGCGGCGGCAGCCACATCGATATGGTTATATCCCACCCCGAAGTTCGCCAAAATTTTGCAACGGTGGGGTCCGCCTGACAGGACTTGTTCGTTGAAGTTGTCACCAAGGGTCGGAAGAATACCGTCATACAGCGCCATGGCCGCGCGGCGTTCTGTGCGGGTCAACGGCGTTATTTTCTCGCGCACTTCAACGGTAAAATGCTTCTCGGCTTCGGCTACGACCGAGTCAGGCAAAGGACGGGTAATGAAAATCCTCTTCAATGCATGCGCCCCCCGTTTGGAACAGACTGGTCGGGTGATAGCAGTACGATGCCGCCATCCGCGTCCGAGACGCCAAGCACGAGAACCTCGGACATGAACTTGCCTATCTGGCGCGGGGGAAAGTTGACCACGGCCATCACCTGCCGCCCCACCAGAGTTTCGGGCGTGTAATGTGCCGTCACCTGTGCCGAGGTTTTCTTTTCCCCAAGCTCGGTGCCAAAATCGATCCACATCTTGATCGCAGGCTTGCGGGCCTCGGGGTAAGGTTCGGCTTTTACGATTGTGCCCGTACGGATATCGACCTTGAGGAAGTCGTCAAAGGTGATCTCAGCCATTCGATAACTCCTTTGACCGATCTGTCGCGGCCTTAACAGTGGCCGTCATCAGCGGCGGTAGCCCAGTTTCCCCGTTCATCAAAACCTCAAGTCCCGCCTGAGTCGTTCCGTTCGGGCTGGTCACGTTCACGCGCAATTGCGCGGGCGTTTCATCCGCCGTCTCCGCCAATGCGCCAGCACCGGCGACGGTGGCTTTGGCCAGTTGCATCGCCAACTCGGGGGACAGACCCTGTGCCTCGCCTGCGGCGGCAAGAGTTTCGATCATGTGGAAAACATAAGCCGGACCCGACCCGCTAACGCCGGTGACCGCGTCCATCTGTCCCTCGTTTTCAAGCCGTACCACTTGCCCGATTGCCTCGAGCAATCCTTGTGCGGTGTCCACATGCGCGGCAGATGCATTGCTGTTTCCGATGATGGCTGTGATTCCCTTGCCCACGGCTGCGGGCGTGTTCGGCATAGCGCGGATGATCGGTGTCTGCGCACCAAGAATATTTTCGTAGTTGGCAATTGTTACACCTGCCGCCACTGAAACAAACAGCGTGTCGCCATTGCCCATTGCAGCCAGAACGGGCAGTGCGTCCGCCATCATCTGGGGTTTCACTGCTATCAACACAATCGCCGGGTTGGCGGGTAGGTCTTCGTTGACATGAACGCCCTGCGCCTTCACCCAATCAGACGGGAACGGGTCTTTTACCCAAACCGATGCAGGCGCCAAGCCGCCTTCTAGCCAGCCGGCCAACATGGCTGATCCCATCTTGCCGCATCCCAGCAGGACAAGACCGCGTTCCGATAGTGCTTGAAATGACATGACCCCTCCGCTTCTCGCTTCGGGGCGCAGTGTTACGCGCGGCCGTAGGCCTCTGCAATGGCTACCTGCATCGCTTCTTTGGGGGATTGATTGCCCCAGCCAACAAGTTGAAAGGCCGGATAGAACCGTTCAGCAGCCAGAACGGCCACGTTGATCATTGTGTCTATCTGTTCGCCAGTCGCAGCACCACCGCCTGCCATAACCAGACCGTAGCGGTACACCATCAGCTTTTGCTCGGCCCAATAGGTGAATGCGCCTGCCCAGCATTGATCATTGGCTTCATTCAACGCTTCGTAAAGCTCGGCCATGCGGCCTTCGGGCGGGTCCATTTCGTAGGTGCAGACCAATTTCAACGTCTCGTCATAGCCAGACCACGCCAGTGTGATCGAGTAGGTCTTCCACTGTCCCTGCACAGCCATAGCAATTTGATCGTCCGCGATGCGGTCGAAATCCCATTCATAATACTCGGCGATGTGTTCGACGATATCGATCGGATGAAGGTCTTCTGTGTCCATATAGGACTCGGACATAGCCATGGCGCCACCTCTCTTACTATCGTGTAGCGCTCGGGCGTGGCAGCGCCCCAAGCGCTAGGTGCCTGCTCTAGACGCTGCAGTTTGAACCGCGGCCTCTACAAGATATGGTGTCGATAAGGGGGTGGCTTGTAAAGTAAAATATCTGATGCGGTCAGATAAAGTTGTGGAGAACTTGCTCGTGACCTGAGAAGGAAGTGATGTAAGCGCAATGCAGTTGCCGTACGCATGGTGCTGAAAATTGCCGACATGGAATAAAAAAGTTTACGCGCGAAAAGTTGTAAATTAACATGATTGGCATGAAATTTTTTATTCAAAAAGCGTTAGCACGGATCGCGACCTGACATGGCCACAAAGAAAATCAAAAACATGGAAGAATTCGCAGAAGTCAGCGGCCTCTCTAGACCGACGGTTTCAAAGTACTTCAACGATCCGGATAGTGTGCGTGCGTCAACGCGCAAGCGCATTGAAGAGGCGCTTGAGAAGTTCGATTACCGTCCGAACATGTTCGCCGTGAACCAGAACCGGAAGTTGACGAAGAATGTGGGGATTGTTGTTCCTTACCTGGCCGACCCGTTTTTCGCAGAGATCGCCCGCAATATCGAAGAGCGTTGCATTGCTGCCGGCTTTCAACCGACAATGTTCAGCTCATACGGCAATCCGGAACACGAGGTTGAAATCCTTGATCTTCTTCGGTCTATGAAACCTGCAGGCGTCTTGTTGGCACCCCTTGGCCGAGCATCAGATCGCTTGGCAATCGAGAAATTTTGCAAAGACGTCCCAACCGTTCTTTTTGATAGCAACCTTGAAGGCATAGGCGAGGCGTTTATCGGCTCGGACAACTTCAGTTTTGTCAATCAGACAGTGGAGTACCTGACTCGCACGGGTGAACCGCCTCTGTTTTACGAGATGAAAACGCCGGCGAACCCGAATGCCAACAAACGCCGACAGGCCTATTTGCAGGTGATGGAGCGCTTGGGATTCGAGCCCCATGTTGTAAAAATCGAAGGCGAGGGGTGGGCTTTTGAAGAAATCGGCAAAAACGGTGCGCTGAAGCTGTTGACCGAAGGCAACCTGCCGACGAATGCGATCCTGTGCAGTAATGATCGACTGGCTATCGGTTTTCTTGCGGCCGCATACGAGATGGGGATTCGCGTCGGTCGGACGCCTGATTGTTCGATCAGGCTGGCTTCAAATGACGATCACCCATTCGCCAAGTATACCTGTCCGTCGCTAACAACGGCGGCGCATGACTATGATTCAGTGTCCAGTCACAGCGTCGAAAAACTACTACAACTAATTGAAAGCGGGGGGAAATTTTCTACCCGTGACGAGCTGCTCTTTGAAGCCCGATTGGTCCTGCGAAATTCAGCGTGAGCAAAAATAAATATTAGCGCGCGTAAAAAAATAATTGACTGCGCGTTAGATTGCTTGCTAGCAGTTGCGGGCCACATCTATTTCGGGAGGACCCAGATGGCTTTGAAGAACGCACTACGCGCGGCAACCGCTCTTGCACTTGTTGCAGGCTCGGCCGCATTTGCTGACACAATTACAATCGCGACCGTCAACAACGACGACATGATCAAGATGCAAGGTCTGACTCATGACTTTGAAGCGCGCACCGGACACACGGTCGAGTGGGTGACGCTGGAAGAAAACGTCTTGCGTCAGCGCGTCACCACCGACATCACCACCAAAGGCGGCGCATTCGACGTCATGATGATCGGTATGTACGAAACCCCGATCTGGGGCAAAAACGGCTGGCTGGTCCCGCTGGACGACATGCCTGCACACTATGACGTAGAAGACATCCTGCCCGCAGTTCGCGGCGGTCTATCCTACGACGGAACGCTCTATGCTGCTCCGTTCTATGCGGAAAGCTCGATGGTTCACTATCGCACCGACCTGATGGAAAAAGCTGGTCTGACCATGCCGGACGAGCCGACTTGGGACTTCATCCGTGAAGCAGCAGCGGCGATGACCGATCGCGAAAACGACATCAACGGTATCTGTATGCGCGGTAAAGCCGGTTGGGGTGAAGGCGGCGCGATCGCGACCGTTCTTGGCAACGCATTCGGCGCACGCTGGTTCGACGAAGAGTGGAACGCCCAGTTCGACAGCCAAGAGTGGAACAACGCTCTGACCTTCTACACTGGCATGATGGCAGAATCCGGTCCGGCCGGTTACGCGACCAACGGTTTCAACGAAAACCTCTCGCTGTTCCGTCAGGGCAAGTGTGGCATGTGGATGGACGCAACCGTTGCAGCTGGCTGGCTGGCAGAAGACGGTAAAGGCGGCGCATCGGACGTTGCTGGCAACATCGGTTGGGCAGTTGCTCCAAACACCGGTCTGGGCAAAAACTCGGGTTGGCTCTGGGCATGGGCTCTGGCAATTCCTGCCGGTACGCAGAAAGTCGACGCCGCGAAAGAGTTCATGGCATGGGCAACCGGTCCTGACTACATGCGCCTAGTCGCATTCGAGAACGGCCACGCGTCTATCCCTCCGGGAACCCGTCAGTCGCTCTATGACAACGAGATCTATCAGGATGTTCCGTTCGCACAGATGACCCTGAACGCCATTCTGGCAGCAGATCCGCTGAACCCGACTGTTGATCCGGTTCCGTATGTAGGTGTTCAGTTCGCAGCTATCCCTGAATTCGCCGGCATCGCGACCGACGTAAGCCAGGAATTCGCGGCTGCCTACGCTGGTCAGCAGACTGTCGAGGAAGCTCTTGCAAAAGCGCAAGAGATTGCTAACGACGCAATGGAAGCCGCTGGCTACCGCTAATATCCTCCGGGTCGGGGCGGCCATACAGGCCGCCCCGTACCACGGCAAAACTCGCTCTCCGCAAAACTCGTGAAATTCGCTAGGGTAGTATCGTCGCTGCCAACAGAGGAAGTGTATCCATGGCAACCCAACACTCTCGCTCAGCCGCCCGCATCATGATGGCCCCAGCTGTCATCTTGCTTTTGGGATGGATGCTGGTCCCGCTGACGATGACCCTATTCTTCAGCTTCAAGAAATACTTGCCGCTCCGCGGAGACTCATTGGAAAACGGTCTTCAGTGGGTAGGTTTTGACAACTACGTGCGCTTTGTCAGCAGCAGTTCGTTCTGGCCCAGCGTGACAACCACACTCGTCATCGTCGGTGGGGTCCTTATTATCACTGTTATCCTTGGTGTACTTCTAGCGCTGCTTCTGGATCAACCGATGTGGGGTCAAGGCGTTGTCCGCATTCTGGTGATCGCCCCCTTCTTCGTCATGCCGACCGTTTCTGCACTGGTCTGGAAAAACCTGTTCATGGACTCGGTCAACGGTTTCTTTGCCCATGTCTGGCGCGCCTTCGGAGCCGCGCCGGTCGAGTGGCTGAGCCACGCAAGTCTTCCGTCGTTGATTATGATTGTCAGCTGGCAATGGTTGCCATTTGCGACGCTGATTTTGCTAACTGCGATCCAGTCTCTGGACGGGGAACAGTTAGAAGCGTCCGAAATGGACGGAGCTTCGGCGCTAAAACGCTTCTGGTACATCATCCTGCCGCACCTATCCCGCGCGATTACCATCGTGATCCTGATACAGACGATTTTTCTTCTGTCGATCTTCGCTGAAATCTTTGTGACAACGGGCGGCGCATTCGGCACCAAGACACTGACCTACCTGATCTTCCAGCGGGTTCTGGAAAGCCAGAACATCGGGCTTGGGTCTGCGGGCGGGGTCTACGCAATCATCCTTGCCAACATTGTTGCGATCTTTTTGATGCGCATCGTCGGCAAAAATCTGGACGCATAAGAGGGCACGACCATGGCAAGAACAGTCACCACTCGCCGCAAGTCGATCAACACCGCCCTCGCTTGGGCTGTCGGGCTGATCATCTTTTTCCCGATCCTCTGGATCATAACCTTGTCGTTCAAAACCGAAGCGGACGCGATCAAAACGCCGCTGCAAATTCTGACGTCTACTTGGACATTGGAAAACTACGGTATTGTTCAGGAAAGGTCGAACTATGGCCGCTTTCTGACCAACTCAATCATCATTGCAGGCGGTTCAACGCTGCTTGGGATAATCGTGGCGGTTCCTGCTGCTTGGTCGATGGCCTTTGTGCCTTCGAAACGTACGAAAGACATTCTACTGTGGATGCTCTCGACCAAGATGCTTCCGGCCGTAGGTGTACTTTATCCGATCTATCTGCTGTTCATAAAGCTTGGACTTTTGGACAGTCGAACGGGTCTGGTTATCGTTCTGATGCTGATCAATCTGCCGATCATTGTTTGGATGCTCTACACCTACTTCAAGGAAATTCCCGGCGAAATTCTTGAAGCGGCACGGATGGACGGCGCCACACTGCGCGAAGAAATCCTGTACATCCTTACGCCCATGGCGATCCCCGGCATTGCCTCGACCATCCTTCTAAACGTCATTCTCGCATGGAACGAAGCCTTTTGGACGTTGAACCTGACGGCCGCCAAAGCCGGACCGCTGACGGCGTTCATTGCCAGCTATTCCAGCCCCGAGGGTCTGTTCTACGCAAAACTCAGCGCGGCATCGACTATGGCGATTGCGCCGATCCTCATCCTTGGCTGGTTCAGCCAGAAACAACTTGTACGCGGCCTAACCTTCGGCGCAGTGAAATAAGGACTAAAACAATGGGACGTATTGTACTTAACAAAGTCACCAAGCGCTTCGGAGATGTCGAGGTTATCCCCCCACTGGATCTGACAATCGAAGATGGCGAGTTCACCGTTTTCGTCGGTCCGTCGGGCTGCGGAAAATCCACCTTGCTGCGTTTGATCGCGGGTCTTGAGGATGTCTCAAGCGGGCAAATCCAGATTGACGACAACGATGCGACAGATATTGCGCCAGCCAAGCGTGGTCTTGCTATGGTGTTCCAATCCTACGCTCTTTATCCGCACATGTCAGTTCGCAAGAACATTGCATTTCCACTGAAAATGGCGGGCATGGATCAGGCCGAAATCGACCGTCGTGTTGATGGGGCGGCTTCAGTCTTGAACTTGACCGACTATTTGGATCGTCGCCCCGGTCAGCTTTCAGGCGGTCAGCGCCAGCGCGTTGCCATCGGTCGCGCCATTGTTCGTGAACCGGCCGCTTTCCTGTTCGACGAACCTTTGTCTAACCTGGACGCCGCCTTGCGTGTCGGAATGCGTCTTGAGATCAGCGAGCTACACAAGCGTCTTGAGACCACGATGATCTACGTGACCCACGATCAGGTCGAGGCAATGACTATGGCCGACAAGATTGTTGTTCTGCAGGCCGGTGTGATTGAACAGGTCGGTTCACCCTTGGAACTTTATCACAAGCCGCGCAACGTGTTCGTGGCAGGCTTTATCGGTTCGCCCAAAATGAACATTTTCTCGGGTGAGGAAGCCAAGAAATACGATGCTGCGACCATTGGTATCCGTCCGGAACATCTGACGGTCAGCATGACCGAAGGCAAATGGAAGGGCCGTGTCGGAGTGGCCGAGCATCTTGGCTCGGACACCTTTGTTCACGTCCACGACACCGGTCTGGCTGACATGATCACCGCCCGCATTTCGGGCGACATCGCGGTCAATCACGGCGACACGATTTATCTGACGCCGAATGAAGATCAGATTCATCGCTTCAACGATCAGGGGCTGCGCGTCGAATGAAACGCTTGGACGGTAAAACCGCGCTGATTACCGGCTCGGCCCGCGGGATCGGGTTGGCCTTTGCCAAGACCTATGTCGCCGAAGGCGCGCGGGTTGCGATTGCCGATATCAACATCGACCGCGCCCGTGAAGCCGCTGCCGAAATCGGCGACGCAGCTTTTGCCGTCGAAATGGATGTGACCAAGCAGGACAGCATCGATCGCGCCATCAATGCGACCGTTGCCCAGTTTGGACAGATCGACATCCTGATCAATAACGCCGCCTTGTTTACCGCCGCCCCGATCGCCGAGATCGACCGCGCCGATTACAACCGCGTGTTCGATATCAACGTGGCGGGCACCCTGTTCACCATGCAAGCCGTGGCCAAGCACATGATCGATTGCGGTATTCGCGGCAGGATCATCAATATGGCCAGTCAGGCAGGACGTCGGGGCGAAGCTTTGGTTGCCGTTTATTGTGCCACTAAGGCCGCGGTTATCAGCCTGACGCAATCAGCCGGCCTGAACCTGATCCAGCACGGCATCAACGTGAACGCCATCGCCCCCGGTGTTGTGGATGGTGAACATTGGGACGGGGTCGACGCTTTTTTCGCCAAATACGAGGGCAAAGCCCCGGGGCAGAAGAAGCAGGAAGTCGGAGCTGCCGTTCCCTTTGGTCGGATGGGTACAGCTGATGACCTGACCGGCATGGCCGTATTTCTCGCCTCGGACGAGGCCAACTATATCGTCGCGCAGACCTATAACGTGGACGGCGGAAATTGGATGAGCTGATGAAAGACAGCGTACAGGGAGAGTCCCCTATGAAACTCGGCAATGCGACTTTGGATGCACTACCAGACCAGATTTTGCGCCCGACTTATGATCGTTCGGCATTAACGCCGGGTATCCTGCATATTGGTGTCGGGAACTTTCACAGGGGCCATCAGGCTTGGTATCTGCATCGCCTCATGCAGCAAGGGTTGGCGCATGACTGGGCAATCATCGGTGCGGGTGTTCGTCAGTATGATGCATCGATGCGAGAAAAGCTGTTGTCGCAGGACTGTCTGACAACGTTGATCGAACTTGATCCGAAGTCTAGCTCTGCCGAGGTCGTCGGTTCGATGATTGACTACCTGCCAATTGAAGATGGAAATTCCGCGCTTATCGAAAGAATGGCCCAGCCGGATATCCGTATTGTTGCGACTACCGTAACCGAAGGCGGTTACTACATCGATCCTGCGACGGGCGGTTTTGATGCAAACCACCCCGATATCATTCACGACAGCCAACACCCTGGCACACCGAAAACCGCTTTCGGGGCTATTATTGCTGCCCTTCGCAAGCGCCGCGATAGCGGGGTTGGACCCTTCACCGGCCTGTGCTGCGATAACCTTCAGGGCAATGGTGATGTTTTACGCCAGACCGTCGTGTCCTTGGCTGAAATGTCCGATCCCGAATTGGCGGCTTGGATTGTCACCAACTGTACGTTCCCCAATTCTATGGTGGATTGTATTGTTCCGGCCACGGGCCCAAAGGAAATTGCGTTGGCCAAAGATCTGGGGGTCGATGATCTTGCCCCTGTTACCCATGAAAACTTCCGTCAGTGGGTGATCGAGGATAATTTCTGCGCTGGGCGTCCGGATTGGGACAAGGCTGGCGCAACGTTCTCGGATGAGGTGCATGATTTCGAAATCATGAAAATCCGCATCCTGAATGGCGGGCATCAAGTCATCGCCGTTCCCGCCGAGGTTCTATCCGTCGAGACTATTGCGGGATGTATGCAGCACGCAGCAATTAGCGAATTGTTCCTGAAGATCGCGCGAACCGAGGTGGTGCCGCACGTAAAACCGGTTCCGAGTATGACACCCGAGGCCTACGTTGATCTGATTTTCAACCGCTTCTCGAACCCGAAGATCGTTGATACCACTCGTCGTGTGGCGTTTGACGGGTCTTCGCGGCATCCCGGGTTTATCTTGCCAACCATACGCGAAGGATTGGCGAAAGGTACCCCAATCGAGGGCTTGGCTCTTGTTGAGGCCGCATGGGCGCGCATGTGCGAAGGGTCGCGCGAGGATGGAAGCGTCATCGAGCCGAACGACCCGTTCTGGGGCACGCTTCAAGCTACCGCCAAGGCAGCAAAATCGGAGCCGAGTGCGTGGTTGGCTATGCGCCATATCTACGGTGACCTAGCGCAGGAAAGCCGATTTGCCGATGCATTCTGCGCGTGGTTGCGTATCATATGGGCTCAAGGCATCGAAGCTGCCATTCAGCAATATTGTGCGGACTAAATAATGCAGGACACGTCGGACACCTTTTGCCTTTCCAGTCAAGCGGATCTGGCAGCCGAGATAGCCGGTCGGAAACAAACAGACAGACTGATTGTGGCCATCGTCGGAGCGCCGGGGAGCGGGAAATCCACGCTCTCGGAAAATATCCGCGACGCGTTGGTAACTGCTCATGGCGTAACTGCTGAAGTTGTTCCGATGGACGGCTTCCATTACGACAACGCAATACTGGATCAGCTTGGCCTACGTCCGCGCAAAGGGGCCCCTCAGACCTTTGATGTGGATGGTTTGGACAGTCTTCTGGCGCGCCTTGCGGCAAGACCGACCAGTGATGTGGCTGTTCCTGTGTTCGATAGGGAAAACGACGTTGCCAGAGCTTCGGCGCGTGTTGTCTCGAAAGACGTGGGAATTCTTCTTGTGGAAGGTAACTATCTGCTACTGGACCAGAATCCGTGGAATAAATTGCGCAATCACTTTGATCTTAAGGTAAAAATCCAGTGCTCTCGCGACGTACTTCAGCAACGACTGATGCAACGATGGTTGGACTTGGGCATGCCTGAGGATGCAGCCAGAGCGAAAGTCGAAGGAAACGATCTGCTGAATGCGGATACGATCGAAGCGCATAGCCAAGCGGCAGATATCGTTTTTGGCTAAATGCCTGAAGGAAAAGAACTGTGACCTACCTCGGAGTTGACTTGGGAACCTCGGGCCTTCGGGCATTGCTGGTGGATGAGGCCGGCACTCCGATTACAACGGTAGAGCGGGCGTACCAAACGCAAACCCTTTATCTGGGGTGGTCGGAACAGGACCCTTGGTTGTGGATTGATGCTTTGGAAAGTGCCGTGTCTGAAATGCACGCCAGTGTTCCGGAGTTCGCCGAACTGAAGGGTATCGGCGTTGCGGGGCACATGCATGGCGCGACAGTTCTGGACAAGAACGGAGAAGTGCTGCGACCGTGCATTTTGTGGAATGACACACGCGCGCATGCCGAAGCTGCAGCATTGGACGATCAATCTGAGGTACAAAATCTGTCGGGTAACATCGTGTTTCCCGGATTCACGGCTCCGAAACTGGAATGGATCAGGAAAAACGAGCCTGACATCTATCAGCGGATCGCCAAGGTGCTTTTACCAGCCGCATATCTGAATTTCTATCTGACCGACGACTACGTTGCCGATATGTCGGATAGCGCTGGCACATCATGGCTGGATGTGCGGAAACGGGATTGGTCGCCCAAGCTTCTTGCAGCCTCTGGAATGCGGGTTGATCAAATGCCGCGCCTTGTCGAAGGGTCGCAAACGGCTGGATATCTCAAGGATGAATTGCGCCGCAAGTGGGGGCTGAAGAACGCAGTAAGTGTTGCGGGCGGGGCTGGAGATAACGCCGCCGCTGCCTGCGGCGTGGGCGCTTTGCAAGAAGGGCAAGGGGTTGTGTCGCTTGGAACCTCGGGAGTTATTCTGTCGGCTAGGGATCATTGCCAGCCCAACCCGGAAATGGCGGTGCATACGTTCTGTCATGCGATTCCGGATCATTGGTATCAGATGGGGGTCATGCTGGCAGCGACAGATAACCTAAACTGGCTTGCCCGCGTGACGGATAAAACCCCCGCCGATTTGACCGCTGCGCTTGGAGCCAAACTGACGCCGCCCGGTGCGGTGCTTTTTCTGCCCTATCTTGCAGGCGAACGCACGCCACACAACGATGCGGCCATTCGGGGCAGCTTTACAGGCATATCAGCTCAAACATCGCGGGACGACCTGACCAAGGCTGTATTGGAAGGCGTCGCATTCGGGCTGAAAGACAGTTTCAACGCGCTTGCTGCCTCGGGAGCCTGTGTTGCTCGCCTTATCGCGATCGGAGGCGGCGCACGTTCGGACTATTGGCTGAAACTGATTGCAACGGTTCTGAATACGCCACTTTTTGTACCCGAACAGGGCGAGTTCGGAGCTGCACTGGGTGCTGCACGTTTGGGGCTTGTGGCCGCAACAGGCCAAGCACCAAATGATGTGATGACACCGCCGAAAATCAAACGGGTGGTACAGCCCGAACAATCCTTGATAAATGACTTCGAAGTCGCCTATCAGCGCTTCCGCAACGCCTATCCTGCCATAAAGAGCCTGAGTTAAACGGGCTTATATCCGATCATACGAAGGAAAATTCTATGCCGACCATTCTTGACCAACTCAAAGACATGACCACTGTTGTTGCAGATACAGGCGATTTTGCAGCCGTCCGCACTTATAATCCGGTTGATTGCACCACCAACCCTTCCTTGGTGCTTGCAGCATTCCAATCTGACAGTGCCAAAGAACTTATTGCGCGCGAACTGGATGTGTGCCGCAAAGCCGGAAAAACAGCCGAGGAAACTGCTGCAACGCTTACCGTTGCTATTGGGGCTGAACTTTCCAAACTGGTTCCGGGCCGTGTGTCGACCGAGGTTGATGCCTGTTTGTCTTTTGACGTGGATGCGTCGGTTCAGCGCGCACGTGACATCGTAGCTGATTACGCGCAGCGCGGTGTTGGAAAAGACCGCATTTTGATCAAACTGGCCGCAACGTGGGAAGGCATTCGGGCGGCGGAAATCCTGCAGGCCGAAGGTATCGACTGTAACTTGACGCTGATTTTCTCTTTGATCCAAGCGGTCGCTTGCGCCGAGGCGAACGCCTATCTGATCTCGCCTTTCGTTGGTCGCATCACGGATTGGTACAAGAAGGCCGAGGGTGTAGAGGCATATCCGCCTGAAACAGATCCAGGTGTCATGTCGGTTCGCAGTATCTATGAGTATTACAAGGCAAACGATATAGACACGATTGTCATGGGCGCATCTTTCCGTTCGAAAGAGCAGGTCTTGGCCTTGGCAGGTTGTGACAACCTTACGATTTCTCCGGCGCTGCTTGACCAGCTTTCTAACATGGAAGGTTCGCTTGATCGGATGCTGTCGCCGGACAGCGCGGCAAAAGTTGCTCGGGTGAACGCTGACGAGGCATCGTTCCGCTGGCACTTGAACGCAGACGCAATGGCGACAGAAAAGCTGTCCGAGGGTATTCGGAATTTTGACAAGGACCATCAGAAACTGATTGCAATGGTCGCAGATCAACTTTGATCGACAGATAATTGTTCCATCAGCAATTCTGGATATCGTGGGGTGCGCCGTTGAGCGTACCTCTGCCCGGCGATGACCTCGAATGGTTATTCAAGACGGGTGGCGCGCAGGATATTTATCCGAGTGTCCCCGTACTTGCGCCGGTCCAATAGTTCGAGCGCATCGGGCGGCGAAATCTCGGCGCTGTCTTCCCAGACGATCAGCGCACCCGCGGCAAACCATCCCCCTTTAAGTGCGGCGGAAATCGCCAGTTCACCCAGTCCTTTTCCATAGGGGGGGTCGAGGAAAATCAGGTCAAACGGTTCGTCCTTATTCCCCGACAGCCGTCTGGCATCACCGCGAAAAATGCGCGTTGCAGTGTGCGCGCGGCAGATGTCGATATTCTGCTTGATCAGGCTTTGCGCCTTGCGTCCGTCGTCCACAAAGGTGACATGAGACGCCCCGCGCGATAAGGCTTCTAGCCCCAAGGCTCCAGTGCCAGCAAACAAGTCTAGCACACGCGCGTCGGTGAACGGGTCGTCATAGGCCCCACCGGCCAGCACATTGAAAAGGCTCTCTCGCACGCGGTCTGTCGTTGGACGAAGATGCGCCCCTGCGTCCCCCTTGCCGACGCTGGCAAGTGCCCGCCCGCGAAAATCTCCGGCAATAATCCTCACGCTTTTAAAAGCTCTTTCAGGTCAGTTTCCGGATTGCCAACCGCATCCTGAGCAGGTGATTTTCCGGCCTCAATCAGACGCTTCCCGACCATGTAGGCGCGCGGATCATTCATAGCATCAAGGGCAACAAGCTGATTTTCCTTGTAATACCAATAAGACACGCTGTTCTCGCCTTGGCGTGTGACAACCTGATCATAGCCGGTGTTCAACCCAGCGATTTGCAATTTGCAGTCGTACTGATCCGACCAGAACCACGGTTTGGCAACATAGTCTTTATTAGCGCCCATGATGTTTTCGGCTACGACCTCGGCCTGATCAATGGCGTTCCCCACGCTCTCAAGTCGGATGCGTTCGCCTTTGTAGGGGAAGGACGCACAGTCGCCCGCCGCCCAGATATTCGGGTCTGAAGTTTGGCCTTTGCTGTCTGTTTTGATCCCGTTTTCCAGTTCGATCCCCGCCATTCCGGCAAGGGCTGTGGCAGGCGTAATG
>Ga0181573_10003207_pt1 | contig 14644 bp, 4 predicted proteins | sample 101ome_25_FD_148643 | JGI IMG/M metagenome (GOLD analysis project Ga0181573, IMG submission 148643) | Coastal salt marsh microbial communities from the Groves Creek Marsh, Skidaway Island, Georgia - 101409BT metaG (spades assembly) | ecosystem: Environmental > Aquatic > Marine > Intertidal zone...
GGATCGTCGACACGGCCATGGCGAATGGCGCCCTGGCGCCCCGGGTAACAATCAAAACTCCCACGCGGTGCCTTTTTCGGTTTGGGTTGCAGTTAGGGTTGCACAGCAGGCCAGTCAGAAACCCTAAACCCTACCCTCAATCGAGCCAACTTGGTCAAAGTCGGCGGTTCGAAGTCGTTTTCCGAGCGGCGTTAGGGTTCCCGCCCCGTCACACCTCGCGGCGGGCGCCATGTCGTCGTCCTCCTCCGAGGACGCCGACGCCGACGAGCGCGTCCCGTACTCCCGCCGACCCGAGTGGGCGGACGTCGTGCCCATCCCCCAGCCCGAGTCCGCCAACCCCGTCGTTCTCATCGACTACGCCGACGAGTACGTCGACGCCATGGACGTCTGGCGCGCGGTGTACCGATCGAGGGAACGTTCGCGACGCGTCCTGGACCTGACGCGCGACGTCATCGGCATGAACGGCGGCGCGTACACCGTCTGGCATCACAGGTGGGAGCTGGTGTCGGCGCTGGGGGTGGATCTCGCGGAGGAGCTCCGGTACGCCGGCACCATGGCGCGCGCCAACCCCAAAAACTACCAGGTGTGGAATCACATGCGCCTGTGCTCGCAGGCGATGAAGGCGAGCGGCGACGCGGCGCGGGCGACGTTAGCCTGGGAACTCAACGAGACGCACACGCGCATCGCCCTCATGTTGGACGCCAAGAACATTCACGCGTGGACCCAGCGCGCGTGGGCGGTGCGAACCTTCGGGCGGTGGACCGAGGAGATGGACTTCACCGAGCGAATGATCGACGACGACGTGCGAAACAACAGCGCGTGGAACCAGCGATTCTTCTGCGTCGTCGGCGGTCTCGGCGGATTCGTCACCTCCACCGACGACGACGGGAACGGGGACGGGGACGCAAAGTCGGCACCCGGGGACGGTGGGGACGCGGTCGTCCTCGCCGAGTCCGAGCTCGCGTTTGCCAAGTCGCAACTGGACAAGTCGCCGCACAACGAGTCGGCGTGGAACTACGTCAGGGGGATCTTAAAGCGGCCGAACGTGGGGTGGGGCTGGCGCGGCGAGGGCGAGGCGATCGCGAGGAAACACCTCGGCGACATCTTCGGCGAAGCGAGTCGGAGGCGAGTCGGAGGCGGCGGAGAGGGCGACGAACGAGGCGGGGAAAGTCGCGACGAAGCGTGCGAGCCGTGCAGGCACGCGGCGTGTCTGCTGGCGGAGTGCCTGGTGGACGCCGGCGAGTTTCACGAGGCTGGGCGCGTGTTCGATGCGCTGCGGGCGATCGACCCGGTGCGCGCCAACTACCACGCGTTCAGGCGCGCGCACGCGCTCGGTTTAGTCAGCGCCTGATGACGGTCAGTCGGCTAGCTAGCTAGCTACGGAAGAGGAAAATAATAATCACGACATTTCCATAAGACTTACTGTAGAACCACCTAACACTTATCAGGTATCAGGTGACCACCTTGTTCATCGCCCGAACGGCGTCGTTGAACGTGAGCCACGCCACCGCCCCGTCCGGCGCCGGCGGCAGCTCGACGCCGTCCTCGTCGAACCTCGCCCTCGCCTCCGCGCCGTGCTCGAACACGTGCGCCATCGCCATGCGAATCTCATCCGCGGTGAACGTCGGGACGAGGGACTTAACGATCGCCTTGAGCTCCGGTTCGGTGACGTGCTCGTCCTCGTCGACGTCGTGCCTGTCGAAAATCTCCCTCGGGGTTTCATCCGCGGCGTCCAGAGCCTTCTTGAGACGTATCAGGACACCTTCCAGAGGAGCTATGACCTCCTTGGCGCGGTCGCGCACGCGATCGGGCATCGCGGGCGCCCTCGGATCCACCGCCGCGGCCCTGATCTTCGAAGCCTTGAACGCTCGCTGCGCGCCCCTGAGCGCCTCGCGGAGTACGTTGAGGGAGACGGTCGCGTCGCCGTCGCCCACGGAGAGGTGCTCAAAGTGCCTCAGCTCCCTCGGCGTCGCATCGGGGATCGCGGATTTGACAAAGTCGCGGAACTGCGGCCTCGTCAGCGCCCCGTCGCCGTCGTCGTCGAATCGGTGGAACGTTTCCCTCAGGCCCGTCGTGGCGTTGCCGTCAGGGGCGAAGTGATTTCGCAAGAGCGCGAAGAGGTCCCTCGGGGTGACCCTGGGCGGGGGGATAACCTCGGGTTCTGGCTCCGGTATCGCGTCCGGCGGCCGAAGCGCCTCGATTCTCGCCGCCTCGACGTCCCTCTCCGCCACCACCTTCGCGCCCTCGCGCGCCGTTATCGCGATCTGATCCTTCTTGTCGCGCATGTTCTTGGAGATTTGCGCGGTGGCCTCGAAGCCGCTGAGGCCCGCGGCGGATCCGGCAAACGGAACGAGCGCGGCGGGAAGTTTCGGCGCGAGCTCGACGACGTAAGGACACCGCGGCGGCGGCATCGTCCGCCACATGCACGGCTCGATGTCCGCGCCCGTGTTCAGAGCCCTCGCCTGCAGTAGCTCGGCGACGACGGCCTTGGTCTTGTCGATCGCGGTCTCGACGTTCATCCTCGCCATCTTCTCAGCCTTGCGAATCCTGGCGCCCGCCGCGACGAGGTCCTCGTCGGTGATGAGCCTGTCCTGCGGCCCCTCGAGCTCGTCTGGATCCGTCGTCGCGATCTTCACCTTCTTCTTGTACCCCGGCGGGGGTTCCCACTTGGGCGGCGCGGCGGTCACCCTGACCATCGCCGCGGCGTCCTTGGCGTCCTCGGTGAGGTCGTCCAACGCGTCCCTCACCGCCGTCTCCAGGTCCTTCGCCGCGGACGCGAGCACCCTCAAATCGTTCGCCCCGCAAACCCTCGCCTCGTCCGGATCGTCCCGCTCCTTAGCCCGCAACGCGTCGTCGCCGAGGAGCAGCGCGTCGGTGAGCCTGGGCGCGATCGTCTCGATCCTCGCCGCCGCGTCCTCGCCGACTTTGGCGATGGCAGCGCACGCCGCGTCGACTTCCTCCTCCAGCTGGAGGTATCCGACCGGTTCGGGCTCGTCCGGGATCTCCTCCGGGTCGTCGGTTCGAACCCAGCGCTTCGTCTCCAAATCCAGGAACGGCACCGCGTTGTTCGCGGGCGGGGGTTTTGGCGGGGGCGGGTTGGCCAACATGGAGTCGTAAATCTCGGTGCAAGACGCGACGAGCTGCTTGGCGCTCTCGCCCGCGGCGCGGATCCGACGAGTCCAAGCGTCGCGCATCGTTCGTAGCTTAGTGGCAAACGCGGCGGGGTGGCCGCCGTTGGCGCCGGCTTCAAACTCGGCGGCGTCGTCGATGATGTCCCTCCATCCCTCCGCCGCGTCGGCCAGCGCCTGCACGACGGCGAGCGCGCCGTTGGACGCCCTGGCGGGCAGCGCGGGAACTTCGGTGTGGTCGTAGGCGCACATCTCGCGCTCCAGCTCCTTCTTCACGGCGTCCACCTTGATCCAGAGCGCGTCCCTGGCTTCCAGAAGCACCCGGTGAATCTTCGCAACCTTGTCGGACAGTCTCTCATCCTCCAGCATCTCCTCCGTCTTGGCCTCGCACGCGTCGCTCGGCCTTTTGGGGTTAATCTTAGCCTTCATGTACCCGGACTCGTCGTACGCGCCGGGCCCGACTTTCGTGTGCTTGGTCTGCCACACCGCGTACGCCACCGCGGGTCCCACCCGCTCCAGCGCGGCGCACACCGTTCGATTCGCCGCGTCGACGCCGATGAGCAACTCGGCGTACCCGACCGTATCGAATTTGCCCATGTTGCGCGCGATCCCGCACGCCTTGAGGATGGGCTTGTAACACCGCGGCAGCGCGTGGTCCACGATGGCGACGACGCGGTCGAGGACGGATCGAAGCGGGATCGTCTGGTCCGACGATGCGGTCGCGGCGTCGGCGCGGATGGACTCGCAGAGCCGCGCGACGCGACCGGCGGCGGGTCGCATCAAACCGAGCGCGTCGCCGAGGAGGCCGACGGGGGCGACGTTGTCCGCGGCGGTTGGCCTCGACGGGTCGAACCGATCCTCCGGGCTGGCCATGGACGCCGCCGCCTTGATCTCCCCCGCGAACGAGTCGAGTAAGCTGGTGACGAGCGCGCACAGCCTGCGAAGCCTTGCGTCGAGCGCCAGCCGGTCGTCCTCGCTCATGAACCCGTTCGTTTGCGTCGCGCGAATCTCCTCTTCGACGGCGGATTTGACCGAGTGTAGCGCGTCGACGCATATCCGTTCGCAGTCGGCGACGGCGCCGGTGATGACGCCCCGGCACTCGGCGCCCATGCGACCCTTGTTCATGGCGTCCACCCGCCCGGTGGATTCGCACTCCAACAGACTCCTTCGCTGCTTCTTCAGCGTCTTGACGACGAGCTTCTCGGCGTGAGCGAGCGCCCACACGATTGTATCCGTGGCGTCTTTTTCCGCGGCGACGGCGTCGCGTTGCGCCTGCCAGCTGTGCGCGCTGCGACCGTAAGTGCCCTCGCGTTCGGCGGCGACGGCCCATCGGCGCTGCTGCTCCACCGCGGCGAGTTTATCGCGCTTGCGCTTCTCCTCCGCGGCAGCCTTCTCCTCCGGGGAGAGTAATACGACGGGGAGAAAGTAGTCCGTCATGACCTTGGCGAACATGAACTTGTCCACGGTGTCGTCCTTCCGATTTGGAGATGCTCGGAGATCCTTCTTCTCGTCGTGATCCTCGCGCGTTCCGTCGGCGTTCGAAGCGTCCGCCGTCTTCCCGAGCGTCGCGACGTCCCGTTTCCGTTTCTCCTCCTCCGCGGCGGCGGCGGCGTTTGCGCGGACGGTGGCCACCGCCAGCGCCGACGCAGCCGCGGCAATCTGACCCAGCCTCGACGCGTGCCGCTCGAACCGTCGCCGCCGCATCGCCTCCTGCTGCTCCTCGACGCCGTCGCCCGTGCTCGCCGGGACGTTGGACGACGCGATCCGTCTGAGCGCCTCGTCGGCGATGTCAGCGGCGTCGTACTTGCCTCGCGCCGCGACCATCGCGGTTTTTCTGTTGGGGATGAGCTTGTCCATCACGTCGTTCCTCGTCTCCGCCGCTTTCATGACGAGCCGCATGTGCGTCTTCTGCAGGTTGGCGACAGCCTCGGCGGTGGCGACGGCGGCGTCCGCCGCTTTGCGGGTCTGCTCCAGTTCCCGGCGCTGGCGAGCCTCCACCTGCTGCGCGCGCTCTCGCTCCAGTCGCAGCTCGCGGCGCATAGCTCGCATCTCTGTCATGACGATCGCGTTGGCGCCCCCCGCGACGCCCGTCCCGTAGTCCGCGACGCCCGGCGCCGCCGCGGAAGGAGGATCGGCGGCGGTGGCGTCGTCGTCGTCGTTCGTCGCGAGCTGCGCGCCGAGGAACGACACCGCCAGCTCGCGCTCCGAGCGCATCTCCCGCCGCAACGCGCTAAACTCAGCTCGCATAAACGCCATCATCGCATCCGGCGGCGTGTTTTCGCGCGCGTCGTTGGTGTTCAGGAAACGTCCAGCGACGAACGAGTCGCCGAGGTTCGGAACGGACGAGTCGCCGTGTCCCAGTAGTCGTGCCGAGTCCGACTCGTCGCGATCCGACTCGACGTCTACGGTGCGAACGGAAGCCTGTCCAAACCCTCGCGCCCCGTCGGCGAACGCGCCGCTGGTTCGAGCGAGGTGGTCCCTCGCCGCCGCCTGCATCGCCTCCACCCCGTTCCTTTGCGTCGCCGTCAACGACGACACGTTCGTGACGTCGAACGCGTCACTCTCGGCCAGAGACAGAGTCATCCCGTCATCGTCGTTCAAATCCCCCCGATCGGTCCTCTCCGAACGCAGCGACGCGTTGAGCGCGGCGGGGGCGTACTCCTCGCTGCGTCGAGCCAGCGCGCCCCTCGCCGCCATCTGCAGCTCGCGAACCTCAGCCTCCGTGTTTGGGGAGAGTGCGCCGACGTCGAGAACACCGAGCGGGTCGAATTTGGGGACCGTCGACGTCGTTTGGGGGGGCGAGGGATCCGCCGGCGCGGGGGGAAGAGACGTCCTCGGCGCCCCGGGATCGTCTTCGCATTCGCCTTCGCCAGCTGTGTCTTCGCCAGCTGTGTCCCCGCCCGTTCGCGCCCCGCCCCCCCGCCTCGCCAGATCCAGCGCCGCCGCGAGCTCGCGCTCCCTGGCGCGCGCGCGCGCGAGCTCGGCGTCGCGCTGCATCAGCGCAGTCCGCGCCCGGAGCGCCTCCTCCTCGGCGGTGAGCATGGCGGCGTAATCTTCGTCGTATTCCGCGGGGTCGGTCGCCGGGTCGGGTCCCGAGACGCGCTTGAAATCGACGCTCCTGCCTCCGCCGCGCGCCGCCGGCGCGGCGTCCACGCGGACGTCCTCGCCGTCGCGGGCGCTGACGGGCGAGGCGACGGAGCCCGGGGGCGGGGACGGCGCGCCATCGCCGAGCGCCGCGCGTCGTTTTGCGAGCTGATCCTCCATGGCGACGCGCTCCGCCTCCCACCGAGATCGCTGCGCTCTGAGGGTCGCCACCTCCGACTTGAGGTTGACGAGCTCGCCGCCCACGTCCCCGGTCCACTGCGTCGCCGGAAGCCCCCACGACGCGCCCGTCCGCTGCGGGCCGAGAGGGAGGTTCGCGCCCGCTCTCGTCGCGCCGTCCCCGGCTCTCTTGTCCCGGGTGTTTTTCGCCTGAAAAGCCCCGCCGTGCCTGCGCTCATCGGCGCGGTCCTTAGCCCTCTGCGCGGCGCGCTGGCGGAGCACCTCCCGCTGCTCCGCGACCCGCCGCTCCTGTTCAGCCTTATCGAAGGCCTCCTTCGCCCTCCGGGTCGCCATGACGCGACGGGTGGGTCCTCCCTTCGCGCGCGTGCGGTGTCCCCCTCAATGGCCCGTCCCAGATTTGGTGTCGGGATTTCGCCCCGAGTAACGGTCAAAATTTGGGCGGGGCGGTGCAGTACACTATCGGTATTTCCGTGGACCACTCTGGAGGACCACCCGCCGCATCCAACACACCGCGCGGCAGTATCGGCGCAGATATGAGCGCCGAGCCGACGCCGATGAGCACGCACTCGTCGCCGACGAAGAAGTGCAGGGTGGACGGCGGATGCGTGCCCGCCACCCCGCCGTCGCTGACCAAGTCCTCCCGGGAGAACGAATCTCCCGCAAATGGCCCGCACTCGGGGAAAAATTCTCCCGGCGACGACGAGAAGGAGCCGCGGATATCGAACGGGTCCAGCGTTCCGGAAGACGCGCGGGTGTCCGAGTCATCCAACGGGGACGCGCCGCTCGATGTCGAGACCGTCGCCGAGGAAGCGCGCGGGCGTGTCGCTCACGACGACGACGAGGAGGTACGTTGACCCCGCAATTGCGTCGGCTCTTTATTCCCCCCCTTCGTTCCTTCGGACGGGTCACGAGAAGATCCTCCCCCCCACCCCCCCACCCGCCCCGCCTGACGTCCAAAACCCCGAACCGACGCCACAGGACGAGAGCCTGAAGCTCGCGCGGATGCTTCAGGAGCAGGAGCGCGCCTACTACGTGCTTCAGCACCGGCTCAACACCCCGACCGCCGGGCGTCACCCCGACGATGTCCGAGGCCTGGACGAGGACACCCAGTACAGATTTGACGGCGGCGGCGGCGACGACGAGCCAATCGAAGACGACGGCGTCGCTGAGGGCGTCGCCGCCGAGACCCCTCCCGCGGCGATCCCAGCCGCGGGCGCCGACGAGGACGAGTCCGTTCGCCTCGCGCGCGAGCTCATGGCCGAGGAGCAGCGCGTGTTTCAGGCGCGCATGCTCGAGTGGGCGGGGATGTCGGTGGATCCCGACACGGGCGATTTCGACGACGACGACGAGGGCGTGGACGTGGAGGCGATGACGTACGAGGAACTGACCGCGCTCGGGGAGCAGATCGGGACGCAGTCGAAGGGACTCGCGGCGGAGGTGATCGAAGCGCTGCCCGTGCGCCGGTACCGCGAGGAGGAGAGGACGGCGGGGCGCGAGGAGGAGAAGTGCATGATTTGCCTGACGGAGTTTGAGGAGGGTGACGAGGCGGCGCGCGTGCCCAAGTGCGGGCACGAGTATCACCGCGGTTGCCTGACGCCGTGGCTCAGCGACAACAAGTGCTGCCCGATCTGCAAGACGGAGATCGACGCGGGGGAGGTTCTGAAAGGGGCGGAGGGCGCGAGCGCGTGAGGGGCGCGTCGCGACAGAGGAGAACAAACGTAGGTCGCACATCGGTTCCCCGATTCATTTATTGACTTCACATCGAGCCGCGAGCGAGCTCTGCGTTTTCGGCGACTAGCCAGTGCTAACACGCGTATCACGTCGAACCGCACCGCACCCGCGCGCCTCGTCCATCCACGCGCCCCTTCTCGCTCGCCTCAGAGTTTGAGCGCGAGCGGGTGGTCGGGCCGGAGCACGATTCGGCACTCCTCCTTCGGGTCCCACACCGTCGCGATCACCCCGCCTTTTCCGGGCCTATCCTGCGGCGTCATCCCGATCAAACCCAGCACCACCCTACCGCAGTCGCCCCCCTCGCGGTCCAGCACGTCCGCGACCGACTTGGCCTTCTTCCCGATGAGCTGAGCCTTGACCCGCGCGCCGCGGTGATCGCCGAGGGTGACGAACGCCATGTCGTACGATCGACCCGTCTTTGGATTCTGCAACCGACGCGTGCCCCTCGGCGGCTCGCGCGCCACCACCGCGCCAATCACCGATACCTTTCCGTTTCCATCGAGGAACTTATCCCTCGCGAGCGTGGGAAGGGCGGAGAAGCTCACCGGCTCGCCGCCGTCGCCCGGCCACGGCGTGCGAAGCCTCTCGCGAGCGATTTGGACGTGTTGGTCGTGTTGGACGTGTTGGTCGCTACGCGGGGTTCCCCTCGCCGGTTCGTGTTCCCCGCCGGTTCGTATCCCCCGTCCAACGCATATGTCCGATTGCCCCGCCACGATCGGAAACGTGCCCATCGGCTCGTCGCACGCGGTCCACAGCTCCGTCGCCGCGGACGCCAGCTGCGTCCTCGCCACTCGAGCGCCCGCGTCGTCGCCGAGCGCGCCGCGGAGCGCGGGCACCGCGACGGTTCGTATCCGCCGGGCGTTACCGACCCCAACGCGCGCGAGCGAGGCGAGGAAACGAATCGCCGCGGCGGCGGCGTCGACGTCCTTACCCACGGGCGCGTCCGCGTTGGACGATAGCCCGGCGTTGACGTTGTGATGACGCGAGTGGTGACCGGGCGCCGAGTAGCCGACGAAAAAACCACCCGGACCCGAACCACGAGCGTCGGAGGTACCGTCGAAGGAATCGCCCCCGGGCGCGCACGACGGCGCACGAAAGGACCGCATCGCGCGATCCATCGCGCCACCCAACGCGGGCGGCTGCCCCAGCGCCGCGCGCAACGCCTGGTTCGCCTCGGCGGCGTCGGTCGCGTCGAACCAACGCCGGTGCGAGACGCCGAGCCTCGACGCGTCCTCGCCCGTAGCCGCCAGCGCCGCGTCCAGCGCGCGCCTCGCGGCGCTCGCGCCCCTGTGCCCGCACGAGGCGACCACCTCCGCGAGAGCGGCGCGTTGGCACGCGTTCAGAAGCGCCCTGGAGCACTCCGCGAGGGTGTCGTCGCCGACGGAGTACTCCGGCGAGTCGAGCATCGCTCGGAGGTGCTCGCCGGGTGCGCAATCCACCCGAGCGTCTCGCGCTGTCGCGAGCGCGGGAGCCGCGGCGACGATCGCGGAGAGGAGCTCGTACAACGCCGCCCTGACGCACGGCGGTACGCACTCGTGCTCCCTCGGGGCGGACTTGGCGGGATCCGGCGGCGGCGGCGGCGGCGTCGACGCGTCCACGAACGAACCGGCGAGAAGCGGCAAGATTTCCCGAGCGAAGTCGTCGCATTCGCCCCGCGCGTCGCGCGCGCGAAGGAGCTCGGCGAGGGCGTTCAGCGCGCCGCACGCGCCCGCGACGGCGCCGGGCGCGGGCCTCGACGCGTTCCCGTGCCTCGCGCGGGTCAGCGCGCGGCGCACAAAGGCGGTTATGACGAACCTCCGCAGCCGCGTCCCGCCGGGCCCGGACGCGGCCATCGCGGACCACGCGGCGGTGGCGGCGGAGACAGCGGCTGAACGCGCGGGCTCCCGCGGGGGACCCCGCTCCCACGCCGCGTGCACCAGCGACGCCAGCGCGCGAACCAGACTCGGGTCGTTAAAGTCGAACACGTAGGAGGACCTCGTTTGTTCCCGTGCGGTCGTGACGGTCGCGACGGTCGCGACGGCCAACGACGCGAACGCGTCTGACAGCCACGCGTCGGCGCGAGCCAACCGATTCGCCGCTCGCCGCAAAGAGACGTGCGCCGCGTCGGCTCGGAAGGACCCGGCGAAGGCGGACTGCGCGGCGGCCGTCTTGTGGACGCCCACCGCGGCGGTGTGCGCCGCGGACGCGTGGCAGTGGCGCTCGGCGACCCGGCGCAGCGTCGCGGCGAGCCTCGTGGGATACTCGGCGCCGGCGGATCCATCGAAGTTGAGCGCGCTCCCCGCCGGAGTTAAGGGCAGCCGGTGCATCGCCTCGGGCGCGACCCTCGCCGCGGCGACGCACACCCCCGCGACCGCATCCGCCCACGCGACCTGCGCGGGCGTCCCGGCCACCTCCCCGGCGCGCGCGGCGGCGATGTCCAGCACGCCGTTCGCCGCGGCGACGACGGCGGCTTTCGCGGCGGCTTCGCATCGCTCGCCGACTCCCGCGTACGCCGCTCGGACCCATTCCGTTCGCGTCGCCAGCGAGGCGCCGCGCGGGTGCGCCGCGTCCGAGTCGCCGCGTTCGATCGGGAGCGCGGGCGCGAGCTTCGGGTGCGCGCGGATGGCGCGCGTGAGCCTGGCGCGCGCGCGGCTGATCCCGCTCGCATCCGCGCCGCTTTCGTCGTCCGAATCGTCGCGGCTCTTCGCTCCTCCGCGGAAGGAGGACGCGGCGGGGTCCAGCGCGGCGTGCGTCCACAGCTTGAGCAAGGGCGCGCCCACCCCCGCGCCCAGCACCGGCGACGCGTCCCTCAGCCTGCTGTACAGCCGCAGCGCGAGCGCCCTGTGAGGCGCGCGGGCTCGGGTCCAAAAATCATCGGGTCGCGAAAACGGCGCCACCAGCTCGCGCTCCGCGACGCCCCACGACCACGACCTGAGGCGCAGCATCGCGCCCGCGCATCGAGCGGCGGTTTCGATGACCCCGCGGGCGCACCCGCTGCCGGTTCCGCTCGCGTCCAGCCGTTTCAGGATCGGGTCGACCCCCGCGGCGGGCGAGCGGCGAGCCGGGTGGTCCGCCTCGAGTAAAAATTGCAGCGCCGGCCACGCGTGGTCGCGGAGGGCATCGGCGACGGCTCTGGCCTCGGCTCCCCCCCGCGCACCCTCCGCGCAACCCGCGGCGCGCCTCGCGACCGTCGCGGCGGCGGCGACCAGGCGCAGCGCCCTTCGCCTGAGCTTGGTCCGAAACGGAAACCTCGGGTGAAGAAACGCCGCAGTCGTCGGCGATATCAACGCGGCGACGCCGGGCGCCACGGCGAATGGGAGAGCGCCGCGTGTAACTCCTCCGTTCGTCGCCGCCTCCTCGACGGGGTCTCGGGATTCGGAGCGGTCGCCGCCGCCGCCGCCGCTGCTGCCGCTCGCGGATGACACGTGTCGCCTGAGCGCGTTGAGCGCGTGGAGGAGTAACACGTGGCACTCCTCCATTCGCTCGAGCAGGAAATCCGAATCGGCGGTGGACGGTCCCGCGCGGTCCTCGGCGACGCCGCCCGTCGTCGACGCGTTCGCGGCGGCTCGTGCGAGCGCCGCCTCGAGCTCGGCGGTCAGCGGCGGAGGCGGGGGAGGCGCGTCGTCGTCGTCGTGGAGCACGTCACCGCCCGCGCCGCTCGCCCGCCACCTGGCGTGTTCGCGAAGCAAACAAAACTCCTGGCCGAGGACGGCGAGGACGGTGACCGCGCTCGTCGTCACCGCGCCCACCACCGACGCGCTCCAATCGTCCAACTCGGATGCGTCCGTACCCCCAAAAGTCCGGATACGAACCGCCGCGGCGGAGGCGTGCTCCACGACGCGAAGCGCCGCGCGGAGCGTCGCCGCGCGAGCCGCGCCGGATCGACGTCGAAACGCGACGGCTGCGTCGCCGCCGACCAGACGAGCCAACGCGCGAACCGTCGCGTCGCCGAGAATGCGAAGCGCCGCGACCCCACCCGGGTTCGATCCCTCGACCTCCGGGTCGGCCCCCGCGCGGTTTTCCACTCGTCCGGAGGCGAACGCCGCCGCGGCGTCGCGCCACCGCCTCGCGACGAAGACGGCGTACGCGGCGGCCGCGGCGAGCTCGGCGGCGGCTAGCCGCGTCGCCGCCTCCACGTCGCCGCCGCCGGCCGTGTCGCCCGCGCGTCTCCCTTCCGCCGCCTCTTCCGCCGCCTCTTCTGCCGCCTCGACCGCGTCACCCGCGCGAGCCGTCCAATCGGCGAGGTCGGACGCGTCGGGCGGCGAGACACGGCCGGCGTCGCGATCGCCGCGTTCGTACCGGTCGATGGCGTCGCGGAGAACCGCCGCCGCGACGGCCCCCGGAGACGCGTTTCCGATGCGATCCCCGTCCATTTCCGCGGCGAGACGCATCGCGGCCATCTCCGCGGCGTCGCGCCGCGCCGCGCGCTCCGCGGCCGTCGGCGGCGTCGCGCCGCCCGCGCGCGCCGCCCTCGCCGCCTTGCGTCTCCTGCGCCTGACTCGAACGGTCCGAACGGTTCTCGATCGATCCGCTCCCTCTTCGCGATCGTCGTCGTCGTCGTCGTCCCCCGCGGGGCGCCGGTGACTCACCGCGTCGTCGGCGACGCGCGGGCGCTTCGCGACGGGGGGGCGGTGGCGATTTGACCCTCCGTTCGACCCTCCCCCGCCGCCGCTCGCGCCGCCGGCGGCTCTCCGTTCGGGTCCGCGTCCGCCGTCCGCATATGATGCCGGCTCCCGCTCCACGTCGTCATCCTCCGCGCCATCGGCCGTTTGTCGCGGATCGATCTCCACCAACGCCGCGCGAGTCGACGCCGCCGTCGACGCCGACGTCGTCGTCCCTGACGGGACGCGGCGGCGACGCGGGGACGCGGGGGGCGCGTCGTTCGCCCGGGTGAGGTCGACGACGGGGCCCGGATCGTTTTCGACGTTTTCGACCCCGATTTCAACCCCGTTTTCGGCAACCCCGGTTTCCACCTCGACGTCCGTCTCGTAGTCCTCCTCGCCGTCGCTGGAGTCGAGGTCGGAGCCCGACGAGTCGTCGTCGTCGATCAGGACGACGGGCGAACGCGGCGCCGAACCGGACCGCGCCGCTTCCCGAGTCGCCTCCTCGCCGCCGCCGAGACGAATATCCCCGTCATTGTCGCGCCCGTCGCCGTCGCCGGCAAACCCGGTCAGACCCAACGCGAGAACTCGCGCGAGCCTCGACGCCACGCGAGCCCTCAGCGCGGACGCCCTCGACTTGCGCTCCAAATTTCGGCGCGAGGCGGCGGCGCCCGGGTTCGATCGCTCGACCTCGGGGTCGGCGGTTTCCAGCCCCAGGGCTCGTCGCCGGCGTCGAAACTGCTCGCGCTGCGCGAGGGGCAGGTCGAGTATCGGCGGCGCGTCCGCGCCGGCGACGATGCGCGTGGTGATGAGGTAGTGCGCCACGCTCTGCCACCCGTGCTCGATGGCCTCGTGCGTGAGCTGCTGCGTGGGGAAGAGCCCGCGCTTGGCGCGGAGGCAGTTGGCTCCCGAGCAGTTGCATATGTCGCGGCACACCGGGCACCGCCACTCGGGGTCCGCGATGGCCTCGTCGATGTTCTCGCCCATGCGCATCTCCAAGCACCACCCGCACCACGCGCCGCGGCCTCTGCCCCCCGGCGGCGTCTTGCGCCACCGCGCGCACTGACACGCCGTCTTGAGATCGGCAGTTTTTTGCCTGCAAAAGTGGCACGACGTGCACTCGGTGCACCCCGGGGGGTGGACGTCTTTGCACCACACCTTGCCCCCGCGCCCGTCCCTGCCCCACGGACGCCGACGGCCGTAGAGGCGATCGTAATGCTCGGCGGTGTAGTACTCCTGAGCGCCGTGCTCGCGCTCCTGCGCCTCTCTGAGCCGCGCGAGCTCGGGGCCGATCTTGCCCGCGTTGATCCCGGTCACCACGCGCGGGGCTCGGCCCCCGCATCCTCCGTCGCCGCGGTCGCCCGCGGACGCTGCGCCGGCGGCGGCGGATGATGCGGGCGCGGATGCGTCGCCCGTGCCGAGGACATCGTCGACGTCGCCGCAGAGGATCGCGCGCTCCTCCTCGTCCACCTCCGCCCGCGTCGTCGACCTGGGCACCCCCGCGTCGCCCTCGGTCGCGTCGAGATTTGACGCGGGCGCCGTCGCCGTCGCCGTCCTCCGCGCGTCGGCCAGGACCGCGGCTCGGAGCTCCGCGTCCTCGAGGTCGCTCGCGTCGTCCTCGGACGCGTCGGATTCGGACGAGTCCAGGTCGGAGCCCATGTCGCGGCGCCGGGGAGCCATCGTGCTGATCCCGGCTGCGTGCCCAGGTTTGAAATCGGACAAGCAAGTTTGACGCAAAATGCGAAATGGAAATGCAACTTGTGGTCCACTTGTGTCAATCTGCTCGTAACTCTTAAAACAAGTTTCCTGAAACCAATTCCTGGGGTGCGGGTGGAGCATTTCCCTCAGACACCCCCATCCCCCCTCCTCGGGGGGAAGGAGGAGGAGGAGCACGGCCAGAGCGGGGGGCACGGCCAGCGCAGC
>Ga0181573_10003209_pt1 | contig 14636 bp, 14 predicted proteins | sample 101ome_25_FD_148643 | JGI IMG/M metagenome (GOLD analysis project Ga0181573, IMG submission 148643) | Coastal salt marsh microbial communities from the Groves Creek Marsh, Skidaway Island, Georgia - 101409BT metaG (spades assembly) | ecosystem: Environmental > Aquatic > Marine > Intertidal zone...
GGGGGGCGCGGGCGGGGGGGGGGGTGGGGGGGGGGGGGGGGGGGGCGGGGGGGGGGGGGGGGGGGGGGGGGGGGGGGGGGGGAGGGGGGGGGGGGGGGGGGGGGGGGGGGGGGGGGGGAAGCGGAGGCGGCATTTGCGTAAAAGGCTCGGGGATGGTCGGTCCAAAGGCGCTCTCCGCTGCGACGGCGACGGCGGCGGCGGGGGAGGGCGCGGCCGGGGGAAATGGGAGGGCGGCGCACGTGCCTTTGGCGCGACGCGCGACGGAGCCCACGTACGAGGAGCGGGTGGAGCGGATCGAGAAGGGTGAGAAGGGACGAAAGGGGACGGTTTGATGGGAGAACCGGTCCAGCTGTCTTTTTAGACTTGCGTGGAAAAAAAAAAGAAAAAACGGGCTGACGTCAGCTGACGTCGGCTCGCCGCCTTCTCACAGTGTGTTACAGTCTGATATTTTTGCGAAATTCGGCGGTTTTGACCAATCCGAAACGCGTGAAGAACATTCGAACCCAACTACCGCGCCCCGCCACTTCCCCCGCGCCTCCGACGGCCGATCGACGCGCTCTCGCACTCGGTCGGCCGATATCCCCGCCGCCCGTATCGATCACTCGGGCGCTCCGGCGGAAGTTCCCGTCGCGCTCCGTCGGAAGCGCCGCCACCTCGGGGCGGGCCGCGTCCCCTTCCCCATGAGAATGAAATTGAAAACCGCGTGCCTTCTGCTCAGCGCGTTCGCGACCGCGGCGTTCGCTGCTCCGTTTCCGGCCAATAAAGATGCGCCGGGCGGCCTGAAAGCCGCGATAAGCGCGCTAAACGGGGCGCAACTGCTGAACACCGCCGATGCGTGCTCGAGCGACACGAACTGCGCCAACGACCCCCTTCACGCCACCGATCCTCCGAGGTGCGGGTACGCGGGGTGCACCGATCCTCCGTACTGGGATGTCTCCCAGGTGACGAACATGTACGAGCTCTTCGTGCACATGACGGGCAACCAAATGGATGTCAGCATGTGGAATACGTCCAGCGTCACCAACATGGCCAGGATGTTCCACAGGAACTTCGCGTTTAACTCGGACATAAGCGCGTGGGACACGTCCAAGGTGACGACGATGCAGAGTATGTTCCAGGGCGCGACCGCGTTCAACAGGCCCATCGGCAAGTGGGACGTCTCCAGCGTCTGGGACTTTGAGTCGACGTTCGTCAACGCGCCGCAGTTTAATCAGCCGATCGGCAACTGGGACACCTCGAGTGCCACCAGGATGTCCAACATGTTCGCCTGTGCGTCTGACCCTTCCCGTTTCAATCAGTTTTCGACCCTTCGCTCAAACCGCCGAACCCTCGACTGACCCACCGAACCCTCCTCCCGCCACTCCTCCTCCTCCTCCTCGCAGCCAACACTAAGTTCAATCAGGACGTTCGCGCGTGGGACGTTTCCAAGGTGACGACGTTCAAGGGCATGTTCAACGGCGCCACCGCCTGGCAAGACAGGTACGTCAACTGCGGCTTCGACTCGTCTAATGTGGCGTGTTCCGAGGTGTCCGCCGGACACCCGAGGTACCCGTTCGTCACCTCCGGCGGGTTAAACGACGGACCGGCGCGGGCGTGGATCCGCGCGGACGGCAACTGCGACGCCGCGTTCATCGTCGGCGGGAGCGGGGGAGCGTGCACCGACGCGCTGGCGCCGGTGAGTTTATTTTTTATTTTCGTATGGGCAATTAGTATGACATCGTGTTTTGTTCACAGGGCTCGACGTGCGTCCCGACGTGCGACGGCGACGGCTTGAGTTTGGTCGGAACGCACCGTTGCGTGGGTTGGGACAACCTCGACAGGGCGACGTGCGTTTGCGACGCCTCGGGGCCCATCGCGAACGGCGTTCCCGGGCCGGAGTGCACGTCGACGCTCGCGGTTGGATCGTCGTGCGCCCCGACGTGTGACGACGGGTACGCCGCGTCGGGATCGAGGTCGTGCGACGTCGTTTCCTCACCGGCGTCGGCGCTCTCGGACGACGCGGAGTGCGTGCCCAGCCCGTGCGACGCGTCCGCCGCTCCCGCCGACGGCGGCGTCGGGGACTGCACGAGCTCGCTCGCGAGCGGGTCGACGTGTCAGCCGACGTGCGATGATGGGTACGCGGTATCGGGGACATCGTCGTGCGGCTTAGGGGTACTGACGGCGGCGACGTGCGAACCAAATCCGTGCACCGCCTCCACGGACTCGAGCAAGGATGGGAGCGACGGGGAGTTTTACTGCGTCAACGGTGGCAGTGTCGGAGGCACCACGGGGTCATGCACGTGCACATCTTGTGCTAGGAGATACGGCGGCGGGAACTGCCACATCGGCCCTTGTGAAATGGAGAAGTCCTGCTTCGACTTCAACGTGCGAAACGGGATGACCACGCCGGATAAATGTGTGTGGATGATGGATGTCGCTGGATGTAGTAACGCTCAGAAGGTGCGAAGGTAACATACAAAAGTAGACTACTGTGGCTAGTAGAGAAGAGTCGCCGGCGTGTGCTGCTCTCACGCACTCCCCGGCGCGGGCGAAGGGTTCGTCGCGGCGCCCCCGTTCTTCTGGACGCCGTTCTTACCGCCGTTCTTGTTTCTGTTCGCGCCCTCCTCCGACGATTCGTCGATTGACGCCATCTTGGCGGCGTCGGCCTTGTTTTGCTTGGGCGCCTCGGTCCACGCATCCGCCTTGGGGTACCCTCGGACGTCCGTCTGCACTTTTCCCTGCGCCCTCGCCGCGACGTTGTTGACCCACCCTCCGAGGTCCCGTTGGAACCACGTTCCGACGTTCTTGACCACAGTCTTGGTCTCTTCGCTCGTCGCCACCTGCTTGGTCACCTCCACAGTCTTTATGCTCAGGTCCACCGTCTTGTCCGCGGTGACCTTCGCGGTGCCGGAGAGCCACGCCCACGCCTGCTGCTGCGCGGTGGGTTTCGGGGGGATGACCCGCGGGTTGGACGGGTCCGTGAGCTCGACGTCGATCTCCGGGCCCGTCGGGTCGTCCTCGTCCCCGGACGCGAGCCCCTCGCCGGGCTCTCGCTTCTGGCCAATCTCTCCGGCGGCGATTTGCTGCAACGACTTGAGCCGCTGCTCCGCGAGAAGCAGAGGGTCCTCCCGCAGCACCTTCTTCAGCTGGGCGTCCGTCAGCACGAACCCGGGCTTCTCCCCTTTCGCGACGTTCTTCTCCGCGGGTATGAGCATTCGCTGAGGCCAGAGCATCTCCTCCTTGATCCACGTCTTCGTAGCGTCCACCACCACGCGACGGAGCCAGGGCACGCGGTTAACCTCCAAACCTCCCAACACGCGCACGTCGAGAGACAGCTGGGGCGGATCCGGGAAGGAAAGCACGACGGCGCCGTACCCGGGATCCTCGCGCGTGAGCTCGGCCATCAACACGCGGATCGTCCCGTCGAAGTTGACGTTGTGGACCATGACTGGGACGCGCGTGAGGCCGCCGAGGTCGCCGCCGAGGTCCGTCAGGATGCCCATCGCGGGGACCACGTCCATCGTCGCGGTCACCTCGGATGTCCACTTGACGTCCACGTCGAAGGCCATCGCCCGGTCGCCGACGTCGTAAAACCGCGCGCCCGTCAGCAGCGGCGCGGCGGTGCCCGCCTTGACCCCTTTCAGTATCATCTTCTTGACGTTCGGGTGCTTGACGTTGGCTATGGAATCAGCCATGGAGTTCTCGAGCTTCTGCGCGATGAGGCCCGGCATCATGTGGTCGATGACGTACTGCGCCGTTCGCAGACCGGGGATACCGACGGCCGCGGCGTAGAAGTCCCTCTCCTGGTTGAACGCGGTCAGCGCGTCGTCAACCTCGCGCTTGGTGGCTTGGTAACCCTCCAACAGGACCTTCTTGGTGTCCTCCAGGGTGGTGTTCTCCGCCTGGAGCGACTCCTTGACCGCCGCCGCGGTCTTGACGACGAGGGCCCAGACCCTTCCGCCGAGGAAGTTGAACACCCTCCACGCGCGCCGGACGTTCTCTCCTCCGACGGAGATGAAGAGCGCGGCGACACCCAGCAGCGTGCTGAAAAAGACGCCCCCGAAGAGAAACGAGAGGACGTAGCCCATGAAGCCCCCGCCGCCCGCGGCCGCCGCGGAGGTGGCGGCGTTGGTGACGGTGGACGCCGCGGCGCCCGCGGCTGCGGTAGCGACGCCCGCGGCCTTGGCGCCGGCGCCCCCGGCGATGGCCTCGGCGACGAGCGAGACGGGGTTCACGGCGGCGACGACGCGGGGCCCGCGCCTCGAAGTTCCGTTTGTCAACGGACGGTAAGCGGGGCGGGCGGCCAGCGCGACGCGAAACGGGACGTCGCGGAAGGAGACGCGCGCGGAGATCGACGCGACGACGCGTGCCGGCGCGCCGGCGCGACCGTTCGCGGCGAAACCCCGAGCGCATCCGCGGGCGATGGCCCCGCGGGAGGAAGCCGGTGCCGTCAACATCGCGCAAATCTCACAGGTGTTTCTTTTGTGGTTCGGGCGCGGGAGGCACGGGGGGCGAAGGGGAGGGAGCGCGCGGCTTCGCGGGCGCTGTGGGTGTCCGGACTCTGCCGGATCCTTCCTTCCTTCGAACGCGCGCGGTCGAGTCGCCTCGACAGCCCTCGCGCGCTCGACACGCTGTGCCCCCGCCGCGCGAACCCGCCCCAAGAAGACCAACACACGACGGTTTGCCAAAATTGTGTCAGCGAAACGCGTGGGGAAACGTGCGCCCGGAACGGTGCCCCGTCAGCGCCGAATCATCAGTCCCCCAAAAACAAAAAATCTTGAGAAAAAAGTCCAAAAAAAGAAGTTCGGGCGCCCGCTCACTTCTCATTCTGAACAGCACAAGCGAAATGGCTCTCATCACCGGCGAACAATACGTCCAGGCCTGGGGGGCCGTCTTCGGCGTCTACGCGCTCATGATGCTCCTCGCTCCCGAGAAGATGGTGAGCGATCACTTCAAGGCGAAGTGCACGCCGATGAACGCCTTCTGGATCCGCGGAGAGTCTGTATCGGTCGCGGCAACAGCGTACCTCCTCCAAAAAATCCCGACCGCGGAGGCTGTTGACTTTGCCTTGCTCATCACCGCCGCCATCGCCATCCTCTACCCGTTCAACGCCAAGTTCGGGCTCATCTCTAAGAACATGCCCGTCAAGTACACCGGCTTCCCCAACCACTACGTCCCCGAGGTGCTCATGACCGGGCGTAAGTCGTCTTCCCCCGCGCATTCCCATAATTCGCTTTTTCCTGCCCTGCTGAGTCACCGCCGATCGAGCCGAGTCTGACCTCCCTCCTTTCCCAATCGTTCGCGCAGTCCTCGCCGCGGGCCTTTACCTCAAGTACGCCTGAATCGACCGACAACGACCCGATCGGTCGTGAGACCCCGCGGAAACGCGTCTCGCGCTCAACCCCGAGCGCTCGCAGACCGTCCGACCCCCGACAATCGAGAGAGACTGCCTTGTTAGTTTTTCGTGACGCTTGGCGCTTTTTTTTGGGACCTTTTTTGACAGAGAATCCAGTCTGCGTAAATCGTAAAATCGCCATAACGTTATATAGTCTAGCTAGTCTATGAGACGATCGACGTGGTCGATCGCACTCTCACACAGCAGCCTCAACAGACGCACCTCTTTGAACGACATGGTAGACGCGCAACTCTTCGTAAACATCGCCAAGACCGTCTTCGGCGGGTACAGCGCCATGATGCTGCTCATGCCCAAGAAGATGGTCTCCGATCACTTCAAGGCTGAGGCAGACCCAAGTGCGCATGCGTCTGAACCCGCATTTTTCCAATGTGCCCCCTCCCAGCGCCCGATCGCTGACCTTCCCCCGCGATCATCTCCCCCGCGCACCTCGCAGTGACCGAGTTCTGGATCCGCGGATCGTCCGTTGGCTTCTTCGGACTCGTCTACGCCATCCACAAGATGGACCTCGACGACGCCGTGGACATGTCCCTGGCCACGGTCGTGGGCACCGCGCTGCTCTACCCTTTCAACGCCAAGTTCGGCCTCCTGTCCAAGAACCTCCCGCTCAAGTACGACGGTTTCCCCAACCACTACGTCCCGGAGGTGCTCATGGCCTCAGTCGCCGCCCTCGGATTCTTCGTCAAGTTCATCAAGAAGTGAGCGAGACGCTTCTGCGCTCCGTTCTCATCCATCGACGCACTACTGGTACTAGCTTGTATCATACTCCCGGTGAACTAATGAGCGATGGTGCATCATCGTCCGGACTGTTCCTTCCCCTCACGCCTCGTCCGGCATCCACTCTGCGCACTCCACCCTCGCGCACCGCTCGCCCCATCCCGCCCACCGCACACCCGGGCACTTGTCCGGCACCTCCTTCACGTCGTTCGCCACTTCGCACGGGATGGCGCCCTCGTTCGGGTCGTACGAACCGCCCCAACCCGGAGCGCCGATCGGCCGCTCGTCCGTCTTCGCGCCTTCTCTGGCGTGGTCCAGACACGTCGAGTTATCCTCCGTCAGGAACCGGGCCATGCCCCCGTCGTGATCGTAGTGCCTGTACAAGTCGTCCTCGCACGAAACCTCGAACGACCCGGGCAACCTCTTCGGCTCGAACGTCATGCGAGACGCGTACTCGGTCAGCGCCGTCGCGACGTAATCGTACACGGCGTCGGCGTTAAAGGCTGCCATGCGCCTCGTGCCCGCGGCGGCGATGGATCTCGCCCTGCTCTTATTTTTCTCCATCTCTCGAACCACCCGGGGCACGTCGGAAGCGTCCCGCACGGACACGTAATGCACGCCGGGGAGGAGCTGGTGCTCGAAGAATTCCTTATTCGGCGCGCTCGACTCGACGTTGACGACGACGGAGCCGCACAGGAACAGCGACTTGAGCTTGTTCGCGTACCCGTTGGATCCCACGTTGACCAGGTACCGGTACCTGCACATCTCCTCGAAGCTCAGCGCGCACTTGTCCTCCTGCAAGCCGCCCTTGTCCGCCAGCCCGAGCTTCACGCAGCTGCGTTCGCCCGTTGGGGACTTTTTGAACACCTGGTTGACAAAGACGGAATCCGGGTTGGACCTCGCCACCTCCGCCAGCCTCTGCCGCGGCTCCGCCTGGGTGTTCCCCGTGAACGCCGCCAGGGGAATCTTATCCGCGAACGGAATCTTCGCACCCGCCTCCATCAACCGCCCGTGCGCCACGGACCACCGCGTCGTGGACAGCCGGTCCGCGCCCTTCACGCCGGGGGGCGAGAACGAAAAATCGGGAAACGGAACGTCCCTCGTGGTGGCGACGTTCGTCGTCGGCGAAAACAGCGGCGGGGGCTTCTGCCCGTTGGACATGCCCTCGCGACCGTAGAGCCTCTGCGCGTGCGCTCCGTCGTTGGGCAGCAACACGATGGGGTAATCGCCCTCGTTGAACACGGCGTCGACGTCCGGCAAGTCGCGGCGGCGTCGCATCGTCTCGAGCAGGGTGATCTTCCAGCTGGGCGCGTAGTCTCGCGCAAACTCCAGAGCCCTGATGTCCTTGACGAACAACCTGCCGCCGATGATCTGCGCTCGAAACGAGTTGACGCTGATGCCCGCGACGAGCTCGGCGGTGTCCACGTCCGCCTTGGAGATCTTGTTGTAGGGGAACATGGCTCGGTACACGAAAGGGCTCCAGTCGAAGATCTCCGGCGGCGGTTCGTCGTCGTCGTCGTCGTCGTTGTTGTTTGAACCTCCGGTCGACTCAGATCTGTTGACGGCGGACGCGGGTGGGGCATCGTCAGTCGCTGTGGTCTCCAGGGCCTTGAGACGGGCTTCCATCTTGACCTTGGCCTCTTTCCCGGGCCGCGACTCCACGATCTCGACGCCACCCTGCTCGGCGCCACCCTTGGGACACGGGTCGCAGATGGGGCAACCGATCGCGGGGGACGACGCAGCGCCCGTCGCCACGGCGATCGGCGCGTCGCATCTGCACTCGATCACCGGCGGACAGTCGGTCTCGCTATTCTCGACGGTCCTCACCTCGGGCTCCGGCGTCTTCGGACAGACCGGACACTGCTTCTCGACGTAGCGCACCTCGCCCCCCTTCGGGCACCTCGGGCATCGCGGGCCCCGGATGAGCGATCCGCCCACGTCGCGCCAGTCCGTGCCGTTGGCCCACTGGCTGAGCCACCCGACGCCGATGCCGCCCACGAGCAGCCCGACGATGAAACCGAGCGAGATGTGCAGCAGACGCTTCTTGTTCGCGGCGCGCCGTTCGTCGGCGATGGGCCCACCCATGGCGGAGCTAGAGCCTGCCAGGTCGGCGCGCGGATAAAATGGCCCACGCGTGAAACGTGCAGTTCGACTCGCAAGTCTACGCGAGATAACAATACAGAGTTTTCAGCTCACGCCGTCAGCCGCCTCCTTCTCCGCCTCCAGAAACTCCGCCAAGAGCGGCTGAACCTTCTTCCTCGACGCCTTGGCGTCCCCTTGATGGAACGCCATCGCCCCGAACGCGCCGCCGCCCCCTTCGATCGTTCGCAAACCCCCGAGCCCGTCGCCAACCGCCGTCGCCATCTTCTCGCACAGCTGTGCGTTTTCGTCGTCCAACGACGCAAAGCCGAGTTGCCGTTTAAACGATCCGTCCTCACCCTCGAACGCCGACATGAGCACCAACACGCGCACGCCCCGATCCCTCATGAACGCATCGCACGTCGCCTTCACCACTCCGGCGTCTCCCATCGCGTTCAGCGGAACCCCGAACGACGCGATGCCGACGCTCACGTCGTCGCCCAGCGTCCACTGCTTGTAGTCCCTGCGGAGCAAGTCACGCGGCGACAGCCCGCTCTGATCGAAACGCTTCCGCTTCAACGTCTCGTACAGCGACGTCATGTCGCGTTCCTCCTCGTACCCCGCGAAGGCGGCGAGCCTGTGACACCACACGTAGTCCTCCATCCGCGTTCGTTCGTTGTTAACGTCGAGGTTTTGCGTGTCCGCGAGGATGGCGGCGGCGATCATCTTCGCGAGGGGTCCCGCCCACAGACCTCGCGCGTTACCCGTGTACCCGTGGCCGAGCATGCCGTCGCAACCGATCTCCGCCTCCTCGCTCGCCTGCTCCGCGATGAGCGTGGCGCACGATCCCACCGGACCGATCATGACGTCGCACTCCAGCGGGTAGAGCTCCTCGTCGACGTGGTGATCGATGACCCGCGTGGTTTTGCCCAGCAACTCGCGAAACTCGGCGGGGGGCACGTTGTGGTCGACGAGGATGACGTCGCGCAGGCGCCCGCTCGCGTCGAGCGCCATCGGGTCGAGGTCGTCGGCGAAGATGATGGAGTCCACGTCCACGCCGATGTCGTCCAGGAGCCACGCGGCGTCGCCTCGCAGCGGCAGGTCTTCGCGCGCGCACGCCACGTACGGCACCGCGAATCGCAGCTCGCACTGCGACTCCTTCTCGTTGTTCCACCCGGACCAATCGCCGGTGACCGGGTCGGGGGGATCCCGGTCCATCCACTCGTAGTCGATGCACGAACGTCTCGTCACGTGCAGTGCGTACGTGATGGCACTGACGATGGAGTCGAGGTCCGCCGCCTCGTTGCCCATCACGAGCGTGACGGGCTCACCGTTCAGGTCCATCGCGACCGCCCTCGAGTCCCTGAGGAACAGGTTGAGGGCGTCGAGGTCGATCGGAGCCTCGGCCTGGGTGTAGGCCGCGTCCGTGGACGCGACGCGGAACGCGGCTTCGATGGGCGCCATGGCTCCACGTCGACGAACGCGATGGTTGGCGACGCGCTTTAGATCGGGGCGGTGGACACCCAGCACAGGGCTCGCGCTCATCCGTGTGACCGCAGAGATGCGAGCGAAACAACGACGAAAACGACAAAATCTGAGAAGCTGATGATGATTCCCATGAAACTTTCATTTACACGGCGCCGCCACGGGGCGGTGTTCCTCTCACCTCCGCCTCGGCGGTGACGACGCGCTCCTCGCCAACGTCGCCGACCTCTCCGCCGGGTCCATCGCCTCCGCCGCCCGCAACTGCTCCTTCAGCTGCGCCGCCAGCTGGCGAGCGTGCGCGCCCGTGAGGCTCGTCACCGGCGAAACCATCCCGTCGCTCCCGTCGCTGTGCGCGCCGCCGCCTTCTCTCTGCGACGGGGACACGTTGTCGGTGAGACGAATGCGTCGGTCGCCCATGGACACCCTGCGTTCGGGCGATCGAGCGGGCGATCGAGCCGCGATGGCGTGGCGAAGCTCGGTGGCCAGCGCGCGGCCGCCCGCGCCGGAGAGGGTCTGCGACGAGAGCATCACGTCCTGAAGCGCAATCTCCGCGGCGAGACCTCTGGCCACGTCCGCCGTCATGGTCGTGTTCGCCGACGGGTACCCCTCGCTTCCGAGTATCAGCGAGTCCCCGTCGCCGTCGATGGACCGGCGGAGCACGACGTGGCGATCGCGTTCGGGGTGATGGTCCTCGTTGATGCGCTCCAGCAGCGACCACTCGCCGGCGCTGACACGCCTTTGACCGGTTTGTTCGGCGACGGCGTGCTGCACAGACGTCGTTCGCTTGACCGCGCCCATGCCGTGGCCGCCCGACCTCGCCGCCGCCATCGCCCTCGCCTCGCCCGTCTCCATCCTCGCCTCGACGATCCTCGCGTGGAGTTCCTCGTCCCTGTCGTCCTGTAAGGCTCCCGTCTCGCCCGCGTTTAGTAAATTCGCGAGCGACGCGGTTCGGTAAAACGGTCGGTTCTTGTGCGCTCGGAGGGCGTCGATGGCTCGGTTCTTGTGCACACGTCGGCGACGAACGATCGTCGCGCTCGGCCTCGGCGACGCCCTTCCGGAGTTGGGTCCCGAGCTCGCGCCCGAATCGCCGCCGTTTGAATCGACGCCGGGCGCCCGTGTCGCGTCGCCCAGCTCGACGTCCAAGTCCTCCTCGTGCCCGCGCAACAGAATCTGCGCCTGTTTGAGCACGAAGGACTCGTCGAAGCCGCCGTTTTCGGCGCCGTTGCGCCACGTGTCACCGCCCACCGTGCTGGACGCCTCCGACTCCGGCGCCGGCTCCTGGATGTCCGGAACCCAGCGGGCGAGCAGCACCTCGCCCTCGTACTCGCCCACCTTGTTCCCGTCTCGCGGCGGCGCCCTGTGCAGCACGAGCTTTTCCAGCGCCTCTCTGATCTTGACGATCTTGGCGTTGACGGCGGCGTTCTCCTCGCACTCAATCTCCGCGTCGAGGGGCGCCTGTAAGCTGGGATCCTTCAGGAAGAGCTCGCACGCCATCACGTCGTTCCCCCTGGATTCCAGAGACACGTCGAGGACGTCGAGATCCACGAGCGGATTATACACCGCGCGAAGCACCGCGTCGTTGAGACCCCACCGGCTCGGACACTCGATGGCGCACACGTAGTACACCCTGTAGATGGGCCTCTTGTTCCCGTCGGGCATCGCGGCGGTGGTGAATGAGATCTCCCGCCGCATAATCTTGGGCCCGCAGCACCACCACTCTCGCTTGCCCGAGTTGACCAGGGCGAGGGACCGTTTGCCATCCTTGCCGAGCCCGGCGCCGCGCTTCTCCGCTTTGATCGCCTGGCTCACGCACAGCGGCGCGTACACCGCGGAGAGCAACACGCACAATATCACGGCGCTGAACTCCTGGTGGCCGAGCGTCCCAGCCTCCCGCGAGGCGGTCGCGACGATGAACGCGAACTCTCCCCACGCGCTCATGGCGAATCCGATTTTGGAAGCCTCCACGGCGGTGAGAGGCCTGGCGAAGAGACCGGTCGCCACCTTACCGAACGCCGCAATCATGAACACCGCCGCCCTGGCGAGCACCGGGCCGGTCCACAGGTCGCGGATCGGCACCTCGAACCCGATGGTGCACGCGAAGAAGACGCGTATGAGCCACGAGAGGATCTTCTCAACCTGCTGGTGCCACACCGTCTGCATGGACGACAGCGAGCAGAAGCATAAGCCGCCGAGGAACGCGCCGAGGAGGTGCGAGCTCCTGCCGTAGTGCGTGGTGACCATCATGCCGTACGCCACGACGAACACCATGCCGAGGAGCACCCCTTCCAGGTGTTTCTTGGGCACGCGGGGCACCAGCTGTTTGACCAGCACGTCCGGCACCACCCTCGTGGCCAGGTACCCGACGAACACGATGAAACAGAGCGACGACACGATGGGCACGATGAAGTTGACGGGCGTCGGGTTCTTCAGCGCCTCGAGCTCGGACAGGAGCACGAGCGCGATGACGTCGTCCATCACGGCGGCGGCGATGATGAGCTGGCCCGTCGGCGTCCCGAGGACGCCGCCGTCCTGCAGAACCTTCAGGGAGATGCCCATCGACGTGGGAGCGAGGGACGCGCCCACCGCGAGGCACGTCTTGGCGCTCATGTCGAAGACGAGCTTGCTGAGGACGCTGCCGATGGCGAGCGGGACGAGCGAGCCGAAGAACGCCACCTGCACGCCTCGCGCGCCGACCAAGGACAGAGACGCGAGGTCCACCTCGACGCCCGCCTCGAGCACCATGAGCACCAGGCCAAACTCGCCCACCATCATCAGCGCGTCGGGTTTGGGCGCGATGTCGAGGCCGTGGGGTCCCACCGCGATGCCCGCGAGGATCTCGCCGACCAACTGGTGGGGTTGGGCGAGAGGGAGTTCGTCAGTTCGTCGGGGTTCGTCGGTTCGAGACGCGGTCGGCGCGCGCGAATCGGAGAATCAAGGGGGCGCGGGCGGAGATGTTCCCCTCCATAACGGTGGAGATCGGCGCGCGGGGGTGGGAGGCGCACCGCTGGAAGGCCGAGCCTCTCGACGCACTTGCCGACGATCCAGAATATCAGAAGGATACCGCAGAACGCGACGAGCTCCTCGAACGTGAACGGGACTGCGGAAGCGAGGGACGGGGACGGCGGGGTGAGTCTCGGGCAGTCACGGGTGGATTTGGTTTGGGTTCGTTAATCCTGATCTCGCGCGTCAAGATCGGTGGGTCCACGGCGGGGTGACGCACCATGCACGCCCTCCTCCCCACCACCGCCCGACGCGGCGAGGAGGATCCGCCCGAGCACCATTTCGCGACGACGCGGGCCCTATCCAATCGCACCACGGCCGGCTCGGCGCTGGGGTCCTCTGACGTCCTTTTGGCGCGATATTCTTTTCAGAAATGACTCGGACGAACGCGCGGCCGGCGAGAATACTTGTAATCGCGGCGGCGGCTCCGAAAAATTCAGCACGGTGTGTGACTCACGGTTCACGGCGACTCTGGACCAAGGCTCGGTTCTGCTCGGCCCTCCTTCCAGTGATCGAAACCGCCGGTTCGTGAACGCGCGAGTAGACCCGATTCGCCTTTTTGCAGATTGAAGAGTCGTGATGAGAGAAACGTGAGAAAAAATGACCAGGGTCGCCGACGCCGACCGCGCTGTGCTGCACTAAGGCGCCTTTCCCTCCAGGAGCCTCACGCGCGCGCGAGACCGCGCGTCCGCCACCCTGATCGGCTCCGGCGTCTTGCGCCCCGGCGCCCTGCACGCGCGCGCCACCGCCAACGCCAACGCGAGGGAGACCCTGTGACCGCCGCTGACGTAGAGCGGGCACCCGGCGCCGTCCCCCGAGTGCTCGTGACCGAACAACGCCGCGCCGCGCGTCGTCCCGGAGGCGCCCACGAGCGCCACCGCGTCCGGCCACAGCGCGGGATACCCGCCGCCGAACCCGGGCTGGTTCGCCTTCGAAACGCCTTTCGAAACACCCGCTCCTCCCGCTCCTCCTCCTCTCGCCGCCTCTTCGACCGCCTCGTCGCACGCGGCTCTCGCCGACTTGGCGTCCAACCCGTCAAACGCGTGTAGGTCTTTCGCGACCCCCACCGTCGGAACCCCGCACTCGACGCCGACGTGACACGCCAGGCCGAACCCCTCGGGGTGTAACGCGCCGTTCCCGTCCACGAGCACCACGTCGGGTCTGGCGCCGGGCGGGCACCGGCGCAGCAGCGTCGTCATCGCGGGACATTCGCGAAACGCCAAAAAACCGGGCACGTAGGGAGCGTCCACCACAAACTCCTCAAAGTCGACCCACTCCGGCGTGAGCTCGGGAAAGCGCAGCACGGCGAGGCATGCCACAGCCGTCTCGGACCTGTGCGTCGAGTCGTATATGAACTCCCGCCTGTAGCTCACGTCCACGCCCGCGACGAGTCGCAGTGGACGTTTTGGATTTGGATTTGGATTTGGATTTGGATTTGGAATCTGCGTCGGGTCCGACGCGTCGTCAACCGCAAAGTCGACGTCGTCGCGCGTGATCAAGCCGGCGCGAAGCTCATCCCGCGCCGCGCGCCAGCGTTCCTTGACCCGGCGCATCGGGTCCTCGAGCGACGTCGACGCGTCCATGACGAAGCGCCTGCGCGGTCGGGCGGTGTCAGCGGAGGAGTCGTCAGCGGAGGTTACTCGCGAGCAAACGGCGACGGACCGAGTGAATGGACGCGAGGGTGTTCGAGCGAGCGTGTTCCCGCTCGCGTTTGCGGCGGCGTCTGTCCTGGACCTGGTTAGGGATCGACAGGGGCGACGCCTTCGACGCGCGAGTGCGAAGGCTGCGACCGTCCACTTCGGCGAATGGACGAGGGCCGCGACGACGGTACGTGGATGCGCCGAAGCAGCGACCAGGCATGGGTGCGATCGACAAGCGCCGAAGCAGCGACCAGGCATGGGTGCGATCGACAAGCGCCGAAGCAGCGACCAGGCCAGGGTGCGATCGACAAGCGCCGAAGCAG
>Ga0181573_10003210_pt1 | contig 14633 bp, 12 predicted proteins | sample 101ome_25_FD_148643 | JGI IMG/M metagenome (GOLD analysis project Ga0181573, IMG submission 148643) | Coastal salt marsh microbial communities from the Groves Creek Marsh, Skidaway Island, Georgia - 101409BT metaG (spades assembly) | ecosystem: Environmental > Aquatic > Marine > Intertidal zone...
CAACAGACCGGCCGAGACGTCGATCTCTCTCCCACCTGACGAACGAACGAACGAACGAAGCACGGGGCGTGCGTGAGGGTCGAGTCTGGGCGAGCGACGAGCGACGAGCGACGAGCGACGAGCGACGAGCGACGAGCGACGAGCGACGAGCGACGAGCGACGAGCGACGAGGTCAGTACCCACCGGCCATCTCGCGAGAGAGAACGAGCAGAGCGCAGAGAGGAGCGAATCGTCACGCGCGGTCCATGCATGTGGTCTCCACCGTACTGGCCTTCATGTCGAGCGATAGAGCGATAGAGCGATAGAGAACGCAATGCGTGCATACGCCGATACAAAGAGGGAGAGAATTCTCTGTTTTCGCGAAAACAAACTTGAAGTGTTCGAAACTGAAGAGAGTCACACATGCGTACACCATGTCGTGCCCTGTTCACTCCATATGATGACACACGCGGCGGATAGATAGACGGAGAGGTCGTCGTCGCATGCGAACGAATCAAACGAACCGCAACGAGGACCCCAGAGGAATTCGTAGACCGTAGACGGTAGACCGTAGACGGTAGACCGTAGACCGTAGACCGTAGACCGTATCACCAGAGATCGCGAGAAGACGCCTCGATATATCCATCCCATGGCGCTCCTCCTATCCATAGCCCGAGCTCGACGCGCGGCCGCGAGGATTTCATCAAGACCGTCGTCGTCCCTCGTTTCCCTGGCGCCAACCTTGTGGGGCGCGGTCAGGGGACAACCGGACGACCCGTGCCGCCTGCAGCACACTGACCGGGGCCGGGATCGGGACCCTGCCGCTGCTTCCTCCGAGGCGATCCCGGACCAAGCGTCGGCGCCGTCTGCGGGCACGACCCTGACAACGAACGAGCAGACCTCTCTGAAAGCGCAGCTCGTGTTTGACGCCTCCTGGAAGGCCATGGAGGACCGTTTCGGTGGGAAGTACGTCTCTCCCCGCGAGATCGTTTGGCTGAATGGCGCGCCGGGGTCGGGGAAGGGCACCAACGTGCCCTTCATCATGCGGTCGCGTGGGCTTTCCCGCTCGGTGGGTATGTCGCAGCTGCTTGATTCTCCCGAGATAAAGTCTTTCGTGGACCGTGGAGAGCTCGTTCCGGATGCCATGGTGCTGGACGCGCTCCTGGATGCCATCCTGAGCCCAGAGTCGAACGACGGTCACGGGATCCTCATCGACGGGTTTCCGAGGACCGCGACGCAGGTGGACTTTGTCAAGCTGTTGTATGATAAGCTGATGGAGCGTCACGTGCGTACGGCGGCGGATCCGGACGCCGACGAGTGGCGGAGTCCGCGGCCGAGTTTCAAGGTCGTGATTCTGTACGTCGACGAGGCAGAGTCGGTGCGGCGGCAGATGAAGCGGGCCGAGCTGACGAGTCTTCATAACGAGCGTGTGCGGGATGCCGGAACGGGAGACGTGTGGAGCGTGCGGGCGACGGATGTGAACGAGGCGCTGTGCAAGAGGCGCTATCAGGTGTTCAAGAGCCACTACAATACGATCCTGAGGCTGAAGAGTTACTTTCCGTTCTCGCTGATCGATGCGATGGGGAGCCTGCAGGACTGTCGCGCGCAGATAAACAGGGAGCTGCGGTATCAGTCGAGTCTGGATTTGGACGAGAAGACGTATGCGAGTATTCGGCACTTGCCGCTCGCCAGGGATCTCGTGCGGGTGGCGAGGCAGCGGCTGGTGTTCCGGCTGGATATGTACTGTCGGCGGCATTTCAGGCTGTTCACGGATATCATCAGTCTGATTGATACGGAGGTCATGCCGGTGTTGAAGCAGTGTAGCATGGCGGGACACGCAGAGTATCGGAGTCGGCATCCCCTGCTGTTGAAGAGCCACTTGGCGGTGGACATCCTGATTGATATATTGACCGATCGGGGGTTCAACGTGGCGCATTTTGTGGAGGAGCGGTTGGTGCCCAGGCGCGTGGATATGAAGTCGGGGAAGATCCTGAGCGAGACGGAGGACGTGCACTCGTTCAGGATTACGTTCAACAAGGAGAACATCAGGGACATGGCCCATGCGAGCTCGGCCGGCGGGGGTGGGGCCGACGGGGCGGACGGGACGAGCAGCGGGGGGCTGATCGTGGGAAAGACGTTCGTTCCGGAGCACTTGCGCCGAGGTGGAAACCCGGAAGAGCTGACGGGACTGGCGTACCAACACCCTGAGGCGTACCACGACGAGCTGAGCGAGCGGGCCTTGGAGCGGGCGCGGGCCGGCGGGGAGGAGCACGCGGCGGGACGTGGGGTGACGCCGGTGACCGAGCGTGTGCCGAAAACGAAAGCCAAGCTGGAGGAAGGGTGTGGGGATATGAACGAGCGTGAGGATTGAACGAACCTTTTGAAGAGGAGTGCCTGCCTTCGAAGAAGAGGCAAAGAAGAGGCACGGAACGATGAAGCCGTCTATCGATTTCGTTTTGTCTGTAGGATTCCGACGATCGACGATCGACGATCGACATATCCTATGTCATCGGCACGCCCAGTAAGGCTGGCGTCTGCGCCACCCGCAGCGCGCCAGGCTAGAATTGGAGGAGGAGGATTTCGCCCACAAAACACACAGCCTCGTTTTTCCTCGCGTCTCCTTCCCCGCGCGTCGCCTTCCTCTGAGCTCTTGCCCATTTTTCCGCTGGGCATGGTGGCACTGCCCGCGTCGCAGTGTCCGCTTCACATTTTCGAGGCCCGCTACCGAGTCCTCTTTTCTACGCTGCTGGACGGGGACGCAGACATCGACCAAGGCCTGGTCTCGGACGACAAGCCGTGGAAGGGCACGCGGCGTTTTGGCATGGCATACTACGATCAGCAGGCGGGGGGTCTTGCATCGATCGGGACGGTGCTGGAAATCCGTGAGCACTCGACGATGGAGGACGGGCGGATGCTGATCGAGAATGTGGGTCGGGAGCGGTTTAAGATCAAGGATGTGGTGGAGGAGAAGCCGATCTTGGTGTGTGAGGTGGAGTATCTGGAGGATGAGGAGCCGGAGACGGCGTCGTACGTGGAAGAGGCGGGGGTGTTGCGGGACGAGGTGGCGCAGTTGTTTCGGGACGTGGTGAAGCTGAGCACAAAGCTGAAGGATATTCCTGATGCGGATCCCGAGCTGTTGGAGCCAAAAGAGCTGGAGACGTTGAGCGGTCGGGATTTGAGCTTCTGGATCGCGAGTCTGTTTGCCGGGTCGCCGATCCAGCAGCAGGCAATCTTGGAGGAGAACTCGAGTCTCAACAGGTTGAAGGTCGAGAAGGAGCTGTTGGAGAACACGTTGAAGTATTTGAGCGCGCAGAGCGCGCTGCAGAGTCTGCAGTTTGGGGGCGGGAGCGGCGAGGGGGGCGTTGGGGACGTGGATGTGGGGGGGATGAGTCCGTAGGCGACGAGGTGCGGCGCTGTACAGTACGTCTGCTTGAAGAAGAACGAATCGTCGACATGTTTTATGAGCGTGTTATATATATGTTGGCTACTGAATCGCCGCCTGTCTCGTGTTGCGCGGTGGTACAGGGCTGAAGCCTCGAGTGGGACGCGATCCTGGAGGCCGTGAAGCTGTTCAAGCGGACCCACGGCAGGTTCCCGAGGAGCAGAGGTGGCGATGCGGACGAGAGGAGGCTGTACAACTGGCTGCAGCAAAACATGGACACCACCTCCAACATCTACACCCACGAGCGCGCCAACAAGCTCGTCCTGGCCTTCGGCGACCGCTGGCAGTCCGAGTGCTTTCCGAAATCCATCTACGCCTGGTAGTCATCGTGTTACATTCAAGCCCCTCTCGAAACTTTCCGGTCTTGGCTACAGCTTTGAGGCCCCCCCGATCCCGGCCGACAGCTTGGTACCCTTCCTAGCGCAGGCCTTCAGATAGTCGCAGGGCTCGAAGAAACCGGCCAGGCCGTTGGGACGGAGGGCGTCTGCCCAGGTTTGGAGGCGGTCTGCGATGTATTTGGCGCCGCACAAATCAGCATAGAAGATGAGCCCACCGCGAACGGCGGGGAAGCCCATCGACATGACGCTGGCAATGTCCAGGTCGGCGGGCTTGTCCACGATGCCCTCTGCCACGACGCGACAGCCTTCGTTGACGACAGGGAACATGATGAACTCGGCAATGTCCTTCGGCGACATCCTGGAGGTCAGCTGTTTGGCGACGCTTTCGAGTCCGGCGCCCGCGCGGCTCTCCTGCAAAATCGCCGCAATGCCCTGCGGGTCGGGCGAGGCCTTTCGGCCGGGTCCGAACTTGTAGAATCCGGATCCGGTCTTCTCGCCGAGACGTTTGTGCTCGTTCAGGAGCAGGATGGCGCGAGCTGGGTAGCAGCGCTCGGGGAACGAGTCGAGGAAGTTCTTCCCGACGTGGAGCCCGATATCCGCGCCGACCAAGTCGCTCAGCCTGAAGGGACCCATGGGCATTCCGAACCCGGCAATCACCTTGTCGACCATGTACGGGTCGAGCCCCATGTCCGCGAGCAGACAGGCGGCCTGCGTGTAGGGGAAAAAGACCCGGTTGACGGCAAAGCCAGTGCAGTTGCCCACGACGACCGGCGTCTTTTTAATCTTGGACGCAAACTCGATGGTATCCAGCACCACCTGCGGCGACGTCTTGGACGAGCGCACGATTTCCAGGAGCGGCATGACATGCGCCGGCGAGAAGAAGTGCGCCCCGACGATGCGCTCCTGCGCGTGCGGCACCTTTGCCCCGATCAGCTCGATGTCGATCGTCGACGTGTTGGTCGACAGGATCGCATGCTTCGGACAGACCTTCTCCAGATCGATGAAGATCTTCTGCTTGAGCCCGATGTCCTCGATGACCGCCTCGATGACCATATCTACGCCGCCAAACGCGTCGTATGTCGTCGTCCCCGACAGGAGCGACAGCGCCCGGTCCGCGACGTCCTGCCGCATCTTGCCCTTCTTGACCCTCGACATGATGTTGGCCTTGACCCGGTCAAGACCGCCCTGCATGAACTTCTCGTTGATCTCCTTGATGATGACCCGGTGACCCGTCAGCACGCACGCCGTCGCGATGCCCGACCCCATGAGTCCGCCGCCCAAGACGGCGATGGTCTTCATCGCCCGGGGTCGGAGCCCTTTATCCGTGATACCCGACACCTTTTTCGTGGCACGTTGCGCGAAAAAGATGTGCACGAGGGCCTTGTGCGTGTCGAGCGACGACGCCCTGACAAAGCACTCGCCCTCCCTCTTCAGCCCGGCGAGACCGCCGTGCTCCAGCCCGTGCTGGATCGCATCGAGACAGAGCAACGGGTGCTGGAGGCCGACTTTGGACGCCTGCGCGCGAGCAAAGTCCAACACGGCGGCGGCCTGGTCGTACGGCTCCAGCCGGTCGGTCCTGAACAGCGACTTGTTGCGTGCGACCGTACCAGCGGCGATACCGAGCGCCATCTTCTTGGCGCTCGCCAGGAGGTCGGACGACCCGCCGACCACCGCATCGACCAGCCCGCTCTCCATCAGCTTCTTCCCGCCGCGAATCGGCTGGCTCTTGAGCATCATCTCCGCGGCCTTCGCCACACCAACCACCCGAGGCAGCCGCTGCGTCCCTCCAAACCCGGGAATGATCCCCAACTGCAGCTCAGGAAGCCCCATCGATGCCCTCTCCGTCGCCACCCGCCCATTACATGCCAGGGCCACCTCGCACCCCCCGCCCAGGGCCACACCGTCGATCGCGGCCACCGAGGGCTTGGCACCGTCCTCCAGGAGCGTCACAAACGCCGTGTTCAATGCATCGTTATCGATCCCGCCGTTGTTTCCCCCGCTCTGAAACTGATTGATATCGAACCCAGCGCAGAAGTTCGTACCAGCGCCCGTGATGACAATCGCCCTGACGGCCGGGTCGGCCTGGGCCGCCTGGAGGCTACGGAAGAGCGCCTCCAGCACGGCCGGATGGAGCGCATTCACTGGCGGATTGGTCAGCGTGAGCACCGCCACGCCGTCCGTCCCGACGGCCACCGACGTTGTCGCGGGAGCCATCTGGTGGGTGCGTGGTGAGGCGGACGAAGAGAAAGACACGCTCTCGCGTTTGTTCGTTCGCGGGGCTCTCGAGGCGATACCTTAAGTAGTTGAGCACGAGAGGCCTCGTCGGTGGCGGGAATGGCGTGTCGTTCGGTTCGGTTTTCTGACGTTTGTTTTTTGTGACGCGTCCGGTCACCGTCGGGACAGACAAGATTCTCCTCGCGTCCTCGATTCTCTTCGCGTTGTCGGTCGGGACAGATCGAGTGCCGGGGATCACATGCTTGCCATGAGGTGTGCGGCAAGGGGGTGCCCTCAGAAGGCATCGCGGCTGCCTACGCTGCCGATGACTGGAATTCTGTCGGGGGCAGGCGGCAAAGACCGAGTCGACCGAGTCAACCGAGCCCTCGCCACGCGCGCATGGAGCAAGGAGAAGGCGGAGGAGCACAAGCAGTATTGGGATGAGGTGCTCGGGGCCGTGGATAAGCCGTCGGCGAAGCGGCTGCTGCAGTACATCGACACGTCGGTCCCGTTGGGGCTGGCGGGCTTTGGGCGGGGCCCGAGATCGAGTCGGTCAAAGGCTGAGGGCGCGCCGCTGCCGGCGAGGCCGCCGTCGTATTCGTTCTTCTACGATACCAAGCTTCAGCACCCCGACAAGGTGGTGCTGTGCCGTGTGGTGGGTACCGACCGCGGTGTGCTCGCTCTTCGCACGCCCAGACTCGACGCTCACTCGCGCTTTGCTCGCTCGTTCGTTCGCTCGTTCGATCGTTCTCCAGGGTGAATTTTACGAGACCATCGGGATTGACGCGGTGCTCATGGTCCAGTACGCCGGGCTGAATCCGATGGGCAAGGAAGGGAACCCGCCACGGGCGGGCTGTCCGAGGGCGAATCTCCGTCGTACCGTCGCGGATCTCGTGGAGAACGGCGGTCTTTCGGTGGTGGTGTGCGAGGAGGCGCCGGAGCCCTATTCCTATGGGACGATCAGGAGGGCGCCCAAGCAGCGGTACGTGGCCGCGATCGTCACGCCGGCGCTGCCGCATTTCCTGCACAACGGGGTGGACTCGGAGGTGGATATCCCGGTGGACAGCACGCCGCCGCTGATCGGGATCTCTCCGTCGGTCGGTGGCTACTCGGTGATCGAGGTCGACGCGGAGCTGATGACGGTGCGAACAACGGAAGGACTCACGGAAGACGCGGTATACTCGCGTCTGCACGAGGGAGGCCTGGTGCCGCCGCTGTACCTGCATTCGCCCCCCGTGCTGCTCGACGCGGATACCCGGCTGCGAGACTCTGTGCCAGAGGTGGAGTGGAAGCAGCGCATGGCGAGCATCTTTCGGTCGCAGACGGGAAGCATCGTCAAGTATTCGGACTCGGACGCCGTGGGTGGGATGCTGGAGCGCGTCAAAATGCACCTCGGGATGCCCGCGGATGCCGCGTTCCGGCGGCTGCCCTCGAGCAGTCCGACCACGAGGCCGAGGCCGCTGTACTTTTCGACGGCCAGTAACCTTGGCCTTCACAGGACGCGGGGCGTGCCGAGCCTCTTGGACTGCGCGCTCCCGGCGGCGTCGCCGCTGGCCGCGAGAAGGTGGCTGCGCTCGCTGCTGCTCCAGCCGCCCGAGCCTTGCGTAGCGCGCTCGCTGCACGGGGCGTGTGAGGAGCTGTGGAAGGACCACGGCTCGTTGCCAAACTTCTTGGCCATGTCGCCGGCCAATGTGGTGTTGAAGCTGCAAGCCCGCGAGGGCAACGCGGAGTTCTTCAACGAGCTCGTCGAACTGTGCACGGTGGTCATCCAGGCGTGCAGGTGGGTGCCGACCTCGGCCGACGTGCGCTCGCGCGTTCTGACTTTCTCACTCTCGTTCACGCTCGTTTGCTAGGTCGCCGGGGCTCGGGGAGATGACTCAGAACGTGCTGGTCGCGGTCGAGTCGGAGACTGGGGTGCGCCTCGAGGGGGACGGGCTCGCGGTCAAGCTCCTGGAGGTGCGCGGGTTGATCCAAGCCGTCGTCGAGAACGATGCCGTTGCTGTCGGTGATGGAGAGGGTTCGAGGAGAAGCAATGGTGGTGCGATGGCGGGAACGATCCCAGAAGCGTTTGCCGAGATCGCCGACGTGCTGCGCCGCATGAAGGCGTCCAACGAGGACTTCAGGGGTAAGGTCAAGGACGCGACCATCGCTCTGGCCGTGGAGCAGGTCGAGAGCGCGTGGTCGAGGGTGATGCTCGAGGCCAACACGTGCCTGTCGCTGGCCAAGGAGGCCGCCACGTCGTCCGCAACTTCGTCCGCAACGTCGTCCGCGGTCAAAGCACCCAACCTGTCGTTCGACGTCAACAACAATGCGGCGTGGATCAAGGTCCCGCGGGGTACCAAGATTCCTGCCGACAAAGCTTCGGTGGTCGGCCTGATCCACCCCCGAGACCGCAACGGCAAGGTGGAGACGGGCGTGTTCTCGACGGCCGCCCTCGAAGACGCCCTTGATGAATACAGGCGCAGCTGCGTGGCCGCCCATGACGCGGTCAGAGAGCAGCTCCGCGAGCTCGCCGCGGCCTGTCTCCCCTCCATCCCCGAGCTCGTGGGCGCGGCCACGTTCTCCCTCGTTGCATGCGTCCTCGAGGCCCACGTCCGCGAGGCCAAGCGTCGCGGCTGGCACCTCCCCCAGATTGTCGGGTTTGGTCGGCATGGTCCACCCTTCACGAACGAATCCAAGAACGAATCCAACATGACGGCCGCCACACTTCGGCTCGACGGCATGTGGCCCTACTGGCTGGGCGGTCCGGGCGGGAACGACCCCGTCGCCCGCAACTCTTTCGAGATGTCTGGGATGTTCCTGCTCACGGGCCCCAACATGGCCGGGAAATCCACCATGCTCAGATCGACCGGTGGGTATTAACCTCGCCCCACGTCCCCTCGCTCTTCGCACGCCCTGACTCTCTCATCCTCACTCTCACTCGCGCTACGCGCTTCGCTCGTTTGCCAGCGGCCGCCGCCCTTCTCGGCGCGTGCGGTCTCGCCCTCCCGGCAGAGCCAACCTCGACCGTCCCGTACATAGACGCGTTCATGCTCCGAAACTTCAGCTCCGACTCCCCCCTCGAAGGCCGCTCCAGCTTCGCCGTCGAGATGATGGAGATGAAGTACGTCCTCCAAGATGTCACGGAAAAGAGCCTCGTCCTCGTTGACGAGCTCGGCAAGGGCACGGAGGCCCGCGCCGGCGCTGCCCTCGCCGGTGCCATGCTCGAGGCCCTCGACCGCAGCGGCTGCCTCGGAGCCTTCGCCACGCACCTCCACGACCTGTTGGAGATGGAACTCAGACTGAACAACACCACGAGGATGAAGATGGAGGTCGAAGCGCGGGACGACGGGGCCGGCAGGCTGACTCGCCGCCCGACCCACCACATAGTCCCGGGCGAGAGCACAGAGAGTTTGGCCCTCGAAGTGGCCCGCGACTGCAACCTCCCGACGCAGACTGTCCAGCGTGCCGCCGAGCTCTACGCCGCCGGCAAGGTCGCTGAAAAGAGTGGAGAAGAGATCACGAGAGGGGAGGCGGAGTTTCAGACCAGTCGCCCCGCCCAAGGCCTCGAAGGCCTCGAAGACATCCTCCTGTCCACGGCCGCTCGGATCCTCGGCGATAACCACCCCTCCACCGACCCGCTGACGGTCCACCGCGTCCCGAGCCACGCCCTCCCCGGCACCCAGACCACCAACCGCTCCTGCGTGTACGTCGCGAGACGACCGTCCGACGACCGCTTCTACGTGGGCTCCTCCGACCAACTCAGAGAGCGAATCCTGACCCATAGAAACCCCAGCAGCGGCACCAGCTCCCAGATTAAGGACCGGGATGCTGAGTTCCTCTACGTCGTCTTGCCCGACTCGTCGGCCGGGAGCAGCGCCGCGCGGGCGATCGAAGCCGCCGTGATCAAGGACTGCCTACGACGCGGCATCCCGCTCCTGTCGACCCACGATGCGGCAATCAAGAGCGCGCCGTCGAGGTCGTCGAGGGCTGACGTCAGCCCTGGTCGACATTGAGATAGGTCGCGAGCCTCGAGTACTTGTCCGGATTTTCCACGAACGAGCCGCCACGCGCCGGCGTCGCCCCTTCATACGTATATCTCGCGGTAACGCGCATCGTCCGACACGTATCACCCGTCCACACGCGAGGCAGCGGCCAGTTTCCCGCCCTGATTAACGTCGCTTACGATTTTCATTACCGAATTCTCGGCTTTCTCAGCGCCGTTTCCGTCGATTCGGCCCATTTGAGGTCTCCGTAGTGGAGTTCAGGAGCTATGGTGCGTGCGATGGTCGATATACAGTGCTATTCCGCGGTCTACTGTCCTCCGCATGCACAAATTCGTTCGGCTTCGCAATTCCCGCCCAGTCCAGCGGCTCGTCCGTCCCGCTGTCCTCCCCAGACTGTCCGGCACGGGACGTCAAGACTCGGTGGAGAATGGCGAACCGGCGCAGCTGGCTGTCGGCGCCAGCGCTCGGCGCTTCTCGGAGGGAGTCCTCCCCTGGCCTCTCCCCACGCTGGCCAACCCCGCTCACGCTCGACCCGCCGCCCGCCGCCGCGTTCTCGTCTTCCAGGATAACCAGGTGCTCGATGGCATCATAGAGCGTCTGTTGGACGTCAAATCGGGGAGGCCTGGCAAGCTGGTCCCGTTGACAGAGGCCGAAATCCGCCAGCTGTGCCTGACGGCCAAGGAAATCTTCATGTCACAGCCGAACCTCCTCGAGTTAGAGGCGCCGATCAAAATCTGCGGGGACATTCACGGGCAGTACTCCGACCTGCTTCGGCTGTTTGAGTACGGAGGGTTCCCCCCCGAGGCAAACTACCTCTTCCTGGGGGACTACGTGGACAGAGGCAAGCAGAGTCTGGAAACCATATGCCTGCTGCTGGCGTATAAGATAAAATACCCGGAGAACTTTTTCCTGCTCCGGGGAAACCACGAGTGCGCGAGTATCAACCGGATCTACGGCTTTTACGACGAGTGCAAGCGTCGGTTCAACGTCCGTCTGTGGAAGACGTTCACCGACTGTTTCAACTGTTTACCCGTGAGCGCGCTGATCGACGAGAAGATTCTGTGCATGCACGGTGGGCTGAGCCCGGAGCTGAAGAATTTGGACCAGATCAAGCGGATCACGCGGCCGACAGACGTCCCCGATAGCGGGCTGCTCTGCGATTTGCTGTGGTCGGATCCGGACGGCGGGACGCATGGGTGGGGGGATAATGATCGCGGGGTGAGCTATACGTTCGGAAGCGATGCGGTGACGGAGTTCTTGCAGAGGCACGATTTGGACCTGGTGTGCCGGGCACATCAGGTGGTGGAGGACGGCTACGAGTTTTTCGCGAGGAGGCAGCTGGTGACGATTTTCAGTGCGCCGAACTACTGCGGGGAGTTTGACAATGCCGGGGCGATGATGAGCGTGGATGAGACATTGATGTGTTCGTTCCAGATATTGAAGCCGGCAGAGCGGAAGACACGGTTCGCGTTCTCGATGGGGGGCAGGCCTGCAACACCGCCGCGAGGGGCGCTCGAGCAGAGTCTCTAGCTAGATAGAAGGAGGAGAACGGGGAAGGAGGAACGAGGAACGGGGAACGGGGAAAAGGCGGCAAGTGTTTGTTTGAACGCTGATTTGATTCTCGATGATACGACAAGTCTCACACACAAACATATCAGTCGAGCGACCGACCGACCAACCAACCGAGCGAGCGATGATATGCACCACCTACATGCCCGGAATCAACTTGTTCCTCTCGCTCTCCTGGAGCTTGTCCTGCTTGAGCCTCCACTCCATGTAGTCGGCGTGCGGCTTGGGGTGGTGCGCCCAGCACTCCTTCTGGAAAAAGTCCTTCACCTTGGGCACATGGTCCTGCACGAGCACCTTGCCCTGCTCCTTGCTCGCCCCGGCCTTCTCCAACAAGCTCATCACCCCCTTCTGACCCATGTTCTGCGCCCAGTGCCACGGCCTGTCTCCGGCGTTGTTACTCGCATTCACCTTTGCCCCCAGACTCAACAGCAACTCGCAGCCCTCCTCCCACCCCGCGTACGCCGCACAGTGCAACGGCGTATTCCCAGCACCCTCCACTTCGTTCACGTCCGAGCCCTCCTCGACGGCCTTCTTGACGGCCGCCGCGTTCTTGTTGAACGCCGCACGGTGAATCACCATGTTTCCCACGCGGCCCTGCGCGCGGGTACAACCACCGCCGTCCTCCTTGACGCCCACCGGCCCCTTCCACTGAAGGAACGGCCCTTCCACGTTCTTGTACCAGGGATTCTTCTCCATCGTGTCTGTCGTGAATCGTCAACTGCCGTGTGAATGGCCGAGCATGTCGAGTGAGAAGCGGTGAGTACGTTGAAATGGGTATGAACAATGTATAGGGGGGGCCAAGGGGGAGGAACGGGGGTCCAGCGCGGAACGAGGACGGGATTCAGCGTTGATCGAGATCGGCCGAATTCGGTCGGTACGAATTCCGACTTTCCGACCACGGGTGCGGTCGCAGGCCGCCGTGTACTGTCCGTGACGGGGATACGATGCGTCAAGACGAACCTGAAAAGTCGTTTGAAGAATTCGGAGAACGTTGGACTGAGGTTGACTGAGCTCCTTACCCAAACTCACAAAACCGTCTCACGCTTCAACTTGTTCGCAAACGCGATCATCATCTCTGGCGAGGCGTCGTACGACACGATATGCCCGCTCGGCAGCCCCCGTCCTCCGGGCGCCGCACACAAGGACAGCACCCCGACCAACCGCTGTGCGGCGTGCCTCGCCGCCTCGTCCAGCGGGAACCGCACCAGATTGGGGTCGTACCAGCCGTCTCCCTCTGCGACCACGCAGCACCCGTCGGGCCCCGCCTGAATCATGCCGTCCGCGAAGAGCTCTTCGACGGCCTCATACGACGGAAACACTGTTCGCGCCGGCGCCAGGACCCACCGGAAGTGATTCGCAAAGTCGTCCTCCGGCGAGGCGTCCGACGTCTTCCAGGTCACCCACTGGCGACCGATCGCCTCTGACGAGGCCAGATAGTCGACCCCGGCCGTGAGTATCGTTCCCGTCTCGCCCTTGCCCTCGCCCTCGCCCTCGCCCTCGCCCCCCTCCTCGTGCGGGTAAAAGCTCACAAACGCCCCGGGCCGGTTCGCACCACCGGTCACCGTCACCATCCCGGCGACCCGACCGGCACGCGCGCGAGTATCTCCGTCGTCAGCATCGTCACACTTCGTAACCCCGGCCTTGTGCACCTCCAACGCCCACGTCAACGCCGACCCGTCTGCCACCGGCACCTCCGACCCACCCTCGACCTCGATCCTCGCGTTATCCACCCCACACGCTTCCAGCGCCGACAAGAGAGCCTCCGGATTCATCACGTAGCTGTTCCCAGCCGCACTCCGCAGCAACGTCGTCGTCTCCCCGTACACCTCGGCACGGGCAATCTCCGCCTCGATCACCTCCTCCCCAGCCACCCGCCCACTCGCCTCCTCCGGCGCAGAACCCGGCACGACGTACTGATCCTGAACCTGCAGGCCTTGAGTGCGCTGCAGGTACGCCCCAAACTCTTCACCCTCTGCCTCGTCACTCCCCATGAACTGCAGGAACAACTGCGCCCGCTCCTCCGCATCCAGCCCATCTTCCGCCCCATAATTCACATCCAACTGATCTGTGCGCACAAACGAAGGCTTCGGCGCCGAATACGTCCCCCCATTCGTACCCTCTGGCACCCGCACAAAGTACCGACCCGACCCCGCCGTCGCCGGCTTGACCGTCACCACCGTCGTCTCTCCCGTATGCAGACCCACCCCGGAGATCGTAAAGGACCGGACGAGGGTCTGTTGCGCGCCGGAAGGAGACGGGAGTGGGAGCGGCGGGGCCAGTGAAGACGACGACGACTTGTTCCCGGGTTTCTTCCCGGCAGAGGCCTTGACTGCGTGCGCACGCACGCGATCGCAATCATCGCGATTGCCACCGCGTTTGGTCGTCGTCGTCGTCGTCGTCGTCGTCATCGTCGTAGGTGGGAATTGTACGCGTGCTGGGAACGTGGAACGAGGCGTGGACGCGAAAAACACGGTGGGGACGGGATTCGCGGTGGTCCCCCTTGTGCTCATGCACGACACGGATGCATCGTGGTGTCCGTGGCACCGACGGTGGACCGACGACGAACGCATGGTGGTCGGCTGGTGTACACGACTACGCATGATCACAATGTGCGATGTTGTTCGTTTCGTTTCGTTTGTTGCGAAAGCGGAGAGAGAGAGAGAGAGAGAGAAGAAGAGAAGAAGAGAGAACCATGCATTCGTCAGCAGCACACCTCGCCCCACCCGCATGCCTGGCAAAACGCGACCAGCATCCTCCCAGTTCCCGCGACATCCCGCACCTCAAACCGGACAGGGCTCCCACACCCGGTGACCCGGTGCGCCTCCTCGCACACCCGCACCCGCACACCCACCCGCGCCACCCCCATCCCCTCGGAACTCAAGTCCAACGCACAGTGCGACCGACCATACACCTCCTCGAGAGAGAGAGAGGCAACAGCGTTGGGAGCGGTCCCCGCTCCCAACGCACCCCCCACATTCGGACAATACACCGCGTACGGATGCCCCGGAAGCGTCTCCAACGCCGCCTGCCGGCACACCGGACACGCCAGTGGAGAAGGAGACGGAGGATTCGGGGGAGGATTCGGGGGAGGATTCGGGGGAGGAT